>ERZ779820.2235-NODE-2235-length-11076-cov-6.758461_pt1 | contig 11076 bp, 8 predicted proteins | sample MGYA00511563_ERZ779820 | MGnify/ENA primary metagenome ERZ779820 (study PRJEB29588, sample SAMEA1964852) | human gut metagenome | biome: human gut; feature: human-associated habitat; material: faeces | place: Denmark | collected 2008/2010 ...
GCAGTTAGGCTGAAAGCCTTACAATTATATATTTATTGGGGTGCCCTGAAAGGGCTTAATTATATAGCGTAGGGCAACGCCCTACGAAAAAAACACACCAGCCACAAGCCCTGAAAGGGCGGAACTGTATACAATTATGCCCTTTCAGGGCGCAAATTCAGATTGTCGTTTTTACGTAGGGCGTTGCCCTACGCTATATAATTAAGCCCTTTCAGGGCACTCCACAAAATTATCATTTTTCCTTTTCAATCATTATAACAATATCCTTTTTTCTACTTTCCGGTAAAACTTTCAAGTCCGTCACTTTTCCGTTTTTGAGAGTGGCTTCTACTGTTGTTTCGCCCGGAGCATGAAGTTTGAAATGTACGTTCCATTCTTTCGGCCATGCCGGGAAAAGGAGTATTTGTTCTCCATTGGTTTGCAATAGCATTTCCTGAAGTCCTATCATGCCGCTACCTCCCCAGTTGTGATCGGGTGTCCAATCATATCCCGGTCCCCAAAATGCGGGGAAACGATGCGGTCCATTCGATAATTTGGCTAAAGATAGTTTCTTTGCTTCTTCGGTCAGGCCTAAACAGGCAGCCCATATATTATCTTGTTTCCATCCGGTATGCGAACGGAACTTGATGGCATCCGGGTCATAAAAGTAGGTATTACGGGCTATATCCAGATCCTCCTTTCCTACTCCATAAATACGCCATGGAAACACTGGATAAAGTTGTGGCGTTTCAACATTATTAATTCGTTCCCAACTTACGGCGGGCGAAATTGTTTGCTTCAAGACCGGAGCAATAGTCGGATTCAACGTATCTTTTATTTCTATGTATCGCAATGGAATCGGAGGTATTGCTTTTAGCATCTCCTCTTTCTCTCCGTATGTTTCTAATACCACTTTCAGGGCGGCGATGGTGCTGCTTGCGTTATTGGTCATTTTATATGTTTCACAAGCAGAACCCGGGAAAAGAATCAGATGTCCGTTGCCATCCAACGCTTTCCGTCCTCGGCGGGAAGCTAGTTGCTGGTAATGTTCGTCGAAGAATGTCAGCGAACTTTCGATCAGAGGTAAATAAGGGGTAATATCAGCATTTGCATAGTTCTTTGTTTCCAATATCATTTGGCAGAATTCAAGAACCGTATCCCATTCATATTCCAGCCAGGCATTATATTCCAATCCTTTGTCGAACCAGTCCGGTCGTTTGAAACCATATTCTGCGGGGTTCGGCAAACCGAAATTTTCGATCTGCTCGCTAAAGCAAGCTCCATCATGTTGCCAATATATACGGCTTCGCAGTTCTGCATTTTTCAACATGCGGTTATAAAAATCAAACTGGGAAGGCATCATATCAAAGTCTCCGCTTTTCAGCATCGGCCAGTATACTAAACGTTGATTCTGTGCAGTCATTGTGCCACCTCCCCATTTCCGGTAGTCGGGAGTGAAAGATTGTTTTTCATCGACATGGCAAGGATCAAAGGTAAATAGTCCGCCATTGAATTTAGTCGGTACGCTGCCATAAGCATTACATCCTAGCATATAGCGGAAAAGGGTGTAGTTTCTAGTTATTTCTTTTGCTTCCCCTTCTGCTTCGATAAAACTGCGTTGCCAAAAGGAATTCCACCACGAACGGGTCTGTTTTTTATCCTGTATGATAGTCTTCGATGAAACTTTACCTTTGGGGGCTATTCTTTGCAAAGCAGTTTGTAGTCCCTGCTCCCATTCTTCTATTGTTTCTGTCTGGTCTGTATGTAACACAATACAGATATGTTCTTTCCGGGCTGCTTTGGAAGAACGAAACTTCCAGGCACGATAGTCTGTGCCGGCATATACATCATCCGCAGTGCCTGCAAATTCTAAGTTTTCACCCAAAAGAGTTCCTCCGAAAGTCAAGTTTTTCAAAGGATTCATCATTTGAGATTTGACTTCGTTCATTCCTTGTTGAGCTACAACTACATCAAAAACGGTCTGTTCGGGATTGCGATGATAAAACAGAAGTTGGTTCCTTTTTATTGAAGTCCTATTTGTTTCAGCCTTTCCTGTTGAATCAGTAATTTTGTCTAAAGAAATAAAGTCGGACTCCGTCACAGTACCTTTCGGGGGAGCCCATTTGTAGGAACACTGTTGCCCCTCTCCTTTTCTGACAGGTCGTTCCTGATGGCGCCAATTTTCATAAAAGACTTCAGTCTGCAACGGTTGTGCATTTGTTACCTCTACATGTATAACTGGATGAAAAACATCTACCCAAAATTGTATCTGCGTGTTTCCTGCCGCGATTTCTACATATCCGTCTTTTAACTTCAACTCCTGACGAAAATCTTTAGCGTCTTTGAAAGGATTGGGCGACAGGCGGAGACGTACACGCCCTTGTTTTAACTGGCAGTTGTTTTCGTCGAATGTGCCGCTACGGCTCACATAGAACATAACATCACCGTCTTCTACCCATATATTCATCCCAATATCTCCACCACCGCAAGGCATAGATTCAGAAGAATTACGACTGGGAGTATTCCAAATGACATTGGCATGCTGACTCCAAAGAGCCGACACGCCAACAAACAGTATGGTTATAATCAGATAAAATCTCTTCATATATTTTTCATATTTTACCTTGTCTATTTACGATTACCAATCATCCGAACGAAAAGACCCTAAAGGCAATCCGTCGCAATATACATCTCCTTCCACATAGTTTTCAAAACAATATCGTACAGCTACCGGGTGCGGCACTTTATCGCTTTTCACTAGCATCTTACTACGTTCTATCCATGCTTTGGCCGGGTAAAAAACTTTATCTTCGCCGGCTACCTGAAAGTTTTTCGATTCGAAACAGTTCTTGCCGCTAATCCACATATTGGCACGTTCGAAGCTGACAACTACGGTGTCGTTCTTTATTTCAATGCTTTTATAATAAGGACTTTCGCCATTCACGCCTTCCACTCCATACGTTTTAGTTAAAGCCAGAAGTGCCAGGCGTTCGCCTGCAACCTGTTTCTTTGCGGGATGGATACCTTTTTCCATTCCTGCATCCAATAATACAGCCATACCGCTGTTAGCTACACGATGTTCTACTTTTGCCTGTGCCTCCCGGAGATATGCCGAATTTATCACTTCCTTTCCTTTTTCGGTAATAATCCCGTAATCATACGGAGCTATCTGGCAATAATAGAAAGGGAAATCCCCCTGTTTCCATTCGGCACGCCAACCGTTAATCAATCGGGTAAACATATCAGCATACGTATGGGCACGATTCCAGTTATCTTCACCCTGATACCAAATCACTCCTTTCATGGTCATACCGATTAACGGATGCAACATACCATTATAAAGCACGGTCGGAGTACGGTTCTTGGATTTTATGTCGGTTTCCGTTTGAGGTATCTTCGCTTCCGGAAAGGCTTTCAGCCAGTCTGCCGTCATCCATGCTTCACAGGCGGAACCACCCCAGGCTGCTACAACTAATCCAACCGGAACATCTAATATTTCATTTACCAGTCTCCCGAAATAATAGGCTGTTGCACTGAAATCACGGACGCTGGCCGGAGTAGCTTCTTTCCACGAACCGATAACGTCATTCTGCGGAGTGAATGTAGAAGTACGTTTCACCGTAAACAGACGGATTTGCGGATTCTTGCTGTGAAGAATGTCCATATTGGCATTTTCTACCGGTTGGTTTTTGAATCCTTTCATTGGCATTTCCATATTACTTTGTCCGGAACAAAGCCAAAGTTCGCCTATCAGAATATTATTCAGTGTCTTTTGGGTTCCATCATCAAAGGTCACAGTATAAGGGCCTCCAGCTTTGGGAGTAGCTACTATCAGTTTCCATGCCCCATTTTTATCTGCTGTTGCTGCATATTGTTTTCCATTCCAACTAGTGGTCACTGTTACTTTTTTATGAGGAGTCGCCGTCCCCCAAAGGTTTGCATTGGTCTGTTGCTGCATCACCATGCCATCAGAAAAAATAGCCGGTAGCTTTACTTCTGCGTGTGTTGACAGGCAGGCAGCAAGTAGAAAACCTGCCAACATTGTACCTGTTTTAATAATTGAACTTTTCATACTTTAGCTATATTATAATGAATTGGGCACGGATTACATGGATTGCGCTGTTACTTTATGTAATACGATTCTCATAAACCGTGTAATCCGCGTAATCCGTGCCTTAAAAATCTATTTTATTCTGTGGTAGAAAAACTCAAAGGTCCGAGCAATCCTGCCGGAAGCAGCGTTTTTTCTGCCCTGCGATATTTTGCATTAGTCCAAATGCCATCAAACGGCGCTTTTCCTTCATCAGCTCCTGCCAGTGCATTCGCCCATGTATTTGTAACCTCTATTTCAAGCTCATTAATTCCTTTTTTCAAGGCACCTGTAATATCTGCACGATAAGGAGCTGTCCAGATTGTGCCACAATCTACGCCATTCACACGAACAGTTGCCAAATTATAAACTGTTCCCAGATTCAGATAAATCTGTTGGTCTTTATTCGGTTTATTTTTCCAGCGAAAAGTGGTTTTATAGGTCGCTGTCCCCGAATAATAACGTATCTGTTCGTCCGATTCTTGGCTCCAGTCGAAGAGTTTTTTTCGTGTGAGCGTTTTTTTGTTAGCTGCAAAAGTTATAGTATATTCCTTTGCTTCCAACGCTATGTTTAAAGGCTCTTTGGCTGTATCTTTTTTCTCCTTTTGCAGTTGGAGAGAGGATTCTCCATAGCCTTCATGTACTCCCTCCGCAGGATATACGATGAATACGGACTCGTTAGGAGCCAATGTGAGAGTAACTTCCGTCCGGTTTCCGTTGATACGATAGGAAGGATGAATATTCATCTCACCCGTCACCGGGTTCCAACATTCCGGTTTCTTACCGTTAATACGCATACTTGCAGTAAACGTGCGTGTTTCGTCCTTTTGGTTGGCGACGAAATAGAGTTCGCCAAGTTCGCCACGACGATGCGTCCAGGCAATATCTTCCGGCACGATCATGTCACGTTCCAAGCCATACACGGAAAAATCTTCTTCTGTATAAGGTAAAGAAGGCACCAAAATGCCAGCTTCTTTTAGTTCATTGATTTTCTTCTGCACTTCCGATGACAACACAGGTTCGGGATTCATAGGACGCGAAAGAGGTAGTACCAACACTTTATAACTTGCTCCACCCGGCAACGTTATTCGTCCGTTTTCGGCTTTCGCCAAACGAAGGATTGCATCTTTATTAAAACTATCGTATGCATATCCACGAAGCGGATTCACCCATTTCTCCGGATCAGCCATGTTGGCTGAATGGGTAACACCTACCGGACGTACACGTAAAGGCTGTCCCTCATTGGCCAGACGGATGCGTTCACTTTCCACTCGTTCCGCACCGAAGATTCCTGGCAGAGAAGGAACCAATCGTTCCGGTAATATCGAACGCCTCGGAACTTCTTCACCTGTAAAGACTGCGATGTCTGTTACCGGATGCCCATATTGCAATAACGACTGGCAACGGGTAGCATATTCGGAAAAGGCTTTTGCGCCTTTATCCCACCAGGTCTGATCCCGTTGGAAGAAAAGTCCGATGCCATCCAATGTCATGCCGGGCTTGCGGTCCAGCCAGGGATTATGTACATATACATGGTAGAAAAGGCGGTTGATTCCTAATGCGTAATTACGATCCAACAAGGCTTTCAACATTCCGGGGTATTCATCCCACGTGCCACGCACTTCGGTGAATCCTTCAGCCTGAATTATATTCTTTCCGTAGATATGCGCTCCGCTAATAGCATCGAGCATATCATTCGGTTTGTCATGTGTGGGACTGTTCAACCAAAATTCACCCATCGGAATATCTACTTTTTGATAATGTAGTAGACCATCGCTTACCATCGTCGGAGCCACACATTCTGCCGAGAATTGGCAATCATATTCTTTCGCACAGTCCGCCAATACCTGATAGAACACATCTACGACGAGTTCTGATATGGTAGTACGTACGTCTCGCAGAATCTTTTCACTTTGTTCGACACTTTCCATCGGAATACCTGCCAATAGAGGTAGATAAGGCATCAAATCGTAGCCACGACGTTTCTGAAATTCAATAGCGAAACGTTTATTCCAGTTTTGGCTGCCACATTCCCAACTGTCGACATGCATATATTTCAGTACGCGACGAGCTATTTCGGGATTGGTCTTTACAAATGCCTGCGCAAACCAGTTATCGAATTGCTTCCGTACCGTTTTCGGGTTAAACTTATCACATTCCAATCCTTTTCCACCTCCCGCTGTCGCATTGGTATGCCCGGTAGCTGTATGTCCCATGCGAAGTAATTTCCATTTTCCTTTGGGGAGAGTGGCGGTCAATGTTTTTCCATTCGAATGACCGGTATATTGCTTTGTTAGATTGATGACTTGTGAAAGTGAATAGCAATCCTGTTTCCCGACTTCCTCTTCTTTAGTCGCTTGAGCAACACGCCATACCAGTCCGACTTTTCCTTCCCATTGGTTCAGACGGGCTTCCCGGTGCAGGCGTAATTCTTTTATTTTCAGATTGGGCTTCCATTTGGCAGCATCCATATCTTCACTTCCCGGTTCGCTCCCTTCAGGAGTCCAGTAGAAACGGAAGAAACGGGCAGTAGTCGGAGGAATACTATGAGTTGAATGCTCATCCGTATTCTGCCATCCCTGACGGGCAGGAACCAACTGCTTAACCAAACGATAATTCACTCCGTCATCACTAGCCATTACTTTCAAGCGGTGTGCCTGATAATTATTACCATTTAAAACGATTTCAATATTCCGGCAAGTGAAAGGTTGCTCGTATTCATACTGGATATAGCATGGATAGGATGAACGGATCACTCCCGCCGCATCCATATTCACTGTTTGAGTAGCTTTTACATTTCCTGTCGTGGCTAGATTGACACAAGTAATCTTTGCCTGCATCTCGTCCGCTGCGTCTTCTACCGGCAAAGCGAATAATGCGATGTCTTCATAGTAGTTTTCATAAGCCTCTGGTTGTGGCAAGCGGATAGCCATCAGCTTTCCTCCGTTTACAATCGTATCGCTCCAAACCACTTTCTGCATAGATTCTTCGGGAGTAATCCAGGGACCTCCCGCCAATGCGAAACCATCACAAATGTGCATTCCCAATTTCAGCCCCAAACGATTTGCTTCTTCCATACTGAAACGTACCATCTCCCACCATTCAGGAGTTAGCTGCTGCGCCTTGCCATTGTACTGGGCTCCTTCATGAATACCTTTAATCGGCATCAGATAAGTACCTCCCAATCCGGCATGTTTCATAGCCTCCAAATCGGCTGTAATGCCTTCTTTAGACACGGCACCATACATCCAATACCAAAAGGTCCAGGGTTTTGCTTCGTCTGACGGATTTTGAAATTGCTCCCTAAGTGAGCGTATTTGCTGTGCATCGGCAGGGTATACGGCTGTCCATGCCAATAAAGAAAGTGCAAATATTCGTTGTTTCAGTCGATTTTTCATTCCAATCTATATTTTTACAATAAAAAAGACGAAAAAAGGTCTGTTTTGTACTCACTATTAATATAATTTCGTGACTCATTGAAAACAATCCAAACACTTCCCTATTGCCCACTAAGTATTTGACGAAGATGCAATATGGAAAGAATCAAAGCGTTGATAGATAGTTTTTTGAAATACCATAAATTAACTCAACATAGCAATATTTTCTAATGTATAATATTTTTATTATTATATTTAAAACGTAAAATAACTAATATGCAATTTATTAGAAGATTTTATTTATAATAATATAATGATTTATTTATTACTAATTATTGATATATAATTATATAAATAATTGAAAAACAGTATTTTGAAATAAATATCCTGTTTCTGTTTTTAAATCAAATATAAGATATTATCTTTGCACTGAAGTCAGATGTGTGGCTTCTTTTTTTAGTATTTATATATAATATTAATTTTAAAATGAGTCTTAGGTATAAGAAGAAAAAAATTGTATTGTGTTTCGACAAAGAGAACAAAGTCGAAAAGTATGTAGCCGCTAATGTACTTGCGGGAAGTCTTAATTATAAAAAGTTGTGTGATGAAGTCAATCAGCGAACCGGTATTCACCGTTCTATGGTAGATGTGGTGCTAAAAGGATTGCAAGACACTATGGTCTCTTTTTTAGAAGAGGGCTTTTCGGTTAAATTGGATGAATTTGGTTCATTTCGTCCAGCAATCAATGCAGAGAGTCAGGATAAGGAGGATGATGTGAATGTACATACCATCATTCGTAGAAAAATCGTATTTACTCCGGGAAGTAAATTTAAAGCTATGCTTGGTGGAGCAAATATTGAATTGTTCGGAGATGGAACTACAATTACCGAAAGTGGCGATAATGGTGGCCCATCGGGAGGAAATTCAGGAGGGGAAGCTCCAGATCCTGCTGCTTAATTTTTTATTTTAGTTCTTTTGAATAAGGAAAGCTCATCAAGCTTTCCTTATTTTTTGACATTTCAGACAATAAAGGACAAAACTGTCGTTGCCTGATGGCAAATTCACCATTGGGCAATGACGGATTCATGGTTGCCCAACGGTGAATTCAACATCTATATTGATGATTAGATCATATTTTCCGACAAAACTAATCGGAGATATGCTTTACATTCCCTTTTACTACTCCTCTATTTTTTTACTGTTTTTCGTGGAACATGAAAATATAGTTTAGAAATAATGTAATTCAGACAAGACAAAAGAAAACCTTGAAGAATTTATCGATTTTCTTCAAGTTCTATTATATTAGGAAAAAAATAAGACTAGCAAATATATAATTATTTTTAATTATAGAAATCATTACGTTCTTTCATCTTGAGTTTTTCTTTTAAAATATGATAATACTTTCTTATTATTCCAGTACATTTATCCAGATCTTTGGCTTTAGGACGACCTTCAATTATTCTTTTAACAGAATCTAAATCATTGATAGCCTTTTCATCTTTGATAGAAGAAATGATACTATTTAATTTATTAACCGTCTCTGGAGAATTCTTTATATAAGAATCGTAGTCCTCAAATGCGATATAGCCTGATAAAAAAGCTATTTTAATTTCAACATACAATAAAGCATCTACACATTCCTTGTCTGTTAGTGTTTTTTCTCTTTTTATTTCTTCATATTGCTCAGAATTGGAATCTAAACAAACATTCAATAACGCACTATTTTTCGTGACAGTAGTCTCTTCTATTATTCCACGACCTATAATAATAAAAGCAACAATATTACCTATAATTGAAATTGTGAATATAATATTTTTACAATTATTTTTCATTTTTCAAACTTTATTTTATCATTCAAGCAGCTATTCAAATAATCAATAGTGCTTATAACTAATAGAATTATCTTCATCCAACCTTTTCTCTCATCTTAAAAAAACATTACCTATTTATCTTGAAATAAGATCCTTTTTCTATAATTCCTTTCTTCCATCTTTCTTATAATTACTTGCCATTTCAAATCCCATCCAACTAATAAGAATCATTGATTCACCTACAAAAGTAACAGGGCCTATGAATGATTTGTGATTAACATAAGTTTCCTCAATTTTTGTCTCTTCAATATTGATCTCTTTTAGGTAAGAGGCTCTTTTTTTGCAAGAAGCTATTCCAAGTAATAGAAAATATATTTAATTTTCATGATTTTCTTTATTGGCTTTTAATTTCCAACAGAGAATTTTCCATTCTTCTTCTTGAAAAATTCTCTCTTTACGTTTTTCATCAGTTTCCCCTAGACAAAAAATAATAAAAGCAGTATAGATTGGAGTTATAAGAATTGATAGAAAGAACCATCCCATTACACTTCTTCCTCTTTTCTCTGCCATATAAGCAGGTATAATACAAAATAAGAGATAGACACAAACACCTAATAAAATAATAGCACTAATAATGTCTGCCATAAGTTTGTTTTTTTTGCCCGAAGATTCCCCGAATCGAACGATTCATTTTTAGAAAAGTAGCTATTATAAAAGAAAAAGCGCGGGAATCTGTACCTGTTACTTGTCCCACATATCAAGGCCTTCGAACTGCCCGCAGTAGTAGAACGAGCAACGCAGAAGCCCACGCCGATATGTATAACTTACTCTATCTTTTGGAAGATACAGTAAGAATATAGACACACCACGCAGCCATCTACTGTTGCTTTGTTTTGACTACTGCTCAAAATGTTCGAAGTTTTGATATGTCAAAGACAAAACGTCAAGTAAACGTCTTTCTTTATATAATAAATTCCCCACTCCACCCTAACCTCACGAATTGAGGTATCAGCGTGAGAAACGTTGCAAATATACAAAATTTATAATTCAAGCAGTTATTAATTCCCTTTTTTTAGTACATGAAAAAATAAATAACTATCTGTTTTATATAAGTATGTCGTCTAAATTATTTTATATTGTTATCGCTAAATAAACCTTTACGGCTCTATAAAATCCGTTAGACAGAAAAATAAAAATGTGGAATGCGACTTTAATATTCCATAAGGAAACGTGATATACTATACCTATTAATTGGAAGAAAGAAAGAACTTTTCTATCTTTGCTAATATTAATCTTTTTCGCTAATTGATTAAGATAAGAAAGGAGAAAATAATATGACCCTCAAAGAAAAACAATTAGAGTTTATTATCTATTGTATAGAGAATACAGCCGAACGGTTAGGACGCTATAGTGCGGATGTATATAATAAACTAAAAGAGTTAGGTGCTATAGACGGCTATATAAATGCTTTTTATGATACTTTGCATACCCAAGGCAAAGCCTACATAGTAGATTCTTTATTAGAATATATCTATCATCGTGATCCACAATGGTTACCGGAAGATTATCGTCCTTTTCAAGTTTCGACACAGCAAAAAGGAGATAAGTCATGTTGACTGTTTATCATGGTTCTACTGACCGTGTAGAACAACCTATCTTTTGTTATTCGCTGTCCTTTACAGCCTCTTCAATTCGAGATATAAATTGTGGATTACTGGGACGTGCCGTAGTTCCGAAATCTACAATTTGCCCTTTTCTATTAAGCAACAGATAATAGGGCATTCTATCTATTTTCCATTGTTTGCGAATTTTCTGTAAG
>ERZ779820.2237-NODE-2237-length-11059-cov-2.457652_pt1 | contig 11059 bp, 5 predicted proteins | sample MGYA00511563_ERZ779820 | MGnify/ENA primary metagenome ERZ779820 (study PRJEB29588, sample SAMEA1964852) | human gut metagenome | biome: human gut; feature: human-associated habitat; material: faeces | place: Denmark | collected 2008/2010 ...
AATTAAAGAAGTTCCTATTCCCATTATTTTGCCATATTCTTTTGAATTTTCTTTTGTAATTTTTAATCTATTATACCAATGAATTGTTGATATATTGCCTTTTAAATTGAAAATACCAAGAATAGTAATACATATACCAAAAATCAATAAAAAAATATACTCCATAATTTTATTCCTCCTAATATAATCTTTCAAATTATAAAATTGTAATTTGTCTCTCACTTACTTTACCAAATTTATAATTTTTGTTGCCACTTTTTCAATAAATTTCTCATCATGTTCTACAAAAATAATGGTAGGATTATAATTTAGAATAGCATCTTCTATTTGTTCTCTTGTCAATATATCAATATAGTTTAAAGGTTCATCCCATATATAAATATTAGCCTGTTCTGAAATACTTTTTGCAATTAGAACCTTCTTCTTTTGACCTTCACTCATATCTTGAATATTAGTATCAAAATCAAATTGTGATAATCCCATTTTTACTAACATTGCTTTAAAAATACTTTCATTTATTTTATTATCGTAAGCAAAAGTTCTCAAATTTCCTTTTAAATCTTCTGTACTCTGAGAAACATAAGATATTTTTAAATCATTTGCAACCATAAACTCTCCATTATACTGTAATTCTTCTCCTAAAATAAGTTTTAATATACTTGATTTACCAATGCCATTTTTTCCAATTAGTGCAACCCTATCGCCATTATTAACTTCAAAAGTAATAGGGTTAAATATCGTTTCTTTACTATATTTTATCTGCAAGTTATGTGCAAAAATTAATGGATTCTTATTACTTTTTAGAGGAATAATTTTTAATGTATCATTTACCTCTATATTTTTTAACAAATTAGTCTTTTCATTTATTGCTTTTTCTATTCTTTGTTCCATAACTTTTGATTTTTTCATCATTTTATCTGCTTTATGTCCTATATATCCTTTATCTATTGTAGTTTCTGAATTATATTTTTTATTTTTTGTTTTTTCAGCCTCATTTGACCATTTTGCACAATTTTTAGAAGCTATTTCAAGTCTATTTATATCTTTCTGCAATCTTTCATTTTGTATTTTTTCAAAATTATCTTGCCTATTTTTATTTTCTTTCCAAGATGAAAAATTACCTTGTTGTATTTCTATATTAGTATTATTTATAGAAATTATATGATTTACAACTTTATCTAAAAAATTTCTATCGTGAGATACTAATATAAATCCTTTTTTCTTTTCTAAATAATTTACTAAATTATTTCGTGTTTCAATATCCAAATGATTTGTAGGCTCATCTATAAGTAAAAAGTTATTACCTTTTAAAAATAAACTTATTAAAAGTATCTTTATTTGTTCGCCACCACTTAATAAGTTAAAACTTCTATATAATACTTCAGTATCTGTATTAAGTAAATTTAATTCTCTTATAATTTCCCAATCTTCAACATTCGGAGCAATCTCATTTACTATTTCTATTGCCATTCTTTCTTTGTTTTTTACTTCAAAAGGGAAGTAATCAAACTCAACATTTTTTGATATTGCACCTTGATATTCATATTTTCCTAATAATAACTTTAAAAATGTAGTTTTACCTTTACCGTTTCTTCCAATTAATCCTAATTTCCAATCAGTATCTATATTAAATGATACATTTTCAAATATATTTTTTAGGCTTCCATCATATCCAAAAGTTAAATTGTTTACACTTATTAAAGACATCTATTCCTCCTACAAATTATTATTTTGCGAACTACTAAATTGTAATTTATAATTTGCTTATTACTTTTTTCTGTCAACTTCTTTGTTTACACTATTGCTAATAATATAGAAATTGGAAATATAGCTACTGGATAAAATTCTTATTTTCAATTTTTCAATTTAAAAATTTTCTTTTGGCGCTTAGTTTCAAATTTCCAATAACCATGATTACGATTTCGATGTTTTTTTTGAATCTTGTTTTGATTGTTTTTCATGGCTTGTTCAGCATTTAATATAATAGCTTTTTTTTCGTTGGAAACAAATTTAAGAAAAACATCATATAGGTATAGCCATCCATCGTATGAGATCTCAGTAAGCGTTGACTCTAATTTGATTTTTAAAAACTTGCAAATGCGTTTTTGTTGCTCATAAGTAAACAATTTTTTTGTTTTATCTTTGAAAGTATTTCCAGACGCTAAAAATATATATGATAAAAAATTTCTATAGTCTGTCGCATCCTCAACATCTGCTGATGTTTTTCTTTGAAAGTGAGCAAAACATATTCGTGCATTTGGCACAGGATAAAAATCTGATGGTTTAAACTCATAAATCAATTCAGCGGAAAACCAAGGTTTGTATAAAAGAGACCTCAAACTTTCGTTATAAAAAGGCTGTCCAGAATACCTTATAAAAGCTTCATACTGCATTATGAAATATATATCTTCAGGAGGATTATCATCTTCAAATACTTTTTTCATAATATCAGCAGTTATGTTAAATGGAATATTTGCACATACTTTATATGGTTCTTTTACTGATATTTTATATTTTAAAAAATCCATCTCTATTATTTGAACTTTTTTAGATTCTTTATACCTTTCAGATAAAGTTTTCGCTAATTTTGCATCAAACTCTATTGCTATAACTTTCTTGCTTTTTTTTGCAAGTTCATTGGTAATAATTCCTTTTCCAGGACCTATCTCAATTACAATATCGTCGTTACAAATATTACTCTTTGATAACAAGGTCGCTACAAGTTGTTTACTATGTAAATAATTTTGCGAATGTTCTATTCCCATAAATACCTCCTTTACAAATTACTATTTGATGAAATCATTATAGCATAAATTTAATTTTTTTAACATCTTTCTGGAGAATTTTTATCAGGAAATTTATCTTGCTTTTCTTCTTTTTCATCTCCCAACATTTCATGTTCATTTTCATTTATTTTTAATTCTGCATTTATTTCTTCTAGTTTTCGTAACTTTTCTTGTAATTCTTGTTCTTTAGGAAATTCCTTTTGAGATTCTTGTTTTGCATTTTCTAATTGAAAATATGTATTATCTAATAATTCTCTTTCGTGAGGAATATCTTTTGCAATATTATCTAAACAATTATTTATTCTTGTTATATTTCCGTTTATATCTGTTCCTAAATCAATAGAATAGCTAAATTTATTTTTTAGTTTTAATCTAATATTTCTAGTTATTGAATCAAAACTCATCTCCATTGTAAATCCTCTATATTCTCCTATTTCTCGTGTTTCCATACTTTTTAAATCTTGAATACTCTCTAATAGTTTCTTTCCAGCCTCTTGTTTTTCAGTATAAGTTATTCCATTTATTTTCATAGGAGAAAATCCATCTGCATTAGGTTTAGTATATTCTTGTAATTTAATTGTATCTTCTTCCATTGCTCCAATTTTATTATTAAGTCTTGCTATTTCTTCTGGAAAGTATTTTATAATCTTATCTTGCAATGAATATTTTTGATTCATAAATTCTTGTTTTAATAATTTCAATTTTGCAACATCAGTATCTAACGATGTCTTTTCTAATATTTTAGGATTTCCTGTTGCTAATGCTTTTATTTCTCCATAAGTTAATGCTTTGTCATCAATATCTTCCATTGTTCTTGCAGGTGTTTTTGATGTCATTATTTGAGAAATGAATTTTTGCTTTTGCTCTACTAATTGATACATATAACTATCAAATGTCTTTTCAGTAACATAAGAATATACATATACTTTTTTGTTTTCATTCCCCTGTCTAATCATTCTTCCATTTCGTTGAGTCAAATCAGAAGGTTTCCATGCACAATCTAAATGATGAGTTGCTATTAACTTATCTTGAACATTAGTACCTGCACCCATTTTTTGAGTTGAACCAATTAACACTCTAACTTGTCCTTTTCTTACTTTGCTAAATAATTCTTTCTTTTTTACTTCATTGTCTGCCTCATGAATAAAAGCTATTTCATCAGGTGGAATACCTTTTTGAATTAGCTTTTTCTTTAACTCATTATATACATCTGTAAATTCTTCTTTTTCATATCCTTTCAAGTCTTTTGGAGTTGATAAATCACAGAATACAAGTTGTGTTGATTTTTTATCACTATTTTCATCCCATATTCTATAAATATTTTCAGAGCAAGAATTTACTTTGCTACTTTCCGAATCTGGTAATAAAGGATTCATAAGTCTTTGGTCTAATGCTAGTTTTCTACCCTCATTTGTAATTTTAAGCATATTATCTTCTGTTGCATCAACTGTTCCTGACCTTATTTTTTCTGCTCTTTCTCCTAAAGCCTTTACCATTTCTTGTTGTATTTCACTAGGTTTTACTACTACATTTATATTTTCAAATTCTGGTGTTGGCAAATTTAATGTTTCAGCAGTTTGAATATCTGCTACTTCTTTAAACATAGACATTAGCTCTGGTAAATTGTGAAATTTTGCAAATCTTGTTTTTGCTCTATATCCTGTACCCTCTGGTGCAAGTTCTATTGCAGTAACTGTTTCTCCAAATGTACTTGCCCAATTATCAAAATGTTCTAAACTATTTTCTTTTAGTCCAGAATATTGTAAATATCTTTGCATTGTATAAAGTTCTGCCATTGAGTTACTTACTGGTGTTCCAGTAGCAAATACAGAACCTTTGCCTCCTGTAATTTCATCTAAATATCTACATTTCATAAAAAGGTCGGAAGATTTTTGTGCTTCAGTTTGTGCTATTCCACCAACATTACGCATTTTCGTATATAAAAACAAATTCTTATAATTATGAGCTTCATCAACAAATAATTTATCTACACCTAATTCTTCAAATGTTACAACATCATCTTTTCTTTCTTCCTTATGTAATTTCTCTAATCTGGTTTCTAATGATTTTCTTGTTTTCTCCATTTGTTTAATAGTATAGTTTTCTCCTCTGTTTGATTTTTCAGAGGCAATTCCTTTTGTAATATCACTTATTTGTTCTTCTAATAATGCAATTTGTCTTTCTATTGACATTGGTATTCTTTCAAATTGTGAATGTCCAATAATTACTGCATCAAATTCTCCTGTTGCTATCCTACTACAAAATTTTTTTCTATTTTTGGTTTCAAAGTCTTTTTTAGTAGCAACTAAAATATTGGCACTTGGATAAAGTTGCAAAAACTCACTTGCAAACTGCTCTATAATATGATTTGGAACTACAAACAAAGACTTATTACATAAGCCTAAACGCTTACTTTCCATTGCAGCTGCAACCATCTCAAAAGTCTTTCCTGCACCTACTTCATGTGCTAATAATGTGTTATTACCATATAAAACATGTGCTACTGCATTAAGTTGATGTGTCCTTAATTTTATCTCTGGATTCATTCCTACAAAACCTATATGAGAGCCATCATATTCTCTTGGTCTTATGCAATTAAATTTATCATTATAAAGTCTTACTAAATGATTTCTTCTTTCTGGATCTTCCCATACCCAATTTAAGAATGCTTCTTTTATTGCGTCTTGTTTACTACAAGCTATTGCAGTTTCTTTTCTGTTTAATACTCTTTGTTTTCTGCCCTCATCATCTATAAATGTATCAAATATTTTTACATCTTTTAGATTAAGTGTCTGTTCTATTATTTTATATGCATTTATTCTTGATGTACCATAAGTTGTATATGCTTTTACATTGTTTCTATCATTACTTTTTCCATCAATATACCATTCAGCAGTTATATTAGAATATTTAACATGAATATCCCATCTGTTATAACTTGGTGTATCTAATAATTCAAAAATAAACTTTCTAATGATTTCTGGAGGTATCCATGTTGAGCCTAACTTAATTCCAATTTCACTTGCAGTAAGGTCTTTTGGAATAACCTCTTTTAATTTTTCAACATTTATATTAAAACTAGAATCTTCTTTTGCAAATTGTTCTGCAACTTTTAGTTTTTCTCTAACATTACCAGATAAATATTCATCAGCAGTTACCCAATTGTTTGTATTTTCATAATCAGGTACTTTAAATATAACACCCTCTAAACTATTTATTATTTCTTCTTTATCTATATTGCATAATTGTCCCATATAGTCTAAATCGACTTTTGCTTTATCTTGTATAGATAAAATTAGTGCTTCATCTGGAGTATCTACTTGTAATACTTTCTTTTTAGCCTTTATAGTTCTCTTACTAAATATATCAGCTTTTCCTACAAATTTACCCTCTCCATCTATTTTTTCAAGTGAGCATAATAAGAAATAACTACTATCATTAGAAAATGCTGTTTCATTTGCTCTTGAATTTATTAAGCCATATTCTTTTGTAAATCTATCATATAATTCATTTAATTTTGCTTGTGCAATATGAATTTCCTCATCTGAATAATCTTCCATTTGAAAATCAATTAATTCTCTTACCTGTTCTCTTAACAAAATTAAACCTTTTATTCTATTTTGTGCCGTTAAAGGTAACTCATCTTGTAATATCATTTTTGAATTTTCTCTAAAATACAATTTATCATTTACTATTGCATAAGAATAATTCTTAACAGTTGGAATTGCAGGTATTGATGTGTCTTCTTGTTCAATTTCATTTTCAATACTATTATTCTGTAATTCTCCATGTATATTAGTTATCGCATAATTTAATTGTTCTTCTAAATTTGTGTCTTCTTCTGCTTTACAAGTTGAATCATAGCCATAAGCAGTAGATACCATTTCCATTTTTCCTAATATCATATTTGGATTATCTACAAAATATTTATTCATTGTAATATTGTTTTCATCTCTATCAAGATATACCCAATCTGGCATTATATCGGTAAAATTTTCTCTTTTTTGTAAGAAGATAATATCTGATGTTACTTTTGTTCCTGCATTCTTTGTAAAAGTATTATCTGGTAATCTAATAGCACCTAAAAGGTCTGCTCTTTGTGCTAAATACTTTCTAACCTCTGGACTTGCTTTATCCATTGTTCCTTTTGAAGTAATAAATGCAATTACTCCTCCTGGTCTAACTTTATCTAAAGTTTTAGCAAAGAAATAATCGTGTATTAGAAAATTATTTTTATCATATCTTTTATCATTAACTTTGAAATCTCCAAATGGCACATTTCCTATTGCTATATCAAAAAACGAATCTGGTAAATCTGCTTTTTCATAACCTTGAACTTTAATATTTGCTTTTTGATATAATTGTTTTGCTATCTTACCACTTATGGAATCAAGTTCTACTCCATATAGTTTTGAGCTTTGCATTTCTTGTGGCAACATTCCTAAAAAATTTCCTGTACCACAACTTGGTTCAAGAATATTTGCTTGTTCAACACCCATGTTTTTTAGAGTGTCATATATTGCATTTATAACTACTGGTGGTGTATAAAAAGCAGTTAATGTTGAAGCTCTTGCTGACTTATATTCTTCATCTGTAAGAATTTCTTTTAATTCGTTATATTCTTCACTCCAATTATCTTTACTTTCATCAAACACATCTGGAAGTCCACCCCAACCGACATATTTTGACAAAATATTCTGTTCTTCTAAATTTGCTAATCTATTTTCATCTTCTAACTTATGTAAAAGTTTTATTGCCTCAATATTTCTTCTTACTTTTTCTTTTGGTGTACCTTCTCCTAATAATTTATCATCAATGTGATAATTAACCTTTTCTTGTTTAGGTTTTAGTTCTACTATTTCCTGTTTATTAGTAGTAATTTCTTTTTCAAAGTTTCTTTCATTACTATGATAAAGTGAAATTGCTCGTAAATAACTTTCATTTCTCATAATTGGATAATGTGCATTTTCTAACATTGTTTGGTCTAACAAAACAATTTCATCTAATTCTTTGTTAATAGCTTCAACTCTATATTTTCTATCACTTTCTAAATAAATAATTTGTCCTATTTTAAATTGTGTTTTTGGATCTTCGTTTAATTCTTTTACTGCACTAATAGCATTAGCAATTATTTGAGTTTCAGCTCTATCAGCAATATCTTTTAATTCTGCCTCTTGTTCTAAATTATCAATAAATTCTTGACTAACTTCTTCTAGGTTTGTATCTGCTAATTCTGTAATATCAGTAAATTTTGCTAAGTCTTTTCTAATATCGTCTAAAGTCTTTTTATCTGCATTTTCTGAATATTCTAAAAGTCCACCATCAATTTCTGTTCCCCTGTTGTCATATATTGCATAATAATATCCCTCATCATTTGTATGAAAATGAAAGTAATTTCCATTACTCAACTTATAATTTTTTTCAATATTTATACTAGATATATCTATAAAATCATTTGTATTTTCTTTTAACCCTCTATCTAGCATCCATTTTTCTTTTTCATAGTCATTTTCTAGCCATTCTTGATATTTTATTTTTTCTTCATCATTAAAATATCTATCTAATCTAATAATTTCTTTAAGCCTTTGTTCAACATTACTCCAATTTATTAGTAGCTCTACTCTATCATCTTTATAGCCTTTATATAACTTTATTCCTTTGCTATCATGCTCTTGTCCAAAATCTGCACCAGAATATGCAGAACTTGAACCTCCTATTCCATATTCATGTTTTAGAAATATTATATTTTCTTTTGCTGATAAACTTCTTTTAAATTGTTCATAAATTCTATATTTGCTATGTGAAAAATTACTGCCCTCAATAAGTGTTTTATCTATCATTTCTTGAGTAAAAGAAAAAGCAGGAGTATTTTCTACTTCTGCTTGTGCTTGAATACTATTTATTTGTGTATCTACACTTGGTAATTCCTTAATTGGTGGTACATAGGTATCTTCAAAAAGATTTAATTGTAAATTAGCTCTGACATTATCATTTCTTCGGCTTGGTTCTTTATTGAGTTCATTGCTTGTACCCAACTCATTTGATTCTCTCTTTTCATTTCCTCTGTTATTTGATTCTTCTCTGCTAGACTTGTTATTATCTGTTTCATTCTCTTTTGGGCTGTTTGCTCTATTTCTCCTAAATGTTCTTCCATCTTGCCATCTAACATTAATTCCTCGTATAACCCTCTTTTGTGTTCTTTTAGGAATTTCTCCCTCATTCTTGAGAATCTCCCCTGTGCCATTTTCTTCGTTTTTGGTAATGCTACTTGTGGTATTTGGTAATCTCCCATTTGATTGTATGTTAATTCTATCATAATCATTTCTCCCTTCATTATTTTTTTCTTCATTATTATGATAATTTATTTTTTCATTATTAACAAATGTACGATTTGTTAATTTATAATTTTTTTCATAATTTATAACACTAGAATAGATTTCTCTTAATTCTTGTTCTGCAATATCACTTATTGCTGCACCTAATCTTGAAACAACTCTTTTATTATTAAAACTACTAATCATTTCAAAATCCGATACATTAAAATGTTCTGTTGGATCAATGCCACATCTTTTCATTGCCATATATGATATTGATTTTGCAAGTAATACAATAAAGTTTCCCTCTAAATCTATATCTTGCATTCCCTCTAATAAGCTACCATCTAAAACTTCTTTTAAATCAACTAAATAATCTTGATAATTATCTTCAACTAAATTTATAGATGCTGAATATATTGCTTCTGCTAAATTAGATTTAACTTCTAAATTTCCAAAACTATTTTCTAGTGTTTCTATAATTCCATTTTCATAAGAAGGTTTTATTTCCCATAACTTAAAATCTTTATTTATACCACTATGTGTATCTGAAATATCAAAAACATGTCTTAATACATTTCTGCCATTTTCCATTGATAATAAGGCAATACCTTTTGCACCCTTATTAACCCATCTTCGTAATTTTTTATTCCAAGTTTCTATATCTGCACAAGCAGTAGCATTTGGTTTTTGAGCATATATTAACACTTGCTCATTAAAAGAATATTTGTAATTGTTACTCGCCGTATTTAAAAACTTAATCCAACTTTCTCCATTTTGAGTAATTTCTTTCAATGTTTCACTTGCCATTTCATTTATTAGTTGATATTTATTCGCCATCGGTTTCCTCCTTTCTCGTTTCTTGATAATTGAAATACCCTATTGTATTATGGTCTTTAATAAACTCTCGTAAAGCAATAATATTCAAAACATCAGGATCTTTCGTTATTTCTTTTAAATCTTCTATTTTTAAATTTAAAATATCTTTTTCTGTTGATTTTCCAATACTTATTAACTTGTTATATGTTTCCATTCTTAAGTTTCTTCTTCTAGGCATTTCACACCTCCCATTTTTAACAAATTAAAGAGAGCTAATAATCTAGCTCTCCGTCATTTATTATTTATCTTTATTTTGTTTACGCTTAATTATATAAGTTATTCCTAGTAAAGATAGAATTATTGCACTAGCAAATAATTTTATTTTGCTTTCAACTCCAGTTTTAGGAACTTCTATCTTTTTATTTTCAAAAGTAAATTCTATTGTATTTTCAGTTTCTTCTACTTGTGTATCATCTACAAATATACCTTTGTCATTGATTTCAACTTTAACAATTTTGTTTGATAATTCATAATCTTTTGGTGCTTTTATTTCTTTAATGTAATATGTTCCATATCTTAATTCTTCAAATAAAGCTGTTCCATCTTCTGAATTAGATTTAACCTCTTTAATAAGTTTTGTACATTCTGGATCTTCGTATATTGCAAATATGAATTTATCTTTAATAACTTCTTTTGTTTCAGTATCAATCTTAATTACCTTTACATTTTTTAGTATTGGCATATCTTTCATTTCTATTTTTTGAGTTTCTTTGTCAGTTGTTACTGTGAATTTTATTTCTTCAGTAATTTCATAACCAAATTTTTCATGAGATGTTTTCACTAACATCTTTCCTACAGGTTCTGTATCAATCATCAAACCATCCATATCAAAAATAACAGCATTTAATTCTAACATACTACACTCTCACTTTCCTAGGCATTCTAAAGAAAAGTGTCACTACAAAAGCAATCGTAATTCCTGCAAATAAGAATAAATAGAAACCATTCATTCCTATGGAATCAATAATTCTACCTCCAATTAATTGGAAAAGCATTGCACCTACGCCTTTACCAAGCATAGCTTGAATTCCATAGGCTGTAGAGACATATTCTTCTTTTACTAAAACCATTACTAATCTT
>ERZ779820.2244-NODE-2244-length-11035-cov-3.437887_pt1 | contig 11035 bp, 9 predicted proteins | sample MGYA00511563_ERZ779820 | MGnify/ENA primary metagenome ERZ779820 (study PRJEB29588, sample SAMEA1964852) | human gut metagenome | biome: human gut; feature: human-associated habitat; material: faeces | place: Denmark | collected 2008/2010 ...
AAAGAGGTATGCATGTACATGCATACCTCTTTTCTTTTTTTCATAAAAAATTCAGAAACTTAAAAGAAAAAAGCAGATAGGGAAGCCCCCTATCTGCTTTTTCCATCTATACTGCCTTAAAGGTTTACTTGTTTACAATATCGTCCCATGTAACATCAATACCGGCTGCTTTTCTTGCGTAATAGGTCAGCAAAAATACTGCATCGGAAACCGCTACGACGCCATCTCCGTCAACATCTGCTGCTTGGAACTGTGCAGCGGTGAAATCGCTGACATCCATTCCAGCTGCGGACATCGCATAGATTTTGAGCACATCGACAGCATCGGATACGGAAATGACATCATCCCCATCCACATCCCCTTGCATCAGTTCTGCTTCAGTTGTTGTGGTAGTCGGTGCAGTTGTTGTAACAGGAGCGGTCGTTGTAGTCGTGGTGGTCGTGGTCGTCGTCGTGGTTGCTTCTGTGGTCGTAGTTGTTTCTACAGCATCCAGTTCAACGAAATTCAGATTATATTTATTTGCATAATCATGTGCAGTAGATACATTGAAACCGTAAATGGTAAAAACGTTAAATTTTCCATTTAATGTATATTCGTCGTTGTAAATCTTGCAGTTCGGATTCAGAATTGTGATTTTTTCAAGATTACAATCCCATAATGCATATTTTCCAATATATTCCACGCTCTCTGGAATTGTAATTTCGGAGAAGCCGCTTGATATAAAAGCGTATGTTTCGATTCTTTCCAGACCCTGCGGAAGTGTTACTGTTTTCAGGTTGCCTGTGTAAGAAATTGCTCCACTATTGATATATTTTAGGCTATCTGGAAGATTCAAGGTTTCCATCTGATGTTTATATAAAGCATTGGAAGCGATTCCCACAGTGCCCTTTTTAACAGTCACTTCTGAATCATCCGTATTATTGCTATTATAGCCAATCAGCCAGTTGTCAGCATATTTCAGTGGCGACAGACCATTTTCCATCAATGCAGAATCAGAAAATGCATCACTTGAAATGGACGTCAAGCTGTCTGGAAGGTCAATCTTTTTCAAAAATGTACAGTTTGCGAATGTACGACACTGTAAATCCTTCAGCCCTTCGCCAATCGTAACATTTAAAAGAGCACGATCTCCTTCAAAAGCACGTTCGCCGATTTCTTCTGTTCCATCACCAATTGTGACATCTGTGAGGGCGGTATCATTGGAAAAGACATAAGTACCCATCTTTTGAACATTGTCGCCGATTGTAACAGTTTTAAGGTTGGAACAGTCATTAAAAGCATAATCGTTGATTTCTTTTACACCAGATTCAACCACAACCGTTTCAATTTTTGTTTTGCTAAAGGCATAACTTCCTACAGATTCCACGGTACTTGGAATTGTAATTTCTTTTAAGTCTGTGCTTTCAAATGCATAACTTCCAATGGAAATCAAACCTTCTGGAAGATTCATTTCTGAAAGATTGATATAAGGGTACTGATTCTGAAATGCTTTGTCCCCAATATACTTCAAAGTGCTTGGAAGTTGAACAGAGTTAATGTAACGAATGCTGCTATTTGCAATTCCGACTGTTCCTTCTTGAATGACAATGTCTTTTTCCTCTTTGCTGAGATTGCTTTTCAATCCGATTACCCAGTTATTGAAATATTTGATAACAGCTTCATTGCCGTCTTCATCATATTGCTCATTAAAAATAGCAGTATTATAGAGTGCATCTGCACCCATTTTAACGACATTTTCAGAAACATTCAGCGTTGTCAACGATGTGCAATTACAAAAAGCGTTTGATTCAATTTCTGTTACATTGGAAGCATTGACCGTTGTCAGCGATGTACAGCCATAAAAAGCCTGCTGCGGAATGGCACTGATTTCATCCGGCAGTGTGATTTCTGTCAAATTCGTACAATTCTTAAATACAGAATCGCCCAGTTCCACGAACTGAACCGGATAGCCGTCATATTCTTCTGGGAATGTCAAAGAAGTGATAGTTGTATCTTTCACATCCGTTATTTTCAGAAGAAATGTTTCGTCTTCTTTCTGTTCCAGCACTTCGCACACCAGATTGTTGTCAATGGTGACCGGAGCACCCAATTGCAGCGTGTTTTCTGTAACGGCAGACGTTGCCGAAACAGGGAACATTTCCGCCGGAATGCATGACAGTGTAAGGATCCCCGCAGAGAGCATTGCAATCGTTTTTCTTGATGTTACCTTCATAACTGTTCCTCCAACTAAAAAATAAAGAATTTAGAATCCCGCAAAATCCTTTTGCAATATTATAGCATTTCCGTTCATTTCTGTCAAGCTATTACAAAAGAATAGCGGAAATCTCTGTATTTTACACAAAAAAATAAATTTTCATCTAATTTTCTACTACAAAGAGCCAAATCGGAGAAATATAAAAAGAAAATCCGCCTCTCTGTGCGGATTCATAAACACAGGGAGGCGGATTTCGATTTGTTTTTACAAGGAATTGCAAATTAAGTTCTAGCCGGATATTCCGGAAGTTTGTTTGTCAAGAAGAGTACGAACTTCATCAAAGATGTCGCATCTTTTTCATCCACGCTGCCATCTTTGTAACAATCGGCATTTTCTATTTGCGTATCAGAAAGCTGAATCATATTTGCGAGATATTTGTTCAGAACGATGATATCTCTCAAATCGACCTTATTATCGGTATTCAAGTCGCCATATGCAGTATCATCTGCATCGCTCTGTGCAATGGTGGTTTCATATACACCATCGCCATCTTCATCGACTGCAACACCAATGGTTTCTTCGTCAATCTCATAGAGTAAAACATCGGTGTAATCGGTTGAGAAAGTGATTTCTGCGTTTGCATCATCGTTGTATGCCTGTGCAGTAACATTGTTCAAGTTATCTGCATGAAGGACATAGCCCTCTTCGGTCTGCTTCATATTGGCAGCATCGACATGATTTCCTTCTACCTGGAAAGAATACCAGTCTGTTGTATGATATCCATCATTATAGAGCATATTGAAATGATAATCGGTATCGCTGCCCTTTAAAGATACATAACCAGACGGGGCGAATACGGCAACATTGCTATTAGAACCTGTTACGAAGAATGCACTATTTTCATACCACATGGACAAGTCAACATCTTCTGTTCCATCCAACTTCAATTCATAGCCCTTGGTTGCATCTCTCATTGCAAAATTCAAGTCACCATTGTTTTCGTCTACATTGTCTGTAAAGTCAGAGAAAGTTCGGATTTCGTCTGCCTCTGTAGCACAGAATGTATAGGAATTTTTGTCTTGGTTGAAATCGATTTTTGTGAGAGCATAATTTGATTCCAGTGAATTGGATTGCAGGGAAGCGATAAATGGGTCAGCAGTAATTGGGTCATCTTGTGTATCAATATATCCATGATAATTGATGAAACCGATATAATCCGAAATAAATCCTAATCGATTTGCATCGCTATAATGCGGTATCGTCCAAGTACCCTTAGAGGAATTGAAATACAAATCGTACTTATCATCTGATAATTGAGTAGCATTGTTGTCGTAAATCAACACTTTTCCGTTATAAGCTTTACCATTAATACTGTAAGTTCCATATTGTAAGTCGTAGGCAACAACTGCGTGCCCCCACTCATTCCCATTCGATGCAGTGCCCCAAAATGTAAGGAGCGTAGGCGATCCATCTTTTAAGCAATTCACTAAAATTTGCAGTTTTTCTTTTTCTGTAAAAAACAGAAACGTCTTACTCTTATTTTCAACTACATTTGTTTTTTGTAATGCCATATAATAGTTGATTAAAGATTTTACTTCTGCACTTGGTGGAGCATCGATATCACTTAAGAAAGTGGCACCATCTTGCCAATCGGACGGATTCAAAATGCCATTTGCTGCTAAAATAGAAGTCACAGCCATTCCGTAACAAGAACCTGACCAATTTTGATATAATAGACCATTGACACGGGCTTTTTCTATGTTGGTCAATCCATTCATCAATTTGCTATAATCAGAATCCGATATCCCATCACGATATGTTTTGTCATATCCGCCAAAGCTATAACCGGAATTCAAAAAGTTCCATTTGTCTGCTTCAGGAATGAATGTATACACATTTGTTGTGGTAGTTGTCGTGATTGTCGTTGCTGTGGATGGTTCTGTGGTTGTGGTAGTTGGTTGTGTCGTCGTTGTGGTTTCTGATTCAGTTGTGGTTTCTGATTCGGTAGTTGTTTCTGGTTCTGTGGTTATCGTCGTTGTCGTTGTGGTGGTAGTTGTAGTCATCGTAGTTGTGGTTGTGGTGGTTGTTACAACAGGTTCATAGTGAATAGAAACACTAGAAGCAACTGCATCATAACCAACTGAAATTTCATTCCATTCTGCTTCTGTACCATTATAATAGAGATCGGTCAGCTGACTGCAATATCCAAACGCATTTTCTCCAATGCTGGCGACACTGTTTGGAAGGGTGACGCTGGTCAAATTGCTGCACTGCCGAAATGCCCAATCTCCAATTGCAGTGACACTTTCCGGAATGGTAACACTGGTTAAGCCTTCGCAACTCCGGAATGCAGAATATCCGATACTGGTTACAAAAGTAGGAATGGTATAAGTACCTGTTTTTCCCTGCGGGTAACACAGCAAGGTTTCCATGCTTTCATCAAATAACACGCCATCTTGAGATGTATAGGAAGTGTTCGCTGCGTCAACAATAAATGCTTCTAAGCCGCTGCAATTCGAGAATGAAGTATTTGCAATATTGGATACACCACTGGAAAGATAGATGCTTGTTAAGTTAATGCAGTCGGAAAACGCACTTGCTCCAATTGTTGTAACACTGTCCGGAATGATGACATCTGTTAGATTGGAACAACCCCGAAATGCACTTTCTCCAATATTGATTGCACCGTCTGGAATGGTGTATGCTCCAGATTTTCCCTTTGGATAATACAGTAACGTTGTCAGATCCTTATTGAACAATACGCCGTCTTCAGATGTATAAGAAGGGTTCTCTGGGTCAACCATAAATGTTTCTAAGCTGTTGCAATTGGAGAATGCAGAATTTCCAATACGAGTTACACTTTCTGGAATGTTGATGCTGGTTAATTTGCGACAATCTGCAAATGCAGAGTATCCAATTGTGGTGACACCATCCGGAATCGTGATGTCGGTTAAACTGCTGCAATTGGAGAATGCATATCCGCCAATGGTTTTAACACTGTCTGGAATGACGATGCTGGTCAAATTGCTGCACTTTTCAAATGCCCAATATCCAATACTGGTGACACCATTCGGAATGGTGATACTGGTGATATCGCTACAGCCACTAAATGCACTGTGTCCGATACTGGTAATTTGTTTCCCCTCGATTGTGGATGGCAGCTCGACATCTGTGGAATAGGAACTTACAAATTTTGTAATCTCCAAAGTTCCGTCATCCAAATAGTCATATTCCAATTCCAACCCAAAGGAAGCCCCTACCAAGTTTGTGTTTTCTGTTTCTGCTGCTGCTGTCAGTTGTAATTTTGACAGGGATTCCTGAGAAAGACCAATCGTCCCTCCGGCAAGTAAACAAGCTGCTGCGGTGAAAATTGCAATTGACTTTTGATGCCATTTTTTCATGCTCATCATCCTCCTTTTTCCTTATTCTTATTATATAATTTTCAACAGAAATTGTCAATGCGTTTTTGTATAGTATTACAAAAACATGGCTCTAAGTTGCTTTTTCGGTGGTTGTATCGCCGAAATGGGAAATAAAATAAATGCAATGCGACAACTGTTCATTTTTAAGGAAAAGTATTGACGTTGTATGTAAAAACGTGTATAATAAATTTAATAAAAGCACAACATATACGCCAATATGAAACAGGAGATTTTTCAGGATGAAGAAAAAAACACCATTTCCAAATGTGCCAAAGGGCTTTGATTTAATTGCACTGTATGGAAGAAATACGGGCTATGCGGATAAGAGTGAAGATTGCAGAATCTATCATTTGAACAACGAAACCGGAGCAGGCACGATTACCATTTATCATGTGTTTCAGGGCGTTCGATCCACATTTAACGATATTCACATGGAATACTGCAACCAAGCACAAGCCTGCACGCCAATATGGCAGTGATTTGGATGCATTGAAGCAGTATGATGCTGGGGAATCTGCTTACTGGCTGGCATCGGGCATTTCTGTGGACTGTTCCGAAGAGGATATCAACAACTGCATCAACCTGTTCTGCACCGAAAACCTTTCTGAATAACAGAAGCAATACGATGTTCCTTTGCATGGTTTGAATTTGATTCATCCTGCAAAGGGACATTTTTATTTTTGTAATTTCAATCTTGATAACAAGTTTCTGAGCCCAGCAGAGCAGGCATTCTTCATGGAAAAACAGGAAGATGCTCTGATTGCATACTATGACCAACTCGAGCCAGAATATGCACAAATTTGGGAAGATTAAACCTGTGAACAGAAAAACCAGCATCGAATTTTTCGAGAATCGGTGCTGGTTTGTTTTCTGTTATTTCTGGTCATTTTTGAAACTTTTTAAAAAATCCCTGCCGGATGGGAATCACAATGAGCCGGCAGGGGATATTCAAATGAGAGCAGCAATTATATTAATAGTTGTTGTTATTTTTGGGTGTAAAAGACGTGCGTGGCTGTCTGAACACATAACCACAAAGTGGGCATTTCGCACCAGGTGTATAATACTTGGTTCCATTTGGTTGCTTCCGTGCACAAGCATTACCTCCTACTTGTGCTAACTTTTCTACATGTCCATTACATTTACTGCATACAGTGAAATCCTTGTCACAATCCGAACAGTGATATTTTATTAATTCTGCTTCTTTTGCTCCTGTAAAAGCTCCAATTGCTGCACCGCCTAACAATCCAATTGGCCCTAAAGCCAGTGCACCTAATACACCAAGAGTGGCTGCTCCAACTCCACCATACTTCAGTTTTGTGTTTTTTGAAACAACATTTTTACTTTCACAATAAGGGCACTTCAATTCAAAAGTCGGCATTTTTCGTTCCTCCTGTTTCGTTCTTTACACGATTACAAATCAATCAATTAATCATCATCACTATACTGCGACATTGCTTGCTGATAGCCATTTTTAAATTGATTTGTAGCAATGCTTCCAAATGATTTTCCCGCAGCACCTCTGGCTTTTTTCTCCTGTGCACTCAACTGATTCGGTACTTTTTTTCCGCAGTTGTTGCATTTTCTTCCAGTACTATCTGTTCCTGTTCCCAAACCAGCAGCAAGCAATCCAATCGGCCCAAGTAAGAATGCACCAACAGCCGCACCAATTGCACCATTTCTCAGTTTGTCATTGTATTCTGTGTAAGAAGTGCCTCCGCATTTTGGACACTTGAAATTGTTCTTGTTTTTGCTCATAAAAATAACTCCTTATTCAATATAAATTTTAACGGTTGTATGTAAAAGGATTATTGATCAAACAATCACCCCCAATTCTCCAGCCATCTCTTAATATCTCGGCTCAAATTTGGAACATGCAAACGTTGCCTGCGTCTGTCCGGTTCTCTGGTAGCAAGTTTCTTTTTCCTTCATCTCCACCTGAAACCGTCCGCCCAACACTGGTTGAATGGTAGTGCTGCCCATTGCTCCATTCCAGTGCCGGCACAGAGCACAAACACGGTCGGTTCTCCGAAAGCATCCCTTTGCCATAACACTTCCTCCTTTCTGATGATACATCCTAGTTTTTGCGTTGCAAGAATGCGTCATTTGCAATTTCTATCCCCATTATAACAATCAAGCCAGACAGACGGCTGTCCGTTCAAATAAAATTTACAGGAATCGGTTCTTTTTTTGTTCCTGCTGGATGTTGTAGACTGTTTCGTCCCATTTTACAAAAAGAACTTGTATGAACCATAAAAATATGGTATAATACGAAAAAAATCAAAAACGTACAAGCGACTACCAGTTTTGGACAAAATTTGTATGTTGGGAAGGACAGAAAAACATGAACTTTTTAGAGGAACGCATTCAGAAAGACGGCATTGTCAAAGAGGGAAACATCTTAAAAGTAGACAGCTTCTTGAATCACCAGATGGATGTAGCGTTGTTTCGGCAGATGGGGGAGGAGTTCCAGAAACGATTTGCCGGAAAGCAAATCAACAAGATTCTGACCATTGAAGCATCCGGCATTGGGATTGCCTGCATTGTTGCAGGATGTTTCGGCGTGCCAGTGGTGTTTGCGAAGAAGTCCAAGAGCGTCAACATTGATGGTGCTGTTTATGTGGCAGAAGTGGAATCGTTTACACATAAGTGCAAGAATCAGGTGATTGTGTCCAAGAAGTTCCTGCATCCGGAAGATCGGGTTTTGATTATTGACGACTTCCTTGCAAATGGTTGTGCCTTGCAGGGTTTGATTTCCATTGTACAGCAGGCAGGAGCAACCGTAGAGGGCATTGGCATTGCGATTGAAAAGGGCTTCCAGCAGGGCGGAAAAATCATCCGGAATCTGGGCTATCAGCTGGAATCGCTTGCCATTGTGGATGCAATGGATGCTGCAACCGGAAAAATTCAGTTCCGTTCGCAGGAAACAGGGGAGGCAGCGACCGCAAAATGAAACAGAAAACAGAACATCAAAAGGAAACAGTAGAAAACATCTATCAATTAAATGGTACTGTTCCGATTGTAAAAGCAATTCCATTCGGGCTGCAACACATTCTGGCAATGTTTGTTGCCAACATTGCCCCGATTCTCATTGTTGCGAGTGCCTGCGGACTGAGTGACCAGAATACAGCGATGCTGATTCAAAGTGCAATGTTGATTGCCGGAATCGGAACGCTCGTGCAGCTATTTCCGATTTTTCATAAGATTGGTTCAGGCTTGCCGATTGTCATGGGCATTAGCTTTACATTCGTTTCCATTCTCTGCTTTGTCGGGACACAATACGGCTATGGTGCAATTATGGGGGCGGTTCTCATCGGCGGTATTATCGAGGGCATTTTAGGCTTGTTTGCAAAGTACTGGCTGAAACTGATTGCTCCGATTGTGTCCGCAAGTGTCGTAACTGCCATTGGATTTTCGTTGTTGTCGGTAGGGGGAAACCCTTTCGGCGGTGGCAGCGGCAGTGAAGATTTCGGCTCTGTCCAGAACTGGATTTTAGGCAGTGTAACCTTGCTTTGCTGCATTCTGTTCCATATCTTTGCGAAGTCCTACTGGAAGCAGCTTTCTGTTTTGTTTGGCTTGGTAGTCGGGTATCTGTTGGCAATTGCAATGGGTGCTGTAGATTTCTCCGCCTTGAAAGACACCAGTATTTTTGCTGTTCCGCACCTGCTCCCATTTAAAATGGAATTTCATCCGGATGCGATTCTTTCTGTTACGTTGATTTTTCTAGTTTCCGCAACAGAAACCATCGGCGATACTTCTGCTCTGGCAGCCTCCGGCTTAAATCGAGATGTCACGAAAGAAGAAACCTCCGGTTCGATTGCCTGTGATGGTTTTGTCAGTGCATTGTCTTCCGTGTTTGGCTGCCTGCCGATTACTTCATTTAGCCAGAATGTCGGGTTAGTTGCCATGACAAAAGTGGTCAATCGGTTTACCATTGCAACCGGAGCAGGTATTATGATTTTAGCAGGCATTTTCCCATTCTTTGGGGCATTGCTGGCAACGCTGCCGGATGCTGTACTAGGCGGTTGTACCATTATGATGTTTGGAACTATTGTTGTCAGTGGCTTGCAGATGATTAGCAAGTGTGGATTCTCGCAGCGAAATATTACCATTGCAGCGTTGTCCCTGAGCATTGGTCTGGGATTCACACAATGTGCAGATTTATTCCGGATTTTTCCGCAGATGGTACAAAATGTATTTGCACAGAACTGCGTTGCAGTCGTCTTTTTGGTTGCGATTCTTTTGAATTTGGTGCTGCCAAAGAACATGGATGTAACGATTCCATCAAAATCTGAGTCGTAAAGAGAAACCATAATAGAAAATTAGAGAAAACCATCAGGAAAGCACTTCTCTCCTGATGGTTTTCTCATAGGAATCGAATTTTCTTGACAAGGGAACTCATTTTTATTATAATGCATCTACTTTTATTTGAAAGGGAAGGCGTGACCCAGTTGCATACGCCAGCGAACAGCTTGTTTTAAAATACAATCCGAATTGGAGCGGGGCAGGGGAGCGAAAGCATCCGATTGCAATTGCAGAGGAATGGCTTGATGATTTTACCGTTACCCATCAAATGAAAATTGATTTGGATGTGCCTTTTACACGGGAAAGTTGGAACGGACGCATGAAAGCTTGTCGTGGAATCGGTGCATCGTTGCCGCCGGAAGAAATTGCAGCGTGGGAAACAGAGCATTTACAGTTGCTGGAACGAATTGCACCGGAATCTTTTACGATTCGACACTATGCGGCATTGGCAGAATTGACAAAGAAATCATAAAAAAATCGAATTTTATTGACAAGGATATTGATTTTTGTTATAATAAAGATAAATTATTTACTTTTATTTGAAATGGAAGGAGACATTGACAATGCAAAATCAAAACATTGACCATGGAAACAAGTTTGACTGGGGAAAAACTTCTGCGGATTATGCCCGTTTTCGGGACATCTATCCGCCCCAGTTCTATGAAATGATTCTGAATCGAAACTGTGGTGCAGCTGGGCAACGGGTCTTGGATGTTGGAACGGGAACGGGTATTCTGCCTCGAAATCTATATGCTGCTGGTGCACATTGGACAGGCTGTGATATTGCACCGAATCAAATTGCACAGGCAAAGCAGCTTTCGCAGGGCATGGAGATTGCTTATCTGGTTTCTACAGCGGAAACGCTGCCAACATTTGCAGAGCCATTTGACTGGATTACAGCATGTCAATGTTATTGGTATTTCGATGTTGCAAAAACAGCTCCAGCGTTTGCACGGGTATTGAAATCGGGTGGAAAGGTGCTGTTGCTCTGCATGCAGTGGCTGCCATATGAAGACCCGATTGCACATGCCAGCGAAGAGCTTGTTTTACAATACAATCCGAACTGGAGCGGAGCAGGGGAGCGAAAGCATCCGATTGCAATTGCAGAGGAATGGCT
>ERZ779820.2249-NODE-2249-length-11028-cov-2.748474_pt1 | contig 11028 bp, 10 predicted proteins | sample MGYA00511563_ERZ779820 | MGnify/ENA primary metagenome ERZ779820 (study PRJEB29588, sample SAMEA1964852) | human gut metagenome | biome: human gut; feature: human-associated habitat; material: faeces | place: Denmark | collected 2008/2010 ...
ACTCATCTAAAGCTTGAGGAATCATTGTTGAATCCATTTCTGTAAACTCTATTTCATAAGGATTTTTAATAATATCATCTTTTAAGCCAACAAGCAAAATATCTTTTAAATTATTTGTCAGGCAGAACTCAATAAATCTGTCTACACCAATCTCTTCAACTGTATTTTCATATGCCAGAACCAGAATCTTCACATCTGGAAGTCTCTTCTGAATGGCAACAATTGAATCCATATATTTTTCATAATCATCGCAAGCCTCCAGTGCTTTTTTCATTCTTCCTGCAATATAATCACTCTCCAGGTATGGATTTCTGGATGGAAAATCCACTTCCATCATTCTGCATCCTGCATCTGCATATTCTACTGCCATATTATAACTTGCTTCAATTGTAGGATATCCATTTGATAAATAACAAATAATCTCCATTTTTATTCTCCTCTGTACACCTTGATAAATAATTCTTTAAATTCGTCAATTTCCGGAATAACCGGATTTGTTTTTGTGCATCCATCAGCTTTTGCAAGCGGAGCCATCTCATCCAGTTTTTCCATATATTTTTCTTCATCCGGAATGATCTCTTTAAAGCATTTTGGAATATTTAACTTTTCATTTAACGCTTCTACTGCTTCATGAAGATTTTCTGCTCCGATTCTCTTTGCAAATTTTGCATAAACTTCTTTCGCAGTTTCATTCTGCTCATTATATCTGATGATGTACGGCAAAATAATGGCGTCTGCCAGACCATGTGATACATGGAAAATACCACCGATTGTATGCGCCATAGAATGTACAATTCCAAGCGATACATTGGTAAATGCAATTCCAGCTACCATAGATGCCTGTACCATAGTCTCTCTTGCTTTTATATCATTGCCATTCTCATATGCAGTCGGTAAAGTTTCCATAATATCCTGGGCTGCCTGGCTTGCAAGAATATCTGACAGATAATTTGCACGGTTTGAAGCAAGTGCTTCCAGTGCATGGGTAAGCGCATCCATTCCTGTCTCTGCGGTAATCTTAGCCGGCATAGACATTGTTACTTCCGGATCACAGATTGCGATATCCGGCATCATTTCCATATTTCCAACACCATGCTTTAATCCTTTTTCATTATCTGAAATTACGATAGAACGTGAAACTTCACTCGCTGTTCCACTTGTTGAAGGAATACAACACATTCTTGCTTTACCTCGTAATTTCGGAAATTCATTCGGCGGAAGAATATCTTCCATCTGAGTCAGTTCCGGATGTTCATAAAAGATCCACATTGCTTTTGCAGCATCCATTGCTGATCCACCGCCAAGTCCGACAATCAGATCTGGTTCAAATTCCAGCATTTCATTTCTTCCTCTGAGTACAGTTTCAAAAGACGGATCTGGTTCTACGCCTCTGATAACCATTGTTTCAGCACCGGTTTCTTTAAAATATCCTTCTACCTTTGCCAGCATTCCACTCTTTTCCATACTATGTCCGCCAATAACAATACTGACTTTTTTTGCTTTAATTGTCTTAATATATGCAAGACTTCCTTCTCCAAACATCAATTCTGATCCTGCAAGTTTCATTGGTCGCATCATTTTTATCTTCCTGCCTTTCTCTATTTCAATCCGTCTAATACTTTCTTAACCAGTTCATAAGAGATTGGATTTGTTAAAATTCCTCCCTCTTTCAAGCTGGAACCGATAATCGCACCATCTGCTGTCTGAAGCTGATCATGAATATTTTCTGCATTTACACCACTTCCTGCAAACACCGGAAGATTTACAACATTTTTCACTCTCTTAATCAGATCCAGTGGTGTCTCTTCTCCAACCTGTGTACCTGTAACAATAATTCCGTCTGCTCCGTTTGATGCAGCATCTTTTGCTGACTGCTCAATCGTAATATGTTCTCTTAACATATGCGCATGTTTTACCTGCACATCGGCAAGAATTTTAACATTTTCCTGTCCCATCATCTTGCGATATTCCATACATTTCTTTGCACATGGCTGAATAATTCCATCTGTAAACAATACTGTATCCACAAATACTGGAACTCTGATAAAGGATGCTCCTACCATTGCAGCAATCGCAATATCTGCTTCACAGTCATTAAACGCTGCGTCAAGTCCTACTGGAATCTGAACTGCCTGTTTCACAGCATATGCTGCAGCTGTAAGCGCCGCTACCTGTGCTTTATTTAAAAAAGCGGAAAAAGGTGTATCCCCCATATTTTCTACAATAACAGCATCTACCCCTGCTTTTTCAAGCGTAACCGCATCCTGAACTGCACGATCAATAATTCGCTGATAATCTCCATCAAATCCTGCTGTCGTCGGAAGAGGAAGACAATGCACCATTCCGATTACTGTCTGTGAATTTAAAGTAAGTATTTCTTTACTCATTTTTACCATCCTCTCTTTTTATATGATAATTATAAATTCCTTCCAATGCTGTTCTGCAAAGCAGATCCTCTGCATCCACCCGATCCTGTCCTTTTAAAGTTTCCTTCAAATTTTCAAGCACTGTAACAACTGTTAAAATACAGGTCTTAACTCCCATCAAACGTCCCAGCGTCAAAATACAGGAGGATTCCATGTCAATTCCTGTTACTCCAAGTTTCTTAACCTCTTCAAATGTCTTTGACATATCCCGTCCACATTCCAGAGAAAACTTGGAATCATGCATGCAACTGTAGAAACCATCCATCGTACAGTTCAATCCATTCAGATAACGTTTTCCCATCTGCTGAACTGTTTCATTCATCACATTAACAAGCTCAACATCTGCGACTGCAGGATAACTCAAATCTACATAACTCTGACTGGTTCCTTCTCGCCTCATTGCGGCAATCGGAATCATAAAATGTCCCAGCATATCATCCTGCATAGACATTACTGTCCCCATTCTTACAGCGACCTGCATTCCAGACTCATACATCTCTTCCATCGCAATCGCTGCGGACGGTGCCCCGATTCCCGTCGACGTTACTGTAATCTCTACTCCTTTATAGGTTCCTGTATATGTATTGAACTCTCTCATGAATGCAACTTTTTTGGGGTTATCCAAATACTTTTTTACAACTTCTACTCTCCATGGATCTCCCGAAAAAAGTACATATTTCGCAACCGTTTCTTCGCTTGCTCCCATATATAATGTACTCATCTGCATTTCCCCTTTCAGCGTAATGTTTCAAATTTCTGTAATAATTCCTGTTCTGTTGGCGCATTTGTACAGCACCCTTCTGCCTGTAAAACAAAGTAAGATAATACACTTCCAAGCCTACAGCAGTCTGCCGGAGAATATCCATGTAAATATCCATAAACAAATCCTGCCATGTAAGCATCTCCCGATCCAGTTGCATCTACTACCTGTTCCACTTGACAAATTCCAATCTCTTCTTTCCGTATTTTTCCGTCTTCCCGCACATAACAAATGCTTCCGTCTTTTCCCAGAGTTGTCACAATAATATCTGCTTTTCCAATTTTAAACAGCTCTGTAATCGTATTTAGTCCGAAAAGCTTTTCAATAATTTCACATTCTACTTCATTTGTGAAAATGATTTTGCTTTCTGTTAACAACTGTTTCAAAAATGGTTCTGGAAATGCATCAAAATCATCTTTCATTCCAAAAACTACCGGTACATGATGCTTTTTACATTTTGCAAAAAACTCTTCATTGTCTGGTCTTGATGCAACGGTTATCACTCCCAGCTTTGCCGTTTCAAACAAGCTGTCTTTCATTTTCTGTGCATATCTTCCATCCATTGCTCCAGGATAAAATATGGTAATATGATCGTTATTATTATCCTGTAACAAATAACATACACTGGTTGCTTCCTCTGCTATTTGTGTAATCCCATCCTGTGGTACATTTCCTTCTTCCAGAAACTTTTTAAAACCATTACTTTCATAATCTCCGCCTACTCTTAAAACTGGCATTGCCTTCATTCCAAGCCGGAAAAGTGCATAGGCAATATTTACAGAACAGCCTCCGTAAAAAATTTTTGAATTGGATTTATTTGTAACCAGTGATGTAAATCCCACTTTGGCAGGTGTTGCTATTTTTATAATGTGATCCATACTTACATAGCCGCTTGTCAGAACATCTACTTTCATTATCCGTGCCTCCTACAACTGTCCCTCTTCCAGCATCTTGCTGAATGTATTCATATCGATGACTTTTCCCAGATACTTATCAATATCTGTCAGATGAACTTCATTAACTGTTTCTGAATTCGTTGCCACACATTCCCGGATAACATATGGGTTGTAATTCAGATAAAATGCATCTGTCACCGTTGCCCGAATGCAGCAGTTTGTTTTCGTTCCAACAACGACTACATTTTCCACTTCATTTTCCCGCAATACCAGATCCAGGTCTGTGCCGAAGAATCCACTGTACCTTCTCTTTCGGATGACATAATCTTTCTTTTCATCAACTTCCAACATTGGATCAATTTCAATTCCAAAAGTCCCTTCTATACAATTTGGTCTCATGGACTGTGCTTTTTTATCTACTTTATCTTTTCTGTTACAGTGCTGTAAAAAAACAATCAGCAGTTCATGTTTCCGGCTTTCATCCAGAACCTTTTTAATCCGTGGAAGAATCTTTTGATTCTCAGGATAAAATACCAGACCTTCCGGATCCGTAAAATCGCGAACCATGTCCACAATAATCAATGCTGTCTTTGCCATTTTCCTCCCCCTTAGTCGAACTTGTATCCTCTTACCTTAACATCCTTAAATTTCATAAATGAAACAACTGCAAGCACCGCTACCATGATGATATATGGAATTGTATCGAACATTCCTGCTGCCGGTCCTGCATATACACTTAAATTGACTGCAAGTGATCTTGCAACACCGAATAAGATTGCATAGAGTGAAGACTGTACCGGTTTCCCCTGTCCACAATAAATTGCTGCAATTGCAATAAAGCCTCGTCCTGCTGTCATATCACTTGTAAACATTGCCATTCTCTCCATTGATAAATTGATTCCGGCTAATGCACAGCAAAATGCTCCAATCAGAACAGCAATATATTTGTATTTCTGTGTTTTCAGTCCAAGACTGATCGCTGAATCTTCATTTTCACCAACAACTCTGACATAGATTCCAAATTTTGTTTTGTACATCAGAATAGCTGCTGCCGCAATTCCAATAAATGCCAGATATGTAATAACCGGATGACCACTTACGATTCCACCAATCAGCGGAATACTCTTGATGCCCGGTATATTGATCTTAAAATCTGCAACTCCTACATCTTGAAGACTGATATTAGCAAGCTCCATAACTTTCAGTACAAATTTTGCAATCGCTGGAACAATCAAGTTAATTCCAAGACCGATAACAATAACATTACCATTACAAGTAATTCCTAAAAATGAAAATACAAGTCCCCACAATAAAGTCGTTACGATTGCGGCAATCACTGCCAGAGCCACACTTCCTGTCAGATACTCGACTAACACTGAAATAAATGCTCCATTCAGCATCATTCCTTCCAGTGCGATATTCAATACATTTGCTTTATATGCAAATATTCCACCGATCACGCATAGAATAATAGGAGCACTATGGTATACTGTGTCATACAAAATACTATTTAATAATTCCATTATGCATCCTCCTTTTTCGCCTTTTTAAAACGACTAAATACGCTTGTTTTATCACCAATAAACTTAACTGCCAGGAACAGAATGATCATTCCCTGAATAATTGCAACGATTTCTTTCGGAACTGCAGTATACATATTGATGCTGTCACTACCGGTTTTTAATGCAGCATAAAAGATTGCCGCGATCAAAATTCCAATTGGCGAATGTCCACCGAGCAGAGCAATCAGCATACCATCCCATCCAAGACCAGGGTTTGCAGAAAATGTCAGTGTATATTTAAACTGATCACTTAACATCCATCCTGCTCCAGCCACACCGGAAAGTGCACCACTTATCAACATCATAATAATGATTTTCTTTCCGACATTCATACCTGTTGCTTCTGCAAATTCCGGATTTTTTCCAATAGCTGTAATTTCATATCCCAGTTTTGATTTCTTCATAACAAAATACATAATTACCAGAATAATCATTGCAATCACAAAAAACATGGTCATTCTTGATGCTCCAAATCTTTTGAACATCACATTCTCTTTAATCGTAGGTGTAGCCACATAACCTGCACTCTTATCTTTGAATACACCAGTTGTTAAAAATTCCAGAGTCTTTGAAACTGCATAGTTTAACATCAAAGTCACAACCATCTCATTTACATTACATTTCGCTTTTAAAATTGCCGGAATCAGCGCAAATAACATTCCACAGACAATTGCAACTAAAAAGCAGATCAGTTTGCTTATAAATGGATTGGAAATATTAAGATATGCTCCAGTGATTCCTGCAAAGAATCCTCCTAAAAGCATCTGGCCTTCCACACCCATGTTATACAGATTTGCTTTGAATGTAATTGCAATTGCAAGCCCTGTCAGAATGAGAGGTGATGCATAATGCAATGTATTCATAAATCCTTTCTCTGTTAAAAGTGATTTTCTGATCAGTACCCCGTATGTTTCCAGCGGACTTTCCCCGATCGCCGCAATAATAATTGCTCCAAATGCAAATGCAAGAATTACCGGAAGTACAGAATTGACGATTCCTTTTATAATACTATCTTTCTTTTTCATGATCCTGTTCCTCCTTTCCAATTCCAGCCATCAAAAGTCCCATGGCAGCCATAGACACTTCTTTCGGGGATACTTCACCTGAAATCTTACCTTTATACATAACAATTACCCGATCAGATAAACTCATAATTTCTGAAAGCTCACTTGAAATCAGGATAACAGTATTTCCTGCATTCCTGAATTTCAGAATCTGTTTATGTATGAATTCAATAGATCCGATATCAACGCCTCGCGTTGGCTGGCAGGCAATCAGAAGTTTGGGATTTGCAGAAAGCTCTCTTGCAATGATAACTTTCTGTGCATTTCCTCCTGACAAATTGCCTATATTGCCATTCACATCACCAAGACGGATATCAAATTCTTTAATATATTTATCTCTTTTGGCATTGATTATTTTCTTATTAAAAAGTCCGCGTTTACAAACATCTTTTTCTCCGTGATATCCTGCTATACAGTTATCGGAAACCGTCATTTCCCGGCACAATCCCTGTGCATATCTGTCCTCAGGAATAATTCCAATTCCTGCTTTTCTTAATTTTTCCGGCCACCAGTTTGTAATATCTTTACCGTCAAAAAATACTGTTCCTCTCGTCGATTCCATCAAACCAGTCATAAGCTTTACAAGCTCTGACTGTCCGTTTCCTTCAACACCGGCTATTCCAAGGATCTCACCTTTATGCACTTCAAATGACATATCTGATACAACTTCTTTTCCATAGTCATTCACCGTCGTAAGATTTTCTGCTTTGTACATAATCTCTGATTCAACTTGTTGTTTTCGTGCATTATTTACAGTAAGAACAACATCTCTTCCGACCATCATCTGTGCCAGTTCTCGTTCACTTGTGTCCTTCTTTAATACATTTCCAACAACTTTTCCCTGTTTTATTACAGTAATACTGTCTGCCAGTTCCATTACTTCCCTTAATTTGTGTGTAATAACAATGATTGTTTTTCCTTGCTCTTTTAGATTTTTGAGCGTTGCAATCAATTCATCAACTTCCTGTGGTGTAAGTACGGCTGTCGGCTCATCCAGAATCAATATGTCTACATTTCTGTATAACATCTTCAGAATTTCTACTCTCTGACGTCCACCGACAGATATATCTTCAATCTTATCTGTTGCATTTAATTCCAGATGATTTTCCTGAATCAGTTTCTCAACTCTTTTAATTTCCTCTTTCTGATCGATAAACGGAGTTTTCATTCCGCCTTTTTTCTGTGTAATTTCCGCACCCAACAGTATATTTTCATATACGGTAAGAGACGGCACCAGCTTAAAATGCTGGTGCACCCTCCCTATCCCGTTTGCAATCGCATCAACCGGGCTGTTCAGTGTAACTTCTTTCCCCCGGATCAGGATTTTTCCGCTTGTTGGCTGCAGCAATCCGTAGAGCATATTCATCATTGTAGATTTTCCTGCACCGTTTTCACCTACAATACATTTAATCTCCTGTTCTTTTACATCCAGATTAATATGATCATTTGCGACAAAATCGTTAAACTTTTTGGTCAGATCAACCGTCTGTATCATGCTGTTCATATTGCTGCTTCCTTTCTGTCAAAACAACTATTTTACTGTAACATTCGGGCATTTAGAAGCATCGAATTCTTCTCCACTCTGCGCATCCGTTACTACAATTGTTCCATCTGAAATCTTGTCTTCTACATCTTTGATTTCAGTTTTGATTTCTTCCCATTTGTCTTTTCCGCTATCCTGTATATGTTTGCTGATTTCTGAAAGATCTGTAATAGAAGCTGCGCCTGATGCTAATGAATATGTCTGTGCACGATCCATCTTATCAATCTTTCCATTTACTGCTTCTTTTACAATGTCATATACAGGTACTTCTGTATTTTTAATAACACTTGTCAGAACATATCCTGGCTGCTGATCATCTTTGTTAGCATCTACCTGAATTGCAAGCTTTCCTTCTTCTTTTGCCTTTGATGCAACACCATCACCTACAGAACCAGCTACTGAGAATACAATATTTGCTCCCTGATTATAATATGTTCCTGCTACTGTACTTCCTGTTGCAGAATCAGCAAATCCTGCATCATATTTTGCATAGTAATCATAATTTACACCCAGCTTTTCAGCTTCATAGTTGATACCTTCGATATATCCATAAGAGAATACCGTGATACCATTTGAATTAGTTCCTCCGATAAATCCTACGGATCGTCCGCCATTATCTGCAGGTGTGAAATTATAACCATCTGTACCAAATAAAGTTTCTGCATTTTCATTTACCAATGTAGTAAGTGCACCTGCTACGAAAGATGCCTGATGTACGTCAAACAGAACACTGATTACATTATCATGAATTGTATTTCCGTCTTCATCCTGATTCGGATTATCATTTACACATACAAATGTTGTATCTGGATACATTTCTGCAATTGGTTGCGCTCCACCGGTTCCCTGGATCAAAGCTTCAAAGTCATATTCCAGATTGAAAATTACATTGTATCCATCATCAGCTAATGATTCCAGTGCCTGTGGTACACCTGTTGTCGGCTCAACAACCTTATATTCAATACCAAATTCGTCAGCAGCTTTTTTTGCGCCTTCTACTGCGGATTGATTATATCCATTATCATTCTGTCCAGCAGCTGAACATATAATTGCGACCTTTACATCGCTTCCTGCTTTTTTTTCTGCTTTTTTCTCAGATTTTCCTCCGCATGCTGTCAGACTTCCTACTACCATCGTCATTGCAAGTATACATCCCAATGCCTGTACTACTCTTTTTTTCATTTTTCTTCCTCCTTTGTTATGATGTCATGTCGTCATGACCAGTTCCTTTTCCTATAATATACAACCTGGTTTTTAAAATGTAAATACCATTATTTATTTTTGTCATATTTAGCAATTTAACACTGTATTTTTTGTATGTTTTTAACAATTTCATTCTTTTTTATCACTTTTCCTTTTAAATTATCTATGTAACATTTTCCTTAGTTTTTATTTATATCCATATAATTCTTTCCTAAAACCAACTATTTTTAGGTATAAAAAAAGAACATCCCCATCCCCAGGAACATTCTTTCTCATCTCTACTACTATATATTTATGCTTAATTCCTTTACATCACCATCTGGAACACCAGTACCATCAAAGGCATCGTCACAATCGCTCCAAGTGTAGTCAGCACACTGATCGTACTGGCATATCTGGAATCATTGTCATATACCTGGCACATCTGTGTAACAGTTGAAGCAACCGGCGAAATTACCGCCATAAATACGATCAAAAGGATTTCTTCTCCTTCTTTATTCCATCCCACAAGACCACTTACCTTCAGGATAAGCAACGCAATAAGCGGAATCACGATCAGTCGCATAAACGAAATGAAATATGCTTTCTTATTCGTCAATACTTTCTTTAAATCCATTCCACCGATCAGCATCCCAATTACAAACATACTTGCCGGTCCAATCATTGCTCCGACTGAACTAAGCGTTCCTGTAATGATTTCCGGCAGACGTATTTTTGCAAAAAACAAAGTAATCGCAATGATAATCGTAATGATATTGATATTAAAGAATATTTTCTTCAGATTAAATCCTTTTTCATGACTAAGTACTTTTTTACAGTGTGTCCAGAAAAAGATAGTCTGAAGTCCCATAAATACACACGCATAAAATACCCATTTATCTCCAAGCATAAATGCAACAAGTGGTACGATCAGATTTCCAGAATTGGAATAGTAAATGGACATCGTTTCCACTTCATTCAGATGAAGAACCTTTCCAATCAGGTTGACGATTGGAAGTAATATAAAAAGAAGCAATAACGATGCAATGCAAGCCAGCTCCAGTCCACTTACTTTTTCCGGCGTATAGTCTACCTGAAATGCATTCAGAATCACACATGGTACAATCAAATAGAGCACCAATGTTGACAGTACTTTACTGTCTTCATCTTTCAACAATCCCATTTTGACTACCGCATATCCCATAAAGATCATAATAAACAATTTTGCAATCTGTTCCATCAGAAGTATACTCAGTTCCATTTTTGCCCTCTTTTCCTTTTCGTTAAAATCTAAAAGCATAGCTACGTTACACTCGCTACGCCACTGTCCAACTTCCAATTTTAAAAGAAGCGGATTGCCAGACGCAACCCGCTTCCTATTATTTCATTTCTTTTCTATCGGTTTATTTCTCGTCTGTCAGATTTTTCCGTCCTTTAAACAATACCAAATCCCCTGTTCTCTGTCAAGAAATCTCATTTTTCAGACTTTTCTCTTGCTACACCTGTCCCAGAAGCTCTCTGCACTTCTGGTTCATCTCACCCAGTTCCTGCACAACCGGTAACAGATCCTCTTTATTCATTCCATAACTGATCAT
>ERZ779820.2251-NODE-2251-length-11018-cov-4.718508_pt1 | contig 11018 bp, 7 predicted proteins | sample MGYA00511563_ERZ779820 | MGnify/ENA primary metagenome ERZ779820 (study PRJEB29588, sample SAMEA1964852) | human gut metagenome | biome: human gut; feature: human-associated habitat; material: faeces | place: Denmark | collected 2008/2010 ...
CCGGAGCGATTTTCTGGATGTGGGTATCCGCTCTTCTGGGCATGGCCACCATTTTCTGCGAGGCGACTCTGGCTCAGGTGTACAGAACAAAGGGAGCCGACGGAAAGATGACAGGAGGCCCTGTTTACTATATCCGGGCAGCTTTTAAGGGAACATTTGGAAAAGTTCTGGCAGCGGCGTTCGCGATTTTAATTACCTTGGCTCTCGGATTGTTTGGAAACGCAGTTCAGGCCAACTCCATCACAGACGCGTTCCACACAGCATTTTTCTCTAACGTAGGAAGCTTCACACTTATGGGACAGCAGATTTCCTATGATAAGATTGCTGTAGGAATCATCCTTGCAATTGTTGCATGGCTGATTTTCGGAGGCGGTATCTCCAGAATCGCTACTATCACAGAGAAGCTGGTTCCGATTATGGCATGCTTCTATCTGTTAGGCGGACTGATTATTGTTATCATGAATATTGAGAACGTACCTTATATGTTCTCCGTTATTATCCGCGGAGCGTTCACACCTCAGGCTGTATGCGGCGGAGCGTTCGGCGTAGCTATGAAAGAGGCTGTAAAGAAGGGCGTTGCCAGAGGACTGTTCTCCAACGAGGCAGGTATGGGTTCCACACCAAACGCCCACGCTCAGGCAATTGTTGATCATCCGTGTCAGCAGGGCCAGGTAGCTATAGTATCTGTATTTATTGATACTATGCTGGTATTAAACATGACAGCATTCGTTATCATCGGAACAAAGATGCTTGAGCCAGGTTCTGCAGCTTATGTGGACGGCAAGCTCTTAGAGGGAATCGCTCTGACACAGACCGCGTTTACTTCTGCATTCGGTTCCTTTGGTTCCATCTTTATTGCAATTTGTATGCTGTTCTTCGCTTTCTCTACAATCCTTGGATGGTATTTCTTCGGCGAGACCAACGTAAAATACCTCTTTGGCGAGAAGGCAGTGAAGCCGTACATTCTGTTAGTATGCGCATTCATCATCATCGGTTCTCTAATGAAGGTTTCTACTATCTGGAATATGTCCGACTGCTTCAACTCTCTGATGGTCGTTCCGAACGTAATCGCTCTGTTCGCACTGACAGGAGTTGTAAAGAAAACATATAAAGATTATAAAGAAAACTTCCGTCCGAATCACCCGGAAGAGTAAAGTAAATTACATATAGGAAGAGAATGAAAACCAGGTGTCTGCATACGATATAGTATACAGGCGCCTGGTTTTTTTGCGGGCGCAGCCAGGGAGGGCTTCGCATGAAACGGGTATTTGGCTTAGCGCTGTTTTCGGCAGGAGCCGGAATGACGTTTATTTTGATTTTTCCGAAGAGCTTTTTCTGCGTGTGCATTTCGGCTGTGTGTTTAATTGTCGGCTACAATCTGTTCTGCAGCTGAAATGATTTGAAAAAGATACAGGGAAACGGCGAACGGTTAAAAGCCGGACTGATATGAAAAAATAGAAAAGCAGACAAGAAAAGAGGAGATAAAACCAGGCCTGATTTTATCTCCTCTTTTACACGCTGAACCGCACGATAATTATGCTCTCTCAACTAAACCGGATCTTAAGCAAGAAGTACATACATACATCTTCTGAGCTCCGCCGTTTACTTTAACTTTAACAGACTTAACATTAGCTTTCCACATTTTGTTAGATCTTCTATGGGAATGACTTACTGCATTACCAAAGTGAGCAGCTTTTTCACAGATTGCACATTTAGCCATGGTTGCACCTCCTCTACCGTTCATCGGATTTTGCGTAAAAATCCATAACAACTGTATGATAGCAGAAAGCGGGCAAATTTGCAAGTGAAAAATAAAATTTTGTTTCTTTTTTTGCAAAAATAAGGTATAATCACTAATAACCAGGAGGTCTCGAAACAAGAGGGAGACCGCCTGTGCCTGGCAGTGACAGTCGGGAATCTCAAAACGAAAAAAGAATGGAGGCTGCAGCTATGAAGGGGCGTATTGACAATAAATATGGTTCGATCCAGATTGATCCGGAAGTGATTGCGATGTATGCGGGAACGACGGCAGTGGAGTGTTTTGGAATTGTCGGAATGGCCGCTGTCAGTATGAAAGACGGTCTGGTAAAGCTTTTAAAACGGGAAAGCCTGACAAAGGGCATCAATGTAACGATCCGGGACAACGCGATCAGCATTGATTTTCACGTGATTGTGTCCTACGGAGTCAGCATACTGGCTGTGACGGATAACCTGATTGAAAGCGTGAAGTATAAAGTGGAAGAGCTGACCGGCATGACGGTAGAAAAAATCAACATTTACGTTGAAGGCGTACGGGTGATTGATTAATCATAAGGAGGAAACAACCTGTGGGTATGGACTATATTGACGCCGCGGCGCTGAAACGAGCGTTTCTCGCGGGCGCTGAGGGCCTTGAGGCCAGAAAAGAGTGGATTAATGAGCTGAATGTATTTCCGGTGCCTGACGGAGATACGGGAACGAATATGACGATGACAATTCTCTCCGCCGCGAGAGAGGCTGCGGCCATCGAGGAGCCTACGATGGAGCTTTTAGCGAAAGCGATCTCCTCCGGCTCTCTGAGAGGGGCCAGAGGAAATTCCGGAGTTATTCTTTCTCAGCTTCTGAGGGGCTTTGCAAAAGAGATCGCAGGCAAAGAGAAGATTGACGTGGCCTGCCTAGCCAGAGCCTTTCACAGAGGGACGGAGACTGCCTACAAGGCGGTTATGAAGCCGAAGGAGGGAACCATTCTCACCGTTGCCAGAGGTATGGCGGAGAAGGCCCAGGAGCTTTCAGAGGAGACCACGGATATTCTAGACTTTGTGTCCCAGGTGATTGAACACGGCGATTATGTGCTCAGCCAGACGCCGGAGATGCTTCCGGTTCTGAAGCAGGCGGGAGTGGTAGATTCCGGCGGTCAGGGGCTGATGCAGATTGTGAAGGGATGTCTGGAGGGCCTGAAGGGGAAGGAAGCAGTCCTTGGCCAGAGCACAGAAGGAACTTCGCCTGCTGTAAAGGTTTCCAGTCCACCGGCAGCTGATATTGAGACGGCTGATATTAAATTCGGTTACTGCACAGAGTTTATCATTAATCTTGCGTCTGAATTTAAGGATTCTGACGAAAAGGGACTGAAACAGTATCTGGAATCTATCGGAGACTCTCTTGTAGTGGTAGCAGACGACGAGATAGTAAAGGTGCATGTCCACACCAACGATCCCGGGCTTGCGCTTCAGAGAGCACTCACCTTTGGCTCCCTCTCCAGAATTAAGATTGACAACATGAGAGAGGAGCACGAGGAAAGGCTGATCAAGGACGCGGAGCGCGTGGCCAGAGAGCAGAAAGAGGAAGAATTAAAGGCTCAGGAGGCCCAGGAGGTCTCAGAGAGACCGAGAAAGGAAACGGGTTTTGTAGCAGTCTGCGCAGGAACAGGGCTGGCCGATATTTTTAAGGGCATTGGAGCCGATGTGGTGATTGAGGGAGGCCAGACCATGAATCCCAGCACAGAAGATATTTTAAAGGCTGTGGAACAGGCCAGCGCAGATACCGTCTATGTGCTTCCCAACAATAAAAATATTATTCTGGCGGCAGAACAGGCGAAGAAGCTTTCAGAGAACTGCCAGGTTGTGGTTGTTCCGTCAAAGACGGTTCCTCAGGGAATCACGGCCCTGATTAATTTCGCGCCGGATCTGGCCCCCCAGGAAAACCTGGAGATTATGGAGCAGGAGATGGGACGCGTAAAAACCGGCCAGATTACTTATGCGGTCAGAAATACTTCTATAGATGGAAGAGAGATCCATGAGGGAGATATTATGGGAATCGGCGACTCAGGCATGCTGGCAGTAGGCAGCAGTGTGAGCCAGACGGCCATGGACGCGCTGAACGCCATGGTAGACGACGATTCAGAGCTGATTACCATTTACTATGGAAAGAGTGTGAAGGAAGAGGATGCAGAAAACTTCCTGGAGGAAGCCAGGGAGCAGTTTTCCGGCTGCGAGATCGAGCTTCATTTCGGAGGCCAGCCAGTTTACTACTATCTGATTTCTGTAGAATAAAGAGCACAAAAAATGAATGATAAGACACCTTTACGTGAATTAAAAGGCGTGGGTGAGAAAACAGAGAAGCTTTTCCAGAAGATCGGGATCACGACTGCGGAAGAGCTTCTCCGTTATTATCCGCGGACTTACGATATATATGAGGAGCCTGTGGAGATTGCATCAGCAGAGGAGGACAAAACAGTCTCTATCCGTGCCACTATAGCAACAGGTATTTATATTAACCAGATACGCAATCTCCAGGTTCTGACAACAACTGTGGCAGATGCAAGCGGCCGATTGCCGGTTGCCTGGTTCAATGCGCCTTATTTGAGGGGAACACTCAAAAAGGGCAGTGTGTTTATCCTCAGAGGAAAGATCATCAGAAAAAAAGGCCGTCCGCAGATGGAACATCCGGAGATTTTTACCCCGGCAGCTTATGAGGAGATCATTCACAGTATGCAGCCTGTATATGGTCTGACGAAAGGACTTTCCAACAAGATGATCACGAAGTTGGTCCATCAGATTTTGGATACAAGGCCTCTCCATGGGGAATATCTGCCGGAGGAGATACGGGAACGCTATCAGCTCGCAGATGCCAATTATGCGATCCGGACTATCCATTTTCCGAAAAATATGCAGGAGCTTCTCACAGCCAGGAAACGTCTGGTATTCGATGAATTTCTGCTTTTTGTGCTGGCAATACAGCTCTTGAAGGAGAAAACAGAAGAGGCTCCAAACACTTTTTCAATGAAACCAGTATGGACAACCGAGGAGATCATAGAAGGGCTTCCCTATGACCTGACCGGAGCCCAGAAGAATGTCTGGCATGAGATCGAACGGGATCTGAGCGGTCATAAGCTGATGTCCAGGCTTGTACAGGGGGATGTTGGTAGCGGCAAGACCGTGATCGCATTTTTAGCTATGGTACTTTCAGCAGAGAATGGATTTCAGAGTGCATTGATGGTACCGACAGAGGTTCTGGCAAATCAGCATTACGAAGGCTTTCTGAGGCTGATGGAAGAACAGAATATCGCTTCCTGCCATCCGGTGCTTCTGACAGGATCTACCACAGCCAGACAGAAGCGTGAGATCTATCAGAAGATTGCAGACGGTGAAGTGAATGTGATCATCGGAACTCATGCCCTGATCCAGGAAAGGGTGGAATATAAGAATCTGGGGCTTGTGATCACAGATGAGCAGCACAGATTCGGCGTTCGCCAGAGGGAAGCGCTGACGACCAGAGGAAATCCGCCTCATGTACTTGTTATGAGCGCAACCCCCATTCCCCGGACACTGGCGATCATTTTATACGGAGATCTGGATATTTCGATCATTGACGAGCTTCCTGCAAAAAGACTTCCGATCAAGAATTGCGTAGTAGGAACTTCCTACCGTCCCAAGGCGTATTCTTTTATTGAAAAGCAGGTGCAGATGGGAAGGCAGGCTTATGTGATCTGTCCTATGGTGGAAGAGAGCGAAGGCCTGGAGGCAGAGAATGTTACAGATTATGCCAGAAAGCTTCAGGAGATCCTTCCAGGGGAGATCAAAGTAGAAATCCTTCACGGAAAGATGAAGCCAAAAGAGAAAAACAGGATCATGGAGGCGTTTGCTTCCGGCGAGATCCAGGTGCTGGTATCTACTACAGTTGTGGAGGTTGGAGTGAATGTGCCAAATGCTACCGTTATGATGGTGGAAAATGCAGAACGTTTCGGGCTTGCCCAGCTTCATCAGCTTCGGGGCCGTGTAGGGCGTGGAGAGCATCAGTCTTACTGCATTTTTATCCAGGGAAATAATGAAGAAAATACTTCTAAACGTCTGAAGATCCTCAATGAATCCAATGATGGATTTTATATAGCCGGAGAAGATCTGAAGCTTCGGGGCCCAGGAGATCTTTTCGGTATCCGCCAGAGCGGACTGATGGAATTTAAGATCGGTGATATCTACAATGATGCGGGAATCCTGAAGAATGCAAGTGAAGCAGCTGGTGAGATCCTGGCACTGGATTTTGATCTTATCCTTCCTCAGCATAAGGCTTTAAAGGAGCATCTCAAGGGGTATATGAGTGAAGAACTGGAAAATCTGGGGATCTAACCTTGCGTTCTTTCACAAAAAGTGATATCCTAAAATTCGAGAAAAGATTAACAAATCCCTTGTAAGGAGGCTATAAACATGGCTAGAACAAAGAAAGCTGCAACCAAGACAACTGTAAAAACGGCTTCAGTAAGCGAGACTCCTGCAAAATCTGTAGTAACCGCATCCGAAGAGAAAGCTGTTAAGGCTGAGACACCAAAGACAGACGATGCAAAAGCTTCTGTAGAGACAAAAGCAGCTGAGAAGACAGCAGAGGTAAAACCTGCTGCTGCGAAACCAGTAGAAGAAAAAGCAGCAGAAGTAAAATCTGATGAAGAGAAAACAACAACTGTAAAATCAGAAGAGCCGGCTAAGAAAACAGCCGCCAAGAAGACAACAACACGAAAAACTGCTGTAGCTAAGAAAACAACAACCAGGACGACTGCTAAGACAACAGCAGCTAAAACAACAAGAAAGACAGCAGCCAAGAAAGCTGAGCCAGTGACAGAAGTATATGTTCAGTACTGGGGCAAAGAGATACATACTTCAGAGGTTGCTGACAGGATCAAAAAGATCTGGACAGAAGACATGGGCAAAAAAGCCTCTGAACTGAAAGACCTCAAAATCTACATTAAACCGGAAGATAATGGTGCACATTATGTGATTAACGGAGATGTTACAGGATTTATCGGACTGTAAAAAGAATCTCTGATAAAAAGTATATAAAAGAGTATGTAAGATGGCCTGCTATAGAGTCAAACTATAGCAGGCTATTTTTTTTGTGTATTTGACCAAATGAGAATAGCATGATATGATTCACCTAACAAATAAACATACTAATTAGATAGGGATATGGTGAAATGAAACAGGTATTATGCTTTGGAGATTCCAATACATGGGGATATGACGGAGAGAGCAGAGAGAGACTACCGTGGGGAGTACGCTGGACAAGCCTTCTCCAGGAAAAACTGAATAAAGAAGAATATCGCGTGATCGAGGAAGGACTGTGCGGAAGAACAACGGTTTTCGAAGATCCGCTCCGCGACGGAAGAAAAGGAACTGCACTTCTTCCCACACTTCTGGAAACACATGCCCAGGCGGATGTGATCACTCTAATGCTGGGAACCAATGACTGCAAAACTGTTTTTGGAGCATCCGCAGATGTAATCGGAAAGGGAATCACAAGACTGCTGGATCAGATCCAGGAATACGCACCAAGAGCGAAAGTCCTTCTCATGTCTCCCATCTATCTGGGAGAAAAAGTATGGCAGGAAGGATATGATCAGGACTTTTCGCCACAGTCAGTGACGGTGTCGAAGGAACTGGAAACAGTATATGAACGAATCGCTGCAGAAAGACAGATCGGATATTTGCGGGCTTCTGATTATGTGCAGTGCAGCGAGGCAGATCAGGAACATCTGAATGCACAGGGACATCAGATCTTCGCACAGGCAGTGTATGAAAAAACCGAGCGGATGCTGTGGAAGAGAAGTGGCTGGAGACAGGTGGTGTAGAAAGTGGAAAACGGCAGGTAATCCGTGGTCAATCATGAACACCAGGTGAACTATGATGTATGAGTTCTGGCTGATTCCGAAACGTGATAGTCATAAGTACAGCTACAATCTGTAAACTTTGAAAGATGAGTGGCATGAAAGGCATAAACGAAAAGCAGATATGAACAGAAAGTTCCAGAGTTGAAATGAGTGTAAAAGCAGATTTCAACCCTGAAACTTTCTATTGGTATCTGTATTTGTTTCAGTGGAATATTCTGTCAGCGGACAAAAATATTTTTGCAGATCGTCGTATTTCTCAGACTATTGTCCTTTCCTGCGCAGAATTTAAAACCTTTGCTGCAAAATTACGAGGCGCCTCGGAAATAATATTGTGAGTCAGATATGCCATGTGCTCCGGAGTATCGTCGGAATCACCGGTGAGCCAGCATTTGATCATTCCCACGCAGCCGTTGATGCAGAAAGCGTAGGCGTATTTGATGTCGTTGACATTCTGTGGGAACATCGTAAAAAGTTCCGGCAAAACAGCGTCCTCGACCAGTTTTTCAATCTTTTCCACAAAAGCCATATCGCCGTTCGGTCCCATTAGTGCCGCACAGATATCCTTGTTGGCAGCCAGAATCCGAAACAGCTGGATGGCAAAAGAATACCCTTCTTCTTTCATTCCCGGATCCAGCGGATGCTCTTTGATGGCTTCCAGAATATCTTCCATCAGTTCGCCCTCTATGCTCTGAAGCATCTGGTAAATGTCTGTGTAATGCAGATAAAAAGTGGAACGGTTGATATCAATCTCATCCACCAGTTCTTTTACCGTGATTTCTTTAATATTTTTCTGCTGCATCAGTCTGGCAAGACCGGCGCGAAGCTGTGCACGGGTTTTTCGCACCCGGCGATCCATTTTTTCTCCTTTTTTCGTTTCCATAAAAATCCCCCTTTTATTGCATCTCCCGTATTTTCTCAAAGAGTTTTTTCAGGTCGAGAAAACTTCCCGGGAAGATTTAAAATCATATCTGAAGAAAATATAAACAAAAATTCCTGAAATTCATTAGAAATTTTTAAGAATTTCAAATAGACATATGCAATATAAAATGTCCAGTAATAAACGATTGAAAAGAAATATGATGCTTGTATCTCTTATCTTTCTTTAGTATAATACATTCCGAAAAGAAAATCAACATATTGTCGACTAATGGCTTTTTAATCTACTAATAGAATAAAAAGCGAATAATAGAATACACATCTATTAATAGAAAAAAGTCGACAAATACATTAAAAAGGAAGGGATACAATGCTAAAACAAGAGTGGAAAAGTTTATTTCACAACAAGATTTTGCTTTTAGTAGTCATCGTAATTGCGCTGATCCCTGCGATTTACGCGGGGCTTTTCCTGGCATCCATGTGGGATCCCTACGGAAATGTGGATAAACTTCCAGTAGCCATCGTCAATGAAGATGAGCCAGCCGAGTACGGAGATACTACACTGACAGTTGGAGATCAACTGGTGGATAATCTGAAAGAAAATGATTCACTGGCATTCAACTTTGTAGACGCAGATGTGGCAAAGGAAGGTCTGAAAAATGGTACTTATTACATGGTAATTACCATTCCGAAGGATTTCTCTGCCAATGCGGCAACGGTCATGGATGATCAACCGGAAAAAATGATCCTGAATTATGAGACGAATCCGGGAACTAATTACATTGCTTCTAAGTTAAGTGAAACGGCTCTTGGCAAGATTAAAACAAGCATCCGTGAGGAAGTAACCAAAACCTATGCGGAAGCTATTTTTGATCAGATTGGAACCGCCGGAGACGGTATGCAGGAAGCAGCCGACGGGGCAAAAAAGATCAAAGACGGTATGGACGATGCATCTGATGGTAATAAGAAAATCACAGATAATCTGAAAGTACTGGCTGACAGTACCCTGACTTTCAAAGAGGGATCTGAGGAATTGACCGAAGGACTGAAATCATATACCGACGGTGTTGCACAGGTCAATGACGGAGCAAAACAGCTGGATGACGGTGTCAGCACACTGACTGCAAGTCTTCCGACACTGACAAACGGTGTGGATCGGCTGAACTCCGGTGTGAAAGAATACACCGATGGCGTAGCAACCCTGAACAGCAACTCCGAGGCATTGAATTCCGGAAGTAAACAGCTGGCAGAGGGAAGTGAGCAGCTGAAAGAAGGAGCCGCAACCCTGAACAGTGGAACACAGACCTATGTAGCCGGTGTGAATCAGTTGTCCGGCGGTCTGCTTGGTGTCAATGGCGCCAACGGATATATTACCGGTGTGAATTCTCTGACCACAGGACTTCTGGGAAGTGACCAGAGTGCAGGTTATATTGACGGTGTGGAACAGCTGGCGACAGGAGCAAAACAACTGTCCGGTCTGACCGGTATCGGTCAGGTATCTGCCGGAATCGTGAATCTGAACAATGCAGTATCCGGAGTTAACACAGAAGGAACACTGCAGAATGGAACCGCCGCTTTAAAAGCAGGTATCAAACAGATTCAGGATCAGGTATCTGCCTTACAGAATACCACCAGTGCAGAAGGCTTAAAGAAGCTGAGCGCAGGACTTTCCAGTGCAAAAACAGGTATGGAAAATGCAAGTGCAGCATCCACAAAAGCGGCTGAGATTTCCGGTCAGGTGGAAAGTAGCATCGAAGCATTGCCTGGACAGTTATCTACTGCATTGGGAAGTTACATGGATGTGGTAAATGCAGCTGTTGCAGATGGAAACAGTAAAATCGCAAAAGCGAACGAACAGATTACAGCTGCAAATGATAAACTGAAAAATGTACAGTCTGTAGCGGATCAGCTGACAGCACTCAGTGCAAATGCAGCAGAAGGCGAAACCGTACAGGTACCCGCAGAGATATTAAAGAGTCTGGCAAATACATTAAGCAGTGCACAGGGCGATGCAAGTACCGTGGATTCTGTAAGCGCAGATACCTACACTGCAAAAGCAGCAGCAGTCACAAAAGGAATTAACGATCAGCTGAGTGCAAGCCAGACATCACTGAACACTGCAAAAGCCGGACTGGAAAAAATTGCTTCCGGACTGAATGACGGAGCAAAACAGCTTGCAGACGGAGCTTCTGCAATCCCATCTGATATCCCGTCGAAGCCGGTGCAGGCACTTTCCGACGGACTGGCTCAGGTATATGCAGGAGCCACAAAGGTAGATACCGGTGTCGGTCAGGTGGCAGCAGGTCTGACACAGCTGCAAACTTCTACAGCATCTTTCCCGGCAGCAGCCAAGGGTGTTGCAGCACTGAATGCAGGATTTGAAAAACTGACAGCAAATGATGCGACACTGAAAGCCGGAGCAACACAGCTGCAGCAGGCAGGAACTACCGTAGTAGCCGGAGCAACACAGCTTCTTGCAAATGGTTCAGCCCTGACAGCCGGAACTGCA
>ERZ779820.2256-NODE-2256-length-10996-cov-3.605886_pt1 | contig 10996 bp, 9 predicted proteins | sample MGYA00511563_ERZ779820 | MGnify/ENA primary metagenome ERZ779820 (study PRJEB29588, sample SAMEA1964852) | human gut metagenome | biome: human gut; feature: human-associated habitat; material: faeces | place: Denmark | collected 2008/2010 ...
CCTTTTTTCACTGAAAAGCAAAGACCATGTGCCTGTCCGTCATTGTGATAGGGGTCCTGTCCCAGGATCACAACCTTCACCTGATGCAGCGGCGTAAAATGAAACGCATTGAACAGATCTTCCGGAGGCGGAAAAATCTTTCTTGTTCTGTATTCTGTCATCACGGTTTTATAAAGTTTGGCATAGTAAGGCTGGTGAAACTCACCTTTCAGCGCCTCCTGCCAGTCTCCCGCTATAGGAGCCATATCCTTCACCTCTCATCCAACTTATCTTCTCACGGAAATTCCTTTTTCCGCAAGGTAATCCTTCACTTCCCGGATCTCCAGTTCTTTGTAGTGGAACAGAGATGCTGCCAGTGCCGCGTCTGCTCCGCCTTCAGTCAGTGCATCATAAAAATGCTCCAGAGTTCCGGCACCACCGGAAGCGATCACCGGAATGGAAACCGCATCTGCAACAGCTCTTGTAAGTTCAATATCATATCCTGCCTTGGTTCCGTCACAGTCCATGCTGGTAAGAAGGATCTCACCTGCGCCAAGTTCTTCCACCTTCTTTGCCCATGTAAGAGCATCGATACCGGTATCCAGTCTTCCGCCATGTTTGTAGATATTCCAGCCGCCATCCGGCCTTCTCTTGGCATCAATGGCAACTACCACACACTGGCTTCCGAATTTCTGTGCAGCCTCATGGATCAGCTCCGGGCGGTCGATGGCTGCGGAATTTACAGAGATCTTATCTGCACCTTCACGGAGAAGTTTCCGGAAATCATCCACAGTACGGATTCCTCCACCTACGGTAAAGGGGATAAATACATTGGCAGCAACAGCTCTTACCATATCTACCACCGTATCACGCTCTTCACAGGAAGCCGTGATATCAAGAAAAACAAGCTCGTCCGCACCGGCTGCGTCATAAGCTTTGGCAATTTCCACCGGATCTCCGGCATCTTTCAGATCAACAAAATTCACGCCTTTTACTACACGTCCTTTATTTACGTCCAGACATGGGATAATTCGTTTTGTAAACATGATTATGCCTCCTCCTTTCCGGTGCCTGCCTCAAGTGCCGCAAAATTCTCAAGGATCTTCAAGCCCCACCGGCTGCTTTTTTCCGGGTGGAACTGGCATGCAAATACATTCCCCTTCTCCACAGATGCGTGAATACATGTACTGTACTGCGTGGTGGCTTTCACGATCTCTTCATCTTCTGCCTGAAGATAATAGGAATGTACAAAGTAAACGTATGTGTTTTCTGGAATATCTTTAAATAATCTTCCGCTGTTCTGAAGATGCAGGGAATTCCATCCCATATGCGGAATTTTAAGTCCCGGCGTATTCGGAATCCTGCGGATTTTCCCCTTTAGAATTCCCAGGCCGGGAACGCCCTGGCTTTCCTCACTTTCCTCAAACAAAAGCTGCAGTCCCAGGCAGATTCCCAGAAAAGGTGTCCCCTTCTGCACTACCTGACGGATAATCTCCACAAGTCCATACTGATGAAGCTTTTCCATGGCATCGCCGAAAGCGCCTACTCCTGGAAGAATCACCCGGTCTGCTGCCAGGATCTCCTCTCTGTCTCTGGTAATCACAGTCTCCTCCCCAAGAGCCTGCAGCGCCTTTTCCACACTTTTCAAATTTCCTGCATCGTAATCAATAATCGCTGTCATATTGTCTCCCCTTGTCTCTTTGCCCCGTTTGATGTCAACAGTTTATCATACTCTCTTTTATTTCACAACAAATTTCCGTATCCATTCCGGCGAAAAGGCCTTCACTCCCACAGCCCGTTCTCCCAGCTCTGCCGATGTCTGCGGAAAGGTTTTGTGTACCCGGCAGAAAAATGACTTCTGGTTAAAAAAACAAGTTTTTTCAAAGGGGAAACGGATCACTCCCGGATTTTCAAATCCACATCCCAATTCCAGAATCACAAGCTCTCTGTTCAGAGTTTTTGTCAGCCACTGGGTATATTTTTCCCACTGAGGCAAATATCCTTCCTCAATATAAGGAGTTGCCTGAATCGTGTTTCCTGTCAACGGTGCGCCGCAGTGAGGGCAGATATCATCCGGTATTTCTCCCAGTTCCCAGATATCCTTCGTACAACCCTCCGAGCACTGGCGCCAGTTTTCATTGCCGCAGGGCGCCACAATTCTCTGAAACCGGGTATCCTGCTCTGGACGCTTCTGCTCTTTTGGCGGAAAAAGGCGATCCATCAGGGCCATCGTCTCACTATCTGCAGAAGGGCAGGAGAAGGTCTCTTCCGGCTCCGGCTCTGAGGATACTGCCCTATCCATCCGGCTTCCCAGAGCTGTATCAAAAATCATTCCGTCCACCGCCATGGTTACAATAAAATAATCCTTATCTTTTATTAATTCATAAAGACTGTCATAGGCAGACAGCAGTTCCCTGTCATCGTTTATGCCCCGCTTCCACTCCTCCCCCAAACCGATTAAAACCTTGTCGGCTGAGGCGATTTTTTCTTTTACTTTCTCAATCAGTTCCGTATCTGAATAATGATCTGTCATATTTTTCTCTGTCCTTTTCTGTATTTTCCGTGTTCCGCTCGGCAGGTTCCCGCCCATTCCGGTATTTTCCTGCCTGCTCCGGCGATTTCCGTAAAACACATTATAACATATTTTTATCCGCCTGTTCGATCTCTTTTTTCACTGATTTTCCAAGGTTTCCTCTTGCAATTCTTCTCTATCTGTTGTACGCTGTTTTTATCACCAGCAGGGAGAGATACCATGAAAAAAACATTATCCATCAGTGTACTTGCCTGTGCGCTGGCGCTGACTTTTGCAGTTCCTGCCCTGGCTCATGGCCGCCAGGCCTGCAGACAGGATCCCGTCTGCCAGGAAACCCATCTGTGTGGAGAGAACTGCTCCTATCTTGATGAGGATGGAGACGGCATCTGTGATCACCGTCAGGACTGTCCGGAAGACTGTCCGGCTTATTCATCCGCCGAAAACAATGACCAGCCTGACTACCCGTACCGAGAGCAGGGCTCCGGCAGCGGACACCGCAGAGGGCATCATTCCGGCAGCGGTTATGGAAGACACTGCAGACGCTGAAACCGGCTGACTCTTTTCCTTTATTCAAAAATCCGGCAGAAGCCTTTCTTTCCAGAAAAGCCCTGCCGGATTTTCATGTTTTCATTCTTATTTCACGCCTTGCCAGGCCAAGCTTCCTTCCAGAATTCCTGGCTGCCTCAATTTCGCAAAATTTCCTGAAACTAACGCTTAATATCGTAGTTCATGTTCATCAGATTCTTAATGGAGTTTACATCATCAGTAATATTGGCATCTCCGTGGATGGTGTGCTTAATTGCACTGCTGGCTACAGCAAAATTAATCATATCCATTGCTTTATATCCATGAATCATTGCATAAATCAGACCACTGGCAAAGGCATCTCCGCCTCCTACCCGATCCAGAATATTAAAGGTAAACAGCTTACTTTCAAAGGTATGACCCTCATACCACATAAAGGCCTTTAAGCTGTTTTCACTTCCGCTGTGAGCATAGCGGACATGGCGGGCAATACACTGAAGATTCGGATAACGATCAATAAAATGCTGGAAAATCTCATCCTGCTGCTCATAACTGGGCTGTAAGGGCACACCGTCCTTCCAGTCTCCCTTTCTATGGTTTTCCTCATCCTTCCACAGATGATATGGCTCAATCCCCAGAAGCACATCAATATAGGGCAGGCACTTGGTACAGAAGTCCCGGGCCTCCTCCCAGCTCCACAGAAGGCTTCTGAAGTTTCCATCAAAGCTGACTGTCAGTCCTTTTTCCTTTGCCACGCTCAGACATCTCAGAATCAAATCACTGCAGTTCTGAGACAAAGCAGGAGTAATACCACTTAAATGCAGCCAGTCATAGCCGTCCAGCAGCTGCTCCACATCCAGACTGCTGAAATCATACTCAGCCATTGCGCTGTGCTTTCTGTCGTAAATTACTTTGCTGGGACGGATTCCATATCCAGTTTCCAGATAGTAGGTACCCAAACGCTGAGTCGGGGTCTCCTTTGGGCCTGTCAGAATCATCGGAGTGCAGTGTACATCACTGGAGCGAAGCCAGCGAACTGCGCTTTTTCCCAGGCTGTTATTGGGAACTACGCTGAAAAAGGTGCTGTCCACTCCCAGGTTGGCCAGAGCCATGGCAATATTTGCCTCGCTTCCGCCGTAGCTTGCCTCAAAATTTGTGGCCAAACGGATCTTCTCGTAATTGGGCGGTGTCAGACGCAGCATGATTTCACCAATCGTAATAAACTTTTTTGTGCTTGTAACATTCGTCCACAGAGGATTCTTATGTTCCATAAAATACCTTCCTTCCGGCCAGAAAATATGTAACAGTTCAGTTACGAAAATATATCAGCCTGTGTATAAAATTTTTCTACCATAAAATCATTTTATACGATCCACCGGTTTTATTCAATGGACAATCCCACAATTTCTATTTTTATTTTCTGAACATAATGTCAAAAAGGGGACTTTACAGAATAAATTTTCGTTATTCTGTAAAATCCCCAGGAAAATTCACCCTCTATTTTGTTAAAAACGTTTTTCGGATATCCGAACTTTTCCTACATCAGAGATTTGTAAAGCTCCTTGATCTCTGCAACAGAGGTATCTCTCGGGTTGCCCGGACAGCATGCATCTGCAAATGCAGACTCAGATAAGAAATCCAGATCCTCTTCTTTTACAATCGCCTTTAAGTCAGCAGGGATGCCTACGTCAGCAGACAGCTTCTTCACTGCGTCAACAGCTGCCTTGCGGTACTCCTCCTGTGTCATGCTGTCTGTACCCTCAACACCCATGGCTTTTGCAATATATTTGTACTTGTCTCCAGTGCAGGGAGCGTTGTACTCCATAATGGTAGGAAGCAGGATTGCATTTGCCACACCGTGAGGAGTATCATAAACAGCGCCCAGAGAATGTGCCATAGAATGAACAATTCCAAGACCAACATTGGAGAAGCCCATACCAGCTACATACTGTCCCAGAGCCATTCCCTCGCGGCCCTCCGGCGTATTGTCAACTGCGCCCCGCAGAGATTTGGAAATAATCTCGATCGCTTTCAGATGGAACATATCGGTCATTTCCCATGCGCCCTTGGTAATATATCCCTCAATTGCGTGGGTCAGAGCATCCATACCGGTTGCTGCGGTCAGTCCCTTTGGCATAGATGCCATCATATCCGGATCAATAACAGCAATAACAGGAATATCATGGGTATCTACACAAACGAATTTTCTCTTTTTCTCTACATCTGTAATAACATAGTTAATGGTAACCTCTGCTGCGGTACCTGCTGTAGTAGGAACTGCAATAATCGGCACGCAGGGCTTCTTGGTGGGAGCAACGCCCTCTAAACTTCTTACATCTGCAAATTCCGGATTGGTAATAATAATACCCACTGCCTTTGCAGTATCCATGGAAGAACCGCCGCCAATTGCAATAATATAGTCTGCGCCGGATGCCTTAAATGCAGCAACACCTGTCTGCACGTTTTCAATAGTGGGATTTGGCTTAATATCAGAGTAAATCTCATATGCCAGTCCGGCCTCGTCCAGAACGTCTGTTACCTTCTTAGTTACACCAAATTTAATCAAATCCGGGTCAGAGCATACAAATGCCTTTGCAAAACTTCTTGTTTTTACCTCTGCCGGAATTTCTTTAATGGCACCTGCGCCATGATAAGATGTCTCATTTAAAACAATTCTGTTCGCCATAATAAAAATCCTCCTTTGGGATATGGATCAGAGCAGGTTCTTTCTGGAGCTGCTTCTGATTGCTTCATGTACTGTCATTATTTTAACAATGTATAGAAAAAAAAGAAAGTGACAAAACACAAGCTTTGTCACTTTCTTCTTATTTTTGTCAGATCTTCACAAATATCATTATGCATTGAGTACAATATTCTAAAGCAGCCCCAGCTCTGAAAAAACCTTTTCCAGCTTGGGAGGCATTGCCTCTACCAGTTTATAGGACATCTGTTCCGGAGAGTCCTTCATTCCTCCCAGAACCCATTTTTCTGTCATATAGACAGAACCTCGACAATACATTTCCAACAGAAATTCCAGTTCCTCACTTAAGGGACGGCTGGTCTTTCTTGCTATCAGACTGATATAAAACTGCAGAATCAGTTCAAAATCATGCTCTTTAACTGAGTTGTAATCATCAGAACGGAATGCCTCTGTAAAAAACGCCTTCTCACTGCGGATAAACTCAAACTTCTGGGTCAGACTCTCCCCTACAGTATGTCCCACACCAATCTGTTCAAAGGACTGAAGCACCAGCTTGTCAAAATACCAGTTGATCAAATCATACTTGTCCTTAAAATTCCGATAAAAGGTCTGGCGTGTCAGACCGCAGCCCTCCACAATATCCTTTACTGTAATCCGATCTACCGGCGTTGTTTTCATACACTCCTTAATAGAGGCCGCCAGCTTGTACTTTGTATTCAGGCCCTTTTCCTGTTCTGCCATCCCGTTTCCTCCCCTGCCGTTCCGGTTTTTATCTCTATTTTTCTGTCCTGTATGTTTTTTATTTATTGCTTCTGGCAGTCCCTCGTTTACCTTCTGCCTCAATTAGGAGCTGGTCTTCGCCGGTTCCTGGTTTCCGCGTCTGAATCCGGCCTGATTTTTATTTCTCATCACACACCTGGAAAATATAAAACTTCAGATAATAGGACGCCTGTTCTCCGCCTGTCCACAAAATCGGATGATCCGCTGCCTGAGTACGGTATTCCACCTGTCTCAGCCGTTTGTGAGCTCCTGCAGCCGCTTCCCGGATCGTTTTTGTAAACAGATCCGGATCCATAAAATGAGAGCAGGAGCAGGTCGCCAGATAGCCGCCATCCTTCACCAGCTTCAGTCCTCTGATATTAATCTCCCGGTATCCCTTCACCGCATTCTTAATAGAACTGCGTGACTTTGTAAATGCAGGAGGATCCAGAATCACCACATCATACCGCTCCCCCTTCTGCTCCAGTTCCGGAAGCAGATCAAACACGTCAGCGCAGACAAAAGATACCCGATCAGACAGTCCGTTTAACTCCGCATTCTCTCTGGCCTGATCCACCCCCAGCTGAGAGGCATCCACTCCCAGCACAGACTTTGCTCCGGCAATTCCGGCATTTAAAGCAAAGGAGCCTGTATGCGTAAAGCAGTCCAGCACCTTCTTCCCCTTACACAGCCTCTGAATCGCCAGGCGGTTATACTTCTGATCCAGGAAAAATCCTGTTTTCTGCCCGTCCTGTACATCCACCAGATACCGGACACCATTTTCCACAATCTCCACCTTTGTGTCAAAGGGTTCTCCTACAAAGCCCTTATATCGCTCCATGCCCTCCTGCTGCCGTACCTTGGCGTCACTGCGTTCATAGATCCCCCGAATTTCAATGCCCTCCTCCGCCAGAACCTTTTTCAGCTTTTCCAGGATCACTGGTTTCCACCGGTCAATACCAAGAGCCAGAGATTCGACTACCAGAACGTCACTGAATTTATCAACCACGATTCCCGGAAGGAAATCTGCCTCTCCAAAAATCACACGGCAGCTGGATGTATCTGTCACTGTCTTTCTGTATTCCCAGGCATTGCGAACCCGCATTTCAATAAAGTCTTCATTTACCTCTGTGTCCGCTTTTCTTGTCATCATGCGAACAGTAATTTTGGAACGGGTATTGATAAATCCCTGTCCCATGGGATATCCGTCAAAATCCTCCACACGAACCATGTCTCCGTTTTCATAATCACCCTGAATTTCTGCAATCTCATTATCGTAAATCCAGGCACCACCGGCCTTTAAACTGCGGCCCTCGCCTTTTTTTAATTTTACAGATGCGGTTGTCATAAAGACTCCTTCCTCTTTCTCTCTTCATATTTTATACTGTAGTCTGACTTCTATTTTAACTGTTTAAAGGAAAATGGGCAAGAGCATCTTACCCTGAGAATGTTCTAAAATTTTTTTAGGTTTTTCACAATGTTTTTTGTGCATTTTCGCCAATTTATAGATGTTTTTTTTCACAGGAACGCCATAGACTTAACACTTCTTTTACGATATAATCAATTTATCAAATGAAAACAAAATATTTTTTGTTACCAATATGTATATCCTGGGGATTGGCCCAGAGTCTCTACCAACTGCCTACAGAGTTGACTACATATCTTATGTAGTCAGCTCTTTTTTTCCCTTTGTATAGTAGATTCTCTGCGTTTTCCCCTAATCTGAACGAAAAAAACATTGGTTCAAAAAAGTAAGGAGGCATCAAAAAGCATGAATATGATAGGTCAGCAAGTAAAACGAGTGGATGCTTATGGCAAGGTCACTGGTGAAGCTAAGTATACTGCCGATCTGGAACCGAGAGATATTCTCCACGGAAAGGTTGTTCATTCTACTATCGCCAACGGCCTGGTAAAGAGCTTTGATTTAGAGGAAGCCTATAAGGTGCCTGGAGTTGTAAAAATCGTCACCTGTTTCGACGTTCCCGACTGCCAGTTTCCTACTGCCGGCCATCCCTGGAGCGTAGAGACAAAGCATCAGGACATCTGTGATCGGAAGCTTTTAAACCAGAGAGTCCGGCTTTACGGAGATGACATTGCAGCTGTTATCGCAGAAGACGAGGTCGCTGCAGCACGGGCCGCACGGCTGGTTAAGGTCGAATACGAAGAATACGAGCCCATTGTTACTGTAGAAGCTGCCATGGCAGAAAACGCCACACCGCTTCACCCGGATATCCGTAAAGACAATGTGATTGTTCATTCTCATATGACTATGGGAGATCCAGATTTTACCTATGAAGAAGGACTGGAAAAAGCCAGAGAGCAGTATGGCAGGGAAAATATTGTGGCTCTGGAAGAAGAATATGACACTCCCCGGATTTCCCACTGCCATATTGAGCTGCCAGTTTCCTGGGCCTATGTAGACACCAACGGAAAGGTTACGGTTGTCTGCTCCACCCAGATTCCTCATATTGTACGGCGCTGCACAGCTCAGGCCCTTGGCATTCCTGTCGGAAAGGTCCGCATCATTAAGCCCTATATCGGCGGCGGCTTCGGCAATAAGCAGGATGTGCTCTATGAGCCGTTAAATGCATTTCTTTCCATGTCTGTAGGCGGACGGCCTGTAAGACTGGAAATCAGCCGGGAAGAAACCATTTCCGGCACACGCACACGCCACGCCATCAAGGGAAAATGCCGCGGCGTTGTAACAAAAGACGGAGAGATCCTGGCGCGTCAGCTGGAAGCTTATGCAAACAACGGAGCCTATGCCTCCCACGGTCACGCTATCTGTGCTAACTGTGGAAATGTATTTAAAGATCTGTATCGGGATCGTCTGGGCACTGAGGTAGACTGCTGGACAGTCTACACCTCTTCTCCTACAGCAGGCGCCATGAGAGCCTACGGAATCCCGCAGGCTGACTGGTTTGCAGAGTGTCTGATCGACGATCTGGCTGATGCCATCGGCATGGATCCCTGCGAGCTCCGCCTGAAAAACTGTATGGAGGAGGGCTTTGTAGATCCCGCCAACGGAATTACCTTCCATTCCTACGGACTGAAAAAGTGCATCGAGGAAGGACGCAGACATATCCGCTGGGATGAAAAATGGAATGCCTACAAAAACCAGACCGGCCCTGTAAGAAAAGGCGTAGGTATGGCAATTTTCTGTTATAAAACTGGTGTACACCCGATTTCCCTGGAAACCGCCTCGGTTCGTATGGTATTAAACCAGGACGGTTCCATGCAGGTCTGCATGGGCGCTACAGAAATCGGCCAGGGCGCAGATACCGTCTTTTCCCAGATGGCATCTCAGACCACAGGAATCTCCTTTGATAAGGTTTATATTATGTCCACACAAGATACAGATATCACACCTTTTGATACAGGAGCCTACGCTTCCCGCCAGACCTATGTTTCCGGCATGGCCTGCAAAAAGTGCGGTGAAGAACTGCGGCACAGGATTCTGGAATACGCAGCTTATATGCTGAATCACGATGTATCCGATATGTCAAAAACCATTTATGCGGATACCGTAAAGGACGCTGCCGCAAAGCTGAGAGATGTTCTGGGACTAAACCCGGAAGAGGAAATTACAGAAGATATGCTTGATATTCAGAACAGCCAGATTGTTGTAAACGGTGGAGATCCGGTTCTCTTTGATGTAGCTGTTGTTGCTGATACGGCATTTTATTCCCTGGATCGCTCCATTCATCTGACTGCAGAGGTGACCAACCACTGTAAGGACAACACCTTCTCTTCTGGCTGCTGCTTCGTAGAGATTGAAGTTGATATGCCTCTGGGACTGATTACTGTAAAGGACATTATCAATGTTCACGATTCCGGTATTCTGATTAATCCGGCAACTGCCAGAGCTCAGGTACACGGAGGCATGAGCATGGGACTGGGCTACGGACTGTCTGAGGAACTTCTGATAGATGAAAAAACAGGACGCCCGCTGAACAACAACCTGCTCGACTATAAGATTCCTACCGCCATGGATACTCCGGATCTGAATGTTTCCTTCATTCAGCTTGAAGATCCTACCGGCCCCTTCGGAAACAAATCCCTTGGTGAGCCTCCGGCTATCCCGGTTGCTCCGGCTATCCGAAATGCTCTGTTAAACGCAACTGGCGTACACATGAATGTAACCCCGATGACCGCGCAGCGGCTCATTGAAAAATTCAAAGAAAAAGGTCTGATATAAGGAGAATGTTATGTTTGATATAAAATCATTTTACGAGGCAAAGGATGTAGCTGATGCCATCAGAGCCCTGGAAATGGATCCGGATGCAGAGATTATCAGCGGCGGAACGGACGTACTGATCCGGGTCAGAGAAGGCAAGGATGCAGGGAGATCCCTGGTATCTGTCCACAATCTTCAGGAATTAAAAGGCGTAAAGCTATTGGAAAACGGAGACCTCTGGATTGGAGCGGGAACCGCATTTTCCCATATTACCAATGATCCGCTGATCCAGAAATACATTCCCATGCTGGGCGATGCAGTT
>ERZ779820.2258-NODE-2258-length-10995-cov-1.690768_pt1 | contig 10995 bp, 7 predicted proteins | sample MGYA00511563_ERZ779820 | MGnify/ENA primary metagenome ERZ779820 (study PRJEB29588, sample SAMEA1964852) | human gut metagenome | biome: human gut; feature: human-associated habitat; material: faeces | place: Denmark | collected 2008/2010 ...
GCCTCCGGTGTCTGAAACTCATCTCCGTTTTTCATCTCCCAGGAAAACCGGTCCGGATGAATTCCCAGCGTCACTCTTGTGACATCGTATGTATCCACCTCTGCCTGCGCCAGAAAATTCCCGCTGTAAACAAGACTGAAGCCATACACTTCCCCGCACGCTTCCGTGGTATTCTCCCGACGCAGTGCCAGAAACGGATTAAAGTTACTGCTGCTGCATCCGCGCATACTGTAAATTCCCTGAATTCCATACTGCAGCTTTCGCTCAGTCACCGCACGCTCTCTTCCCCAGGCTCCGGTCAGTTCGATCATTTGATAGTCGTGATCGGGCAGATCCACACTGCAGCTCATTGCCCTCTCCAGCACGATCTTCTCTGCTCCGTGGTAAATCACCTTTGCACTTCTTGTAATCACCGGAAGCTCTTCAAAAATCGTATAGTACAAGATCAGTGTGGTGTCGATCAACTCATCTTTCAGTTCGATTTCCAGTGTCTGTGCCTCTTTGGAATCTTCGGTATAGGTAGCCGGCAGTCCTGCAAGCGCGGGCTTCCCGTCATAAATCCGATGTGTCTGATACACAAAATTCGTGATACGGCTTCCATTCTCCTGCAGAATCTCCACCGCCGGATACCGCATATCCCCTGCTCCATAGGACGGATATTCCTGCTTGATATGTTCCATCGAGAATGTGGAATCCCCTTCGTAAGTACATACAGCCATTGGGCGGTGACGCAGCTCCAGCAGATGGGAAAAACTCTCCCTGTCATGCAGCTTTTTCCCAAAATACAGCTGTCCTAACTGTCCATTTTTTAAGATGGTGATCAGATAGCTGATTTCTTTGTTGTAAAGATGAAATTCCCGGGATCCTTCGTGATAACAAATGCTCATATTTCTGGTTCTCCTCTCCTGTTTCTATTTTTTATTATAAAGATTTCGAGGGGGACTGCCAGACTGTAATGTTGGAAAAACATATCCAAATGTTGGGTTCTATTTTATAACAAAAAATGATCGGAACTTTCGTCCCGACCATCTTTTGTCTACTGTACTGTCGCAATATCGATCAGTGTCAGTTTTTTAATATCTGTATTTTCAAGACTGGTGATCAGCGCCTCAGCGGTATCGATCGCTGTCAGTACATTGACCCCCGTCTCAATAGCGTTTCTTCGGATGACAAATCCGTCTCTGGAGTGCTCTGCCCCCTGCGCCGGAATGTCGATGACCAGATCGATTTCGTGTCCTAAAATGAGATCCAGAAGGTTTGGCGACTCCTGCTCGATCTTGCGGACCGGAATTGCTTTCACGCCTGCTGCGTTCAGCGCTTCTGCCGTGCTCTTTGTAGCAAAGATACGGTATCCAATCTTTTCGAATCTGCGTCCGATCTCCACTGCCTCCGGTTTGTCCTCATCACGGACAGTCATGATCATGTTTTTGAACTTCGGCAGTTTGATTCCTGCTCCAAGGAATGCTTTATAAAGTGCCTCGTCAAATGTCTTGGCAATTCCCAGACATTCTCCTGTAGATTTCATCTCAGGTCCAAGGCTGATATCTGCACCACGGATCTTCTCAAAGGAGAATACCGGCATCTTCACTGCCACGTAATCTGCTTCCGGCTGCAGTCCCGGTGTGTATCCCAGTTCTTTGATCTTGTTTCCGATGATCACTTTGGATGCAAGCGGTACGATCGGAATTCCGGTTACTTTACTGATATAAGGAACCGTACGGCTGGAACGTGGGTTTACTTCGATCACATACACATCATCTTCTCCACATACGATGAACTGAATATTGATCAGACCGATGACATGGAGAGATTTTGCAAGTCTTCTTGTATACTCTGCAATCTTGTCTTTTGCTTTCTGTGTCAGGCTCTGTGCCGGATATACAGAGATACTGTCTCCGGAATGGATTCCTGCACGCTCAATGTGTTCCATGATTCCAGGGATCAGAATGTCTTCGCCGTCACAAACTGCATCGACCTCGATTTCTTTCCCCTGTAAATATTTATCCACCAGAATCGGATGATCCTGTGCGATCCGGTTGATGATTCCGATAAATTCATCGATGTCATTATCATTGATCGCGATCTGCATTCCCTGTCCACCCAATACGTAAGAAGGTCTTACCAGAACCGGATATCCAAGTCTGTTTGCAACTTCTTTGGCTTCTTCTGCAGTAAACACCGTTCCTCCTGTCGGACGTGGAATCTCGCACTCTTCAAGGATCTCATCGAATAATTCACGGTCTTCTGCTTTGTCTACATTCTCTGCAGAAGTTCCAAGGATCGGAACTCCCATTTTCATCAGAGCTTCTGTCAGCTTGATCGCTGTCTGTCCACCAAACTGTACAACTGCTCCGTCCGGTTTCTCTAATTCTACGATATGTTCTACATCTTCCTCTGTTAAAGGCTCGAAGTAAAGCTTATCTGCGATATCGAAGTCAGTACTTACTGTTTCAGGGTTATTATTTACGATAATCGTCTCGTAACCCATTTCTTTAAATGCCCATACACTGTGTACAGAACAGTAGTCAAACTCAATACCCTGTCCGATACGGATCGGACCAGAACCCAGTACCATAATCTTCTTCTTATCAGAAGTTTCTTCTACTTCATTAAAGCTTCCAAAACAAGAGTAATAATATGGTGTTTCTGCTGCAAACTCAGCCGCACAAGTATCAACAACTTTGTAGGCAGGAACGATATCCATCTGTCTTCTTAAGTTCTTTACATATTCTTCACTCTGACCGATAAGCTCTCCGATAACTTTATCAGGGAATTCCATTTCTTTTGCTTTAAGTAAAAGGTCACGGTCTAATTCTTCTGCGTTCTTAAGTTTTGCTTCCATCTCAACGATGTTATTTAACTTATCGATGAACCATAAATCAATTTTTGTAATGTCATGAATCTTCTGTGGATTCACTTTACGGCGGAGTGCCTCTGCGATACAGTAAATACGAAGGTCATCTACAATATGAAGATGTTCTTCTAATTCTTTGTCGCTTAACTTGTCAAAATCGCCATGCATCAGGCTGTCTACATGCTGCTCTAAGGAACGGAGAGCCTTCATGAGACCACCTTCAAAGTTAGTGCAGATACTCATTACCTCACCAGTTGCCTTCATCTGTGTTGTCAGATGACGGGAGGCAGAAATGAACTTATCAAATGGAAGTCTTGGAACCTTTACTACACAATAGTCAAGTGCTGGCTCAAAACTTGCGAATGTCTTACCTGTTACGGCATTCTTAATCTCATCTAAGTGGTAACCAAGCGCAATCTTTGCAGTAACTTTGGCAATCGGATAACCAGTTGCCTTAGAAGCTAATGCAGAAGAACGGCTTACACGAGGGTTAACCTCGATTACACAATAATCAAATGTATCTGGATTTAAAGCGAACTGTACGTTACATCCACCTTCTACACCAAGTTCGTCAATGATATTTAATGCGGAATTACGGAGCATCTGGTACTCTTTATCTCCTAAAGTCTGAGAAGGAGCAACTACGATACTGTCACCGGTATGAACACCAACCGGGTCAAGGTTCTCCATATTACATACGGTAATACATGTTCCATTTCCGTCACGCATTACTTCGTACTCGATTTCCTTCCATCCTGCGATGGACTTCTCTACTAATACCTGGCCTACACGGCTCAAACGAAGACCGTTCTGGATGATTTCCACGAATTCTTCCTCATTATCTGCGATTCCGCCGCCGCTTCCTCCAAGAGTGTATGCCGGACGAAGAACAACCGGATATCCAATCTTCTGCGCATATTCCAGACCATCTTCTACATTCGTAACAATCTGGCTTGGTGCGATTGGCTCTCCAATCTTTTCCATTGTTTCTTTAAATTCTTCTCTGTCCTCAGCCTTACGGATTGTTTTACCTGTTGTACCGATAAGCTTTACTTTGTGCTCTTTTAAGAAACCACACTCATCTAACTCCATAGCGATATTTAACGCTGCCTGTCCACCTAATGTTGGAAGAAGACTGTCCGGAGAAACTTTTAAAATGAGCTTCTTGATAACTTCTGGTGTTAATGGCTCAATGTATACTTCATCTGCGATATCTTTATCTGTCATGATTGTTGCAGGGTTAGAGTTAACAAGGACAACATGAATTCCTTCCTCTTTTAAGGAACGACATGCCTGTGTTCCCGCGTAGTCAAACTCTGCAGCCTGTCCGATAACAATAGGACCGGAACCAATTACAAGGACTTTTTTAATACTGGTATTCTTAGGCATCTTTTGCAACCTCCATCATATTGATAAACTCTTCAAATAAAAATTCGGAATCGTTTGGCCCAGGACAAGCTTCCGGATGGAACTGTACTGTCATAACGTTCTTTCCAAGATAGTGAACTCCCTCTAATGTACCATCATTTACATTAATAAAGCTTACTTCTGCAATATCTCTGTTCAGAGAATCTTCCATTACCATGTATCCATGGTTCTGTGAGGAAATATAAACCTTTCCTGTTTTTAAATCTTTTACCGGGTGGTTGGCTCCACGATGTCCGTATTTCATCTTCTTTGTATCTGCGCCGTTGGCAAGTGCCATGAGCTGATGTCCAAGACAAATACCAAAAATTGGAATATTCGTAGCAAATAACTTCTTAAGCTCCTCGATAATCTCCACACATTCCTTTGGATCTCCAGGACCGTTCGAAAGCATGATTCCATCTGGATTTGCTGCGATAATCTCTTCTGCCTTTGTGTAAGCAGGGTAAACCGTAACTTCGCATCCACGCTTATTTAAAGACTTCTCAATATTCTTCTTTGCTCCAAAATCCATGAGGGCAACTTTAAAACCATCTCCTGGAAGCACTCTCTTTTCCTTACAGCTAACTTCACGAACAACACCTTGTACTTTATATTCTTTTAACTGCTTTACTACTTCGTCCAGGTCGAAATCTTCTCTTGTTGTAATCATTCCGTTCATAACACCGTACTCTCTTAAGATACGTGTCAGATGTCTAGTATCAATTCCTGAAATTCCCGGAACATCATATTTCTTTAAGAATTCATCTAATGTCATCTCGTTACGGAAGTTGCTTGCCAGTTTGGCACATTCTCTTACAATAAGAGCTTTTGGCCACGGATGAATGGACTCCATGTCTTCCATACAGATTCCGTAATTACCAATTAATGGGTAAGTCATAACAACGGACTGTCCTGCGTAGGATGGGTCTGTCAATATCTCCAGATATCCTGTCATGGAAGTATTAAAAACTACCTCGCTGATTACCTCTCTGGCTGCTCCAAAGCTTTCGCCGGTCAGCACAGTTCCGTCTTCTAAGATTAGAAATGCCTTCATGATTCACGTTCCTTTCTATATTCAATCATTTGCAACTGCATATTAAGGAAAATGCAAAAACAGCACTGGAGTAAGTCACTCCTAATTACAGTTCTTTGCAAAAAAAAAGACGGGTTCCCCCGGCTCATTGTGCGAAAACTATGCTTATCAAACAAATCGGCCGGGAACGTGTCTTTTCAGACTTGCGAAAAAAACTGACATCTACGTTGCCGCTCTTTGCATAAATACTTAAATTGTACAAATTCTAGCATACATCGAATGCAATTACAAGAGAGGAACAGCGAAAAACTACAATTTCTATCTTTCGCCGCCCATTCCCCCCCTTATTACCATGTCGCTTTGTGCATAATTCCGATAACTAATTTTCTGTCAGCAAGAAATTATTTCAGCTCCGCAATTCGACTTACTGCGACATAAATCTGACTAATTTTATACCACGTTGCAAAGTCCACAACTCCCGTTTCCGGCAAATGGAAAATCTTCTGAAAAATCTTTACAGAATTTGCCGTTGCCGGTCCATAAATGCCGTCCACCCTGATTTTAGGAATCAATGGATAGTCCCCTGCAATTACATTGAGCTGTTCCTGTATTTGTCTCACTTTTTGTCCCGAAGCTCCAATTGTCAGCTCATATCCCGGATATGACGCCGGAATTCCTGAAATCGTCTCCGCTTCATTAATAAACATATCATCCCCATAATAGTATCTTAAAATCTCAATCGCAGAAAGCCCGTCATCCCCTAATGCCTTCGAACCCCACTGGCTCATAAACTCCGGACAGCTTACCCGCTTGCCGTCACAGTACTGTGTGAGTATTGGCTGTGTCACTTCTGGTCTTGAAAGGTAGGAATTGAAAATTTCATCTACTACATTGCTGATGGAATCATAGGTGTTTTTGCCGTTAATCCACTTTTGGTCAAAGGCGGTGGATGATGTGATGGTGAAGTCTTTTCCCTTTCCCCGATACGTCGAAACCATCGTTCATTCAGGGTTTGGATAAATCTTGAGACTATCTAAGATAACTGACTTATCTTCCAGCTTATTCTCCGGCACCATACTTCCGGATTTCTTTAAAGCTTTTGACCGTATCTCGTTTATATTTATCTTAAATCTTATCACAACTTCATCCTCTTTTACAGATATTTTTTCAATAAGCTTATTCACAAGGACACGCTTTGTAGGATTGTCGGCATTCAGAAATACATCCTTCCATGTTGGAATCTGCATACGCAGACTATCCCACTCATTAAAAGAGACATCTGCTCCGTCAAGTTCCTTTTGTTTCTCTGCAATCACTTTTTCCTGCTGTTCCTTTTCCTGCCTTTGCTTTTCAATCAGGTCTACCAGCTTATCTACAGGTACAGGGTACTCTCCAAGCATTGCTTCTGGAATCTTATCTTCCATGACAGAAATCTTTTGCTGGATATGCTTGAGTCTTTCCTGTTCTCTTGAAAGTTCTTTCGCTTTCTCCTTTTTTGCCTTCCGTCCATTCTCGGAAATCTGCTCGAAAATATCCTCGTTTTCCTGAAGCTTATCTATGTACTCAGCAATCGCCTGAAACACTATCTTCTCAATTTTTTCTGCTTTAAATTGATAGACTTTATAATGTGGAACTCCCTGCCATGCATCCTGGCACTTATATATTGCCTGTCTGCTTGCCCTCCTTTCTCCAGTATCTTTAATTGTCCAATAGTTATATTTGCTCCCATTGGTACATTTGCAGCCACAGTATCCACAGTAAATAACATCAATGAGGGGAAGCATCCCCTCATTTCTTGCGATAACCTTTACACCTTTATTCTGCGGAGCGGTACGATACTTCATCCCCCTCTGCTTTCTCTTTATCTGAACCAAATTCCAATCATCAGGACTAATAATCTGTAGCTCTGGATTTGGTTCTTCCGAGAGAATCCATTCAGAACTATCTAACCGCTTACTTTTTCCGTTTTCTTTCTTTTCTCTACGTTTATAAGCTGTATAACCTGCATAAATCGGATTCGTTAAAATGCTGGTTACCGTTCCACCTCTCCATACCTCAGATGGAGCAAGTTCTTTATATTCCTCATCCAGATTCAGTTCTCTGGCAATCTTTGAAGAACCATACTCTTTATCAAGAGAAAGCTCGTATATATGTTTTACTGCCTTTGCCCTTTCGGGAATAATCACAAGATGGTGTAATGCTCTGCCATGCTTACTGATTTCTCCAGACAGCTCCAATTTATATCCATACGGAGCCTTCCCCCCGACAAACTTCCCCTGCTGTACTAGCTTTTGTGCCGTATCTTTGACACGCATTCCCGTATCAGAACTGCTCTTTTGTGCATTGCCATAACGCAGAGCTAACATCATCTGCCCCATAATGTCATCACTCTCTGGTGAGATACAGCCATCTTTTACCGTGTATATATCCACACCATAGCTTTTAAGCTGCATAACATATGCACCAATCTCCCACATTCTTCTACCGATTCGGTCATCCTTATAGACTGCAAGAATATCATACTCGTTTCTTTGTGCATCTCGCAATGCCTGCTGTAAAATATCACGATTCTCTACGGCATTACTGTATCCACTATTACTTCCCTCAAAGTATTCCTTTGAATCCAGATGCCATTCCTCATGTTGTGCGATAAATTCTTTCACCAACTGTCTCTGGATACCTAAGTCTCCATCTTCCTCCAACTGTTGATTAGAGCTTACACGAAGCAACATCCGCACCCTCTTTTTCTCGCCCATCTTAGGAAATCCTTTCTACATGATAAATCTGATGATTTTTAATCTGCTCCCTTAATGTATGAGATAGCACATTATTTACTTCTTTTTGAATCTCCAGTTGATGGTATCCTGCCTCTGTCCGCTCCCTTGTCTCATCAAATTCTGGAAACTCCAAAATAACTTTTACACCATCCTGTTTTGTTTCTATACAGGAATACTTTGGGGCTTCTAAAGAAATACCTGTAACTGACTTACCTACTTCATTTCTGCCTACATGGACTTCTTTTAATTCTTTACTTCGCTTTGTTGTCTGATTCATACAAAAACCTCCTATACATCGTATTGAAATCATGAGTTGTCTTATGACTGTATCGTTTTAAGCTATACAGACACTTGATTTCGATAAATGATAGATTCATAGGTAACCATATATCAGAAGGTACATAGTCTCCTATAAATCTTTCAGAAGGATAATATATAATTACCGCTCCTTATTTTACCTACAGCGGTCTTATTCCTCTGTACCTCTTAATTCCTCATACCGTTCTTTCAACTCATTATATAAAATGCAATATGCCCGCACATTTTGTATTTTTGTAGTATGTGTTCCTCCACGGTCCTCATCTAAAAGCTCCATCTGCGATAATGCTAAAATAATCTTCTTTACACTAATACCTGTACAATTATACCTTTTAAGACCATAAACTAATGCTTTTCTACTAAGAAATACACCTCTATTACTAACCAACATTTCATTTGCTTCTCCTCTATATAATGCTTTATCTTTATAAGAACATCTTCTATATAGATCCTTATCATCTACTAATTCGCAAACAACTTTGATGACCCTGTCTTCCTCTGACATACTGAGCTGCTCTAAATGTAACTTCTGTTTCTCCTTTTGAAGTGTAAGTGCTTTATCCAACTTAGATTTAAGCTTCAATTTATCACTGTTATCCACATATTTTCCATATAAAATAGCTGTTATTTTAAGAAAGACTATGCTTTCCTCAATTCGCATAGACTGCTCTCCATGCCTGCTTAACGCCTCATACTGAGTCTGAATGGTTTCTATTACATCTTTCATATTCCCTAATAATTTATCCAAAAAATTCATTACAATAGTTGCCATCGTCTGCTCCTGCTGAATTTTAGTAAGAGTTTTCAAATCCACATTTTGAGCCTCTATCTGAAGGGTTCTTGACTGTAAACTTTCTACCCCATCGAGAAATTCTGATGTAATAAACACAACTGCACTTTGAGGATTACTCTCTATGTGACGTACCACTGCATCCATCATAGAGATCTGCCGCTTATAATCGTAACCGGTCGCCGCAGGGTGATAATCTTCCAATATCATAGGAAATCCATAACACTGTTGCACTTTCTTCACTGCCATCTTCTTTTGGTCATTTACCAAACTGCACATAAACTGCGAAGGATTTTCCATGTACATCATCGCCTGCGTTAAAGCAGTCTTATAACTTCCTGTTTTTCCATAAAGATTGATACACACTGCCGGATTAAAACCAGCTTTTATAAACACGAATTTTATAGCTGATAACAAAACTGCTGTAAATAAGATTTCACTGGCTCCTGGTGATGCCATCAGGTAATCTTCTTCTTTTCTATCAGCATTTTTCTTATCTGCTAATCGTACCTTATTTTTCCATTTCATTTGTTTAACATTTTCGTCAACTTCAAGCTGTATCCCATCCTGATTTGACATATATGTATAATCACCGGCAACAAATATCTCTTTACCAACTTCTAATGTCTGATACCCATTGGAAGTTATGTGATACATCTTAACCTGCTTTGCGTCCTCACAAGATGTCTGTAAACGTAATAAAAGCATCTGCCTTTCCCATCTATCTAATCCGGCATCCATAATCTCCGTCCACAAAGTAAAATATGATAGGTTATTAAGCTTTTTTACTCTACGAGGAGGTAATTCTGTCCCATCAAACATTTTTGCCACTAACTCATACTCCATACGGTTCTTTTTACTCTCATCCTCCTCTATATAATAGAAGATTCGATTCACCTTTACATCAAATTCTGTTATATATCTTCCATCTACCATTAAACCCTGGTTCGGTACAAAACTAAAATTCATTATGATTATTCTCCTTTTATTTTTTCTTTCACGCGACTCTCAATGCTGCGGACTAATAGCCCGCAGCCTCTTTTATGTAACAATAAAAATCACAATAACAGTAACAAATCATCCACATCCTGCTTACTTATCAGTCTACGGCTTCTTTTGTTATCCCACTTGCCGTTCTTAATATTCTTGAAGACTGTCTTCCTGTATTTTTTTAAGACCTGCTTTTGTCTTTTCAATTTTTCTTTTTTAGACTTATTCTCTTTCCTTAAATCTTTGCACTCGCTTAACAAATTTTGGTTCTTCTCTTCCAACCGTTCGTTTCTTTTAGCCAAGCGGCAATTATTTTGTCTTATTCTGTGATTCTCCTCTAGCTTTCTGATATACTGTGTACTCCATTTATAATGGTATTTAATTCTTGCCTCCTCCAGCTTTTTCTTATTAATCTCCTCCTGGCTTTCTGCCATAAATGTTTCTAAACTCTTTTCCTTACAATTTGGCACGCCCACATTTTCCTCTGACTCGTCATACGATGCTACATCTGCATCTACTAGCAACGGAGTTTTGTTGCAATAAGTGAAGAAATCTCTATCAAAGTCCTCTTGCCGTGAAGCATATTCTTCGTAAACCTCATACTCCGCTGGAACAACACTAAGTTTCTCCATCATTTCATCCTCAAACACTTTTTTCTCCAGCTCTGCATTTAATACTCTCTTTAACATTTTAAAATCCTCCTAAAAATTTTAATCCGTTTGTTTTTTTGAGTGAATATTATTTTTCATTTTTCTTTTTTGTTGAATAATATTCTTCTCTTCCGTCTGACCCAATACTAACACAGACTGGTTTAGATTACAATAAA
>ERZ779820.2271-NODE-2271-length-10923-cov-4.418384_pt1 | contig 10923 bp, 9 predicted proteins | sample MGYA00511563_ERZ779820 | MGnify/ENA primary metagenome ERZ779820 (study PRJEB29588, sample SAMEA1964852) | human gut metagenome | biome: human gut; feature: human-associated habitat; material: faeces | place: Denmark | collected 2008/2010 ...
GGAAAAGAGTTTACTGTCGTGGATTGGAATACCGGGAAAAACAGCCTGTTTGATATGCAGCTGATGAGCTGCTGTAAGCATAACATCTGCGCCAACTCCACGTTCAGCTTCTGGGGCGCGCGCCTGAATCCGTCGCAGGATAAGATCATGATCCGCCCGTCGAAGCATAAGAACGGGCAGAATGTGGGGATGGAGCGGATGCAGGAGCTGTGGGAAGGATGGAAGCTGATTGACGGGGAGGGGAAAGTGGGGGTAGAATAAAGGGGAGTATACGCGGAGCTGGGGGCATTTTTGGGAAAAGGGTGTTGATTGGGAAGGATAAGGAAATGATCAGTATTCGTGATTTTTATAGAGATAAAAAAATACTGGTAACAGGACATACTGGGTTTAAGGGAACCTGGCTGTGTAAAATGCTTTTGGAGCTGGGGGCAGAGGTAACCGGATATAGTTTGGAAGCGCCGACAAGACCGGCACTATGTGAGTTAGTCGGAATGGAAGAACAGATATATTCTGTCCGCGGAGATATTCGGGATCTTTCGCATCTTGAAAGTGTTTTTGCTCAATGGCAGCCGGAAATTGTAATTCATCTGGCAGCGCAGCCGATCGTGCGGACTTCATATGAGCAGCCGGTGTACACTTATGAGACAAATGTGATGGGAACGGTAAATGTCTGTGAATGTGTCCGGAAAAATCCGTGTGTAAGGTCGTTTTTAAACGTGACAACGGATAAAGTATATTTGAACAGGGAATGGGAATGGGGATATCGGGAGGAGGAACCGTTAGACGGGTATGATCCGTATTCCAACAGTAAATCGTGTTCGGAGCTCGTAACGCATAGTTACATCCGTTCCTTTTATGATAAAATGGATGTAGCGGTATCTACCGCACGAGCGGGGAATGTAATCGGGGGCGGAGATTTTGCAAAGGACAGGATCATTCCGGACTGCGTCCGGGCAGCGATCCAAAAGCAGGAGATTATTGTGAGAAATCCGTATTCGGTGCGTCCGTTTCAGCATGTGCTGGAGCCGTTGTACGCCTATCTTATGATTGCAGCCTGTCAGTATGCGGATAAGGCAAAGGCGGGCTATTATAATGTGGGGCCGGATGATGCAGATTGTATTACAACCGGGGAGCTTGTCGGAATTTTTTGCAGAAAATGGGGAGAAGGACAGCGTTGGACGACGCCTTGCCTGCAGAAAGAACAGCCGCATGAAGCGAATTTTTTGAAATTGGATTGTTCCCGGTTAAAGAGGACATTCGGATGGAAGCCTGTCTGGAACATAGAAACGGCAGTGGAAAAGAGCGTGGAGTGGACAAAGCAATGGCAGGCGGGAGCCGCAGAGCAGTGTATGGAAGAGCAGATCGCAGCGTTTTTAGAACAGGCAGAAGAAAAAACAGAGCAGACGCAGACGGAGGAAAAAGATGTTTGAAGGAAAAAATGAAGAGCAGGCGCGTCAGGAAGTGCTGGATGCAGTGCGTGCCTACTGCGATAAATATCATAATATAAAAAAGCCTTTTGAGGAAGGACAGAGGATCCCGTATGCTTCCCGGGTATATGACAGCGAAGAAATGGTAAACCTTGCGGATGCGGCATTGGAGTTCTGGCTGACATCGGGAAGATACACGGATGAATTTGAACAGAAGCTTGCAGTATATCAGGGTGTGCGCTTTTGTTCTCTGGTCAACTCTGGATCATCGGCAAATTTGCTGGCATTTATGGCGTTAACCTCTCCGCTGCTTGGAGAAAGAAGAATTTTCAGGGGGGATGAGGTGATTACCGTTGCAGCGGGCTTTCCGACAACGGTTGCGCCGATCGTGCAGTATGGAGCGGTTCCTGTATTTGTAGATGTGACGATCCCGCAGTATAATATTGATACGGCAATGTTGGAGAAAGCGCTGTCAGAGCGTACAAAGGCAGTAATGATCGCCCATACGCTGGGAAATCCGTTTGATTTAAAGGCAGTAAAGGAATTTTGCAGCAGACATGGATTATGGTTGGTTGAGGATAACTGCGATGCGCTCGGATCGGTATATGATCTGGATGGAAAAGAATACCGCACGGGAGCAATCGGCGATATTGGAACATCGAGTTTTTATCCGCCCCATCACATGACGATGGGAGAGGGCGGCGCTGTGTATACGGATAATCCGCTTCTGAATAAGTGTATCCGGTCTTTCCGGGACTGGGGAAGAGACTGTGTCTGCCCGTCAGGAAAAGATAATCTGTGCGGGCATCGTTTTGACAGACAATATGGGGAACTTCCGCTTGGATATGATCATAAATATGTATATTCCCATTTTGGCTACAATCTGAAGGCAACAGATCTTCAGGCGGCGATCGGCTGCGCGCAGCTTGATAAGTTTCCGGCATTTGTAGAGCGGCGCCGTCATAATTTTGACAGGCTGAAAAGTTCCCTGTCGGATTTGAAAGACAGGCTGATCCTGCCGGAGGCGTGTCCGAATTCCAGACCGAGCTGGTTTGGTTTTCTGATTACCTGCAAGGAGGGGACAGACAGAAACCGCCTCGTTCAGTTTTTGGAGAAAAACGGGATACAGACGAGGATGCTTTTTGCCGGAAATCTTGTAAAGCACCCTTGTTTTGATGAAATGAGAGCGTCCGGAAAAGGGTATCGGATTGTTGGAAAACTGGAAAATACAGATAGGATCATGCGGGATACCTTCTGGATTGGCGTTTATCCGGGAATGACGGATGAAATGTTGGATTATATGGCAAAAAAGATCAGGGAAGGTTTGGACGAACAAAAATAGCAGGAGGATATTATGCGGCAGAGACTGGCGGATTATGTTGCTGATTTTGCGGTAAAAAAGGGAATTACGGACTGCTTTATGGTGACGGGCGGAGGAGCGATGCACTTAAATGATGCGCTCGGTCATAAAGAGGGGCTGCATTGTACCTATAATCATCACGAGCAGGCGTGTGCGATTGCGGCGGAGGCATATGCGCGGATCGAAAACAAAATAGCTATCTGCTGCGTGACAACAGGTCCGGGCGGAACAAATGCCGTTACAGGGGTACTGGGAGGCTGGCTGGATTCTGTCCCGATGCTGATTTTGTCAGGACAGGTTCGTTATGACACGACGGCACGCTATACCGAGCAGTATACGGAAGGGCTTACGTTGCGTGCGGTCGGCGATCAGGAGTTTGATATTACAAAGGCGGTCGGCAGCATGTGCAAATATGCTGAGATGCTGGAAAAGCCGGAGCAGATCAGATATATGCTGGAAAAAGCATTTTATCTTGCAACGAATGGGAGAAAAGGACCGGTGTGGCTGGACATCCCGGTTAATTTTCAGGGATGTATGATCGAAACGGATGAGCTGGAAGGCTTCGATCCACTGGAGGAAGCCGGTGAAAGGAAACAGAAGGATATTCAGAACGGTTGTTCCGATAATGGTAACGAAGAACCTTTCATAGATGAGATTCTGGAAAAAATCCGCTGTGCGAAGCGTCCCGTACTTTATGCGGGAAACGGAATCCGGCTGTCGGGAGGATATGGGGAATTTCGCAGAAGCGTGGAGCTTTTGGGAATTCCGGTCGTTACGACATGGGATGGGATTGATGAAATCGAGGATTCGCATCCGCTTTATACAGGGCGCGGCGGCATCATGGGGGATCGGGCAGGCAATTTTGCAGTGCAGAATGCAGATCTGGTGCTGGCTGTCGGAAACCGCCTTTCCATCCGTCAGGTTGGCTATAATTGGAAAACGTGGGCTCGGGAAGCGTTTGTGGTCATGGTGGACATCGATCCGGCAGAATTAAAAAAGCATACGATCCATGTGGAGCTTCCGGTATGTATGGATGCAAAGATTTTTTTTGAAAAGCTGAATGAGAGGATAGCGGGAATAGCCGATCAAAATATGGAAGCGCAGGGCAGGCTTGATCAACCGGTATTTTCCGGACAGGAATGGCTGGAGGCATGCCGCAGTTGGAAAAATAAATATCCGGTTACACAGGAAAAGCATTGGAGGGAAGACGGCAGATACGCGAATGTGTATGCGTTTATCCGCTATCTGAGCCAGTCCCTGCCGGAGAAAAATGTGACGGTGGTTTCAAACGGCAGTGCCTGCGTCGTTGGAAGCCAGAACTATGTGATCAAAAAAGACGCGCGTTTTTTGATCAACAGCGGGGCGGCGAGCATGGGATACGGGCTGCCAGCAGCAATCGGGGCTTGTATTGCCTGTCAGAAAGAGACAACCATATGTATTGAAGGAGACGGAAGCCTGATGATGAATCTTCAGGAACTTCAGACGGTTTTGACCAATCACTTGCCAATTAAGCTGTTTGTAATCAATAATCAGGGCTATCACTCCATACGCCAGACGCAGAACAATCTGTTTTCCGGACATTCTAAGGTAGGAATCGGGCCGGAGAGCGGCGACCTGTCTTTCCCGGACTACGGGAAGCTGGCTGTGGCTTTTGGCTATCCGTATCTGGCAGCACGCAGCAATGAAGAAATGAAAGAGCTGGTGGACAGGGCGCTGGAACATGATGGCGCGGTATTCTGTGAAATTTTTGTCTCACCGGAGCAGGTTTTTGAGCCAAAGAGCGGAACTAAAAAGCTGGAGGATGGTTCGCTGTTTTCTCCCCCGCTGGAGGATCTGACCCCGTTTCTGCCTAAGGAGGAGATCCGGAGCAATCTGTTTATCACGCCTCTGGCGGAATATGAGAAGTAACAGAGAGGAAGAGGCATATGAAACGAGCGGTAATTGCAGGGGCTACAGGAGTCATCGGGACAGCACTTCTGGAAAAGCTGCTGCAGGAAAATATGGAAGTTCTGGTTTTGGTGCGTAGGGATTCCAAAAGATTGTCTGTAATTCCGGAGGATTCCCGTGTGATGGTTCTCTATGCCGGAATGGAAGAATATCAAAACCTGCAGAATGATACCGGAAAAGAGTGGGAAGTTTTCTTTGATCTGGCATGGAGCGGAACTTTTGGCGCTGCACGGAATGACACAGAGCTTCAGATGCAGAACATTTCGTATACATTAGATGCAGTAAAACTTGCAAAGCGGTTCGGGTGTCATACATTTGTCGGGGCGGGATCACAGGCGGAATATGGAAGATACGAAGGAAAATTAAATGCAGGAATTCCTGCGTTTCCTGAAACCGGGTATGGGATTGCAAAGCTCTGTGCAGGGCAGCTGAGCAGAGTGCTGTGCGGACAGCTTCAGATGAAACATATCTGGGCAAGGATTTTGAGCGTCTACGGACCGGGGGATGGCAGCGCAACAATGGTAATGAGTGCCCTGAACAATTTTTTTCAGGGGAAATCGCCGGAGTTTACGGCGGGAGAGCAGCAGTGGGATTATCTTTACAACAAGGATGCGGCAAGAGCCTTGTTTCTGATGGGGGAAAAAGGAGTTGATGGAAGGGTCTACTGTCTGGGAAGCGGACAGGTAAAACCGCTTAAGGACTATATTGTACAGATCCGGGATGCAGCTTTTGAAATAGAAAGAAAATATGGAAAAAATGCAGAAACTTCGGATCAGGTAAAAAATCAAGAAAGCCTGCTGGACGGAATCGGAAAGCTGCCCTATGCAAAAAATCAGGTCATGTATTTATGCGCGGACATCAGACAGCTTACGGAAGATACAGGATTTGAGCCGGAATATGATTTTGCGGAAGGAATCCTGAAAACTGCGGAATGGATGAAGAAAGGAAGTTTAAAAGAATAGTCATGAAAAAAATCAGCGTTGTAATTCCCTGTTATAATGAAACAGAAAATGTGGAGCCGATCAGCACAGCGGTGATTGAGGTGATGGAGCGGGAACTGCCGCAGTACGATTATGAGATCCTTTTTATCGATAACTGCTCAACAGACGGGACACGCCCGAAGCTGCGCCGTCTGTGTCAGGAGAATAAAAAGATCAAGGCGATTTTTAATGTGGCTAATTTTGGACAGTTTAACTCTCCTTTTTACGGGATGTGCCAGTCTGACGGAGACTGTACGGTGCTTTTGTGCGCAGATTTTCAGGATCCGGTTGAAATGATCCCTAAATTCGTGGCGGAATGGGAGGAAGGACACCGGATCGTCAGCGCGGTAAAGACTTCCAGCAAAGAAAATAAAGTGATCTATTTTTTGCGCACGATGTATTACAAGCTGATCCGTTCGATGTCCCGGACAGAGTTTATTGAAAATTTTACGGGGTTTGGTCTATATGATAAATCTTTTATCAAGCTTTTGCGGGAACTGCATGACAGCACTCCGTTTCTGCGCGGGATTGTGGCAGAATATGGTCATGGCTTTAACCGGATCGAAATTCCCTATGAACAGCAGCTCCGTCGGGCGGGGAAAACGAAAAACAATTTTTACAGCTTATATGATGCGGCGATGCTTTCAATTACCTCTTATACGAAGGTGGGGCTGCGTCTGGCGACCTTCCTTGGTTTTATTTCTTCCGGAATCAGCCTTCTGATCGCGCTGATCTATCTGCTGCTGAAGCTGTTTCACTGGAACTGGTACAGTGCGGGCAATATTCCGATGCTGCTTGGAATCTATGTGATCGGATCGCTGCAGCTGTTTTTTATCGGCCTGCTGGGGGAATACATATTGAATATCAATACGCGGGCAATCAACCGGCCGATTGTGGTGGAGGAAGAGCGGATTAACTTTGAAGAGAGGGAAAAAGAGTAGAAAATAGTAATTTGCTGTTTCTTATCCATGAAAGAGATATCATAAGGAGCTGGTGCAATATTAGGCATCTGGAATTAAAGAAAAGGGGCTGTTGCAAAAGTAGATAGATAATCTACTGGAGCAGCAGCTCCCTTTTTTACCACAAAAACAGAAAACGGACTCGGAAGAGTCCGCAATCCATGGTATAATTAAGTATGACCAAATACATAAAATACCATAAAAATTATACCGAATTCGGAGATCCTTATCAACTGGTTTTGCCATTAAATTTGGAAGGTCTGGTTCCTGATGATGATTCTGTCCGACTGCTGAGCCACGAATTGGAGGATTTAGATTACAGCTTGCTGTATCAGGCTTACTCTGCCAAAGGCAGAAATCCGGCGGTTGACTTAAAGACCATGTTCAAGATTCTGACCTACGCTTATTCTCAAAAAATTTATTCTTCAAGAAAGATAGAAAGCGCCTGCAAACGGGACATCAACTTTATGTGGCTGCTAGCCGGGCAGAAAGCCCCTGATCATAGTACGATTGCTCGTTTTCGCACCGGATTTCTGGCAGATGCCTGTGAAAATCTTTTTTACCAGATGGTAAAACGATTGGAAGATGCAGGAGAGTTGTCAAAGGAAACGGTGTTTATTGATGGGACAAAGTTAGAAGCCTGTGCAAACAAATACACCTTTGTCTGGAAAAAATCTGTTGGGAAATGGGAAGAAAAAATGCTCCATAAGATTCAGGAGTCAGTGAAGCTTCTAAACAGGGAATACCTGCAAAGCTTTTCGGTTTCGCCAGAATCAAGGACACAGGATTTGCAGGTCTTTATGCCCTAAAATACATACAGAAAAGAAAAAATAAGAATTTCCCATAGAAGATCAGATATGAGAAACACTGATTTCTACGGGAGATCCTTATTTTAAAATTGGGAAGCTAAAAAACGGTATTTACCGATAGCTCCTTCGACCATGTTGCGGGTAGCGCCGCCATTATTGTAAGTGGTAAGGAATTGTAGGAAGATAAGCGGCTGTTCATCACGCCATTTTGACTAAATATATACTACTAAGAAAAACGTTTTGCTATTGCCATGACAGCCTTTGGAGATTCCACCTTCACAGTATTGTTGTACTGTCGCTCATAAACCTCGTCACCATAATAAGAAATTTCAGTCTGTGAAGGAACTTTGATGCGAATCACTGACATAGATCGGTAGTCTATGATATCGATATTACTAAGCACAGATGAAATAAGTGAATCTGACAGTGTGGATGTTTTTATAAAACCGACAATCCGTCGACAATAGTCTTCAAGTGTAATACCCAGAACAGCCGCTTCGCGATCAATACCAACAATTGAATGGTTAGATATAGTAACAGGCATGATGCTATCAAGCTCTTGAATGCGTTTGGCATCAGCTTCCTTATCGGCCACACCAATAAAGATATAACCTTCTGAATTTGATCCAACATTTGCGATTGCACATATAGTCTTGAGAATCTGCTCCTCTAATGCCTTGTCGTATTTTCTATCGTTCGACAAACGCAAAAGTCCTTGCTTAAATTCGTAACGTGGTGTCTCAATTTTTGAGCGACGAATTGAATTTTCGAAATCTAAAGCAAGTCCGCTTCCGTGAGATAGCGCCGATGGTTCCTTCTTCACAAAAAACGGCAACATCAACCCTTTAGTGAGTGCAATGTTTTGTTGCCTGTTTTCAGTCGTTGCATAGTGGGTATCCACTTTTATGCGGCTTTGCAAATTATACAAACTGTTAAACAAACCAGCGTTATCGAACGGAGACAAATCTTCCTTGACTAGCAAGTCGTACAGTGCCATAAAAATAGTATAAAAGGCATTCTTTATGGGCATTCGAGTAGTAGGTGTAACAATACTACGAAGATAATTCGCTTCTGTGGAAACACTCTCTATGCAGTTCTTAAGGACTGAGAATGTATTTTGAACATCGCTCTTCAACTTTTCAGGCGTATAGCGAATAAGTGCGATTTCGATTTGCGAATACAAATCGGAAGATAGATCATATGCTTTATCTAATCGTTCTTTACTCCGCGCAAAAGGTTCCTCGAGAAGAATAGATATCAGAATATCTGCAATGATTTCTTCATCATCACTATCTTTTAGATTCTGAATCGTAATAATACCCTGTTTTATCCAAAACGTATTGTCAGCATTTAGACCATATCGGCAATTCTCGCGTGTATTTCCAATGCTAATTTGCGGCATATCAGATAGAACTACTTGTTCATTAGTACTGTCTCCCCGGATATCAGCAGCAATTCCTCGCACCAAATCGGAGAAATGGCAAAGAACACCAGCTTGACGCTGCTCTTGACTACTTAGTTGACGACCACCTGAGTTAATGCGGCGGAAAATTTCAAATACGTTTTCTTCGGACTCAACTTTATAAGAAGTAACGGCCAATTGGTAGTCGAGTAAATTTGCACAGATTTGCGGTGTGTGAACAGCCTCACCATGATAGCCAATAAATAATCCTTCAGATTCGGCCTGCTGAACACGAGCAAGTTGCTTGATATCAAAATACTTCTGATCAACTGGGTATTCGTTTTCAAGGAAACCGACAATCGCGTTAAGACGTTGCATCCCATCAAGTACTTCGTAATAAGTTCTTCCGTCTTCTCCAGCATATTCTGCAAATAGAATCAGAGGGATTGGATAACCTTTAAGAATACTATCGATTAAGCAGGCCTTTTCTGTCTCAGACCACACAAGTTTTCTCTGATATTTACGGTTAACAACAATTTGATTTTCTCTGTACCTACGGTAAATTTCTTGTACGCTAACACCACTTGGAATGACACTCATTTTTCCACCTCATTTGTCACATAATTACTTTGCCTGATTATTAATGAACGACCTATTATTTTAATTTATATGCACAATGCCCATCTTCACGGAACCTGATTAATTTGCCCATCTTCTACTAAGCTGCCAAGAATACGATTCGCTGTCGCAGTCGACACCCCGCACAATTCCCGAACATCGGCGTTTATGATATAGGCGTGAGTTTTGAGATACTCCTGAATCTTGTTCCAGAGGAGCGTGGCCTTATCTATCTTTCCATCGCTCATTCCATCACTCGTATTGATTGCATCCATGAGCGATGCTTTGATAGCTGAGAGCATGAACTCAATAAATACTGTGGACTCTCCGGCGTCATTGGAGGCGTTGATGGCAGTATAATACTCCGGCTGCCGGTCATGGATAATGGATTCCACCGGGAACCAAGCAAAGGCGGAGTTCAACTTGGAGAGCAGAAGCGTATGCCACAGGAGACCCACACGCCCATTTCCATCGGCAAAGGGGTGGATCAGTTCCAGTTCATAGTGGAACACACAGCTGCGGATCAGCATATGTACCTCGCTAGTCTTTGTCTAGTCCAACAGTTCCATCACTAGATCCGGGACATACTGCGGAAGCGTGCCGAAATGCAGGACATGCCCTTCGCTGTCCACCACGCCCAAAGGGTGGCTGCGGAATATACCGGATTCTTCCACCAATCCCCGTGTCATAATGCCATGGGCAGTCAGTAGATCGTCCACCGAATAGGGATCAAGTTCATCCAGCCGCTCATAAATCTCATAGGCATTTTTGACTTCGGCAATATCCTTGGGCGGTGCCGGGACATGCTTGCCGTTCAACACAGCAGTCACCTGCTCCAAAGAAAGGGTATTCTGCTCGATGGTCAGCGACCCATGGATGGTTCTGATCCGATTGCTGCGCCGCAGCGTGGGATTAGTAGAAAGAGAAGATATTGCCGATAGTTTCACCACCAGTTCCGTAATCTCTGCCACATAGTCAATCATTGATTGGTAATTTCAAAATGAGGCTTTTGATTTTTCATGTAACACCTCACTGGATCAATCATTGTTTTTATTATACTACACATCACTCATTTCATCAATCAATATACAGGTCTTTCAGAGATTTCGCTTTTCTATTTTCGTTCCCTTCTGGTATGATTTATTTAATAAGACTGACACACTACAGAACACGCAGAGGTAAGTGGCGGGGCTGTATAGCGGCGAACTCGTATGTCTATATGTTGTCGGTCATCCGTTAAGGCATCAATGAATGGCGCATAACGTAGCCCGTAAACTTATCTTTTCCAAAGTCGACTCAATTTTGCTGGATGGCCAGTCACTGTCAGTTTTATTACTATAAAATGTTGACCACAACACAGAGTTGGAGAATAAATTAAATTTCTGCTATATATTTTTGAGATGATGTATGGTAAAATAGTG
>ERZ779820.2279-NODE-2279-length-10892-cov-2.747993_pt1 | contig 10892 bp, 8 predicted proteins | sample MGYA00511563_ERZ779820 | MGnify/ENA primary metagenome ERZ779820 (study PRJEB29588, sample SAMEA1964852) | human gut metagenome | biome: human gut; feature: human-associated habitat; material: faeces | place: Denmark | collected 2008/2010 ...
TCGACCGACACAACCGAACCCATACGGGCAGCCACTGAATCAAACCCGTACCATTCCGACCAACGGCACACCTCGGCAGCAGGCTCGACCAACACAGCCGAACCCATACGGGCAGCCAGTGAGTCAAACTCGCACCATTCCCACCAATGGCACACCTCGGCAACAGGCTCGACCGACACAACCGAACCCATACGGGCAGCCGGTAAACAGAACTGCTCCGCCGAACCGTTCCAACAACCCATATGCTCGCCCGAACACCATCCAGCATTCCAGCAGCAGCCAGAATGAACAGACCAGAATGTACCGAAACAACAGCGAACAAGGAGGGTCACACAATGAAAAGTATTAAACGTGGAGAACGGCTCACCATCCTGCTGATTGTCCTCTTTCTGTTGGGCATGGTGCTTTTGGTTGCAAGAATTGTATCACAGGCAACTTTCTATATGTCCCATTCTCACAATGTGAAACTCGGCTATATCTACGACCGAAACGGAGAAGTTCTGTTCGATGAAGATGCAACTGCGGAAAAATATGGAGCAGATTATTTTCTAGATGTTGGCAACCTCATCGGCGACAACAGCGGACGCATGACGAACACACTGGTTTCCGAAAATCTTAAGGACTTGCAAAATTACAACCTGCTCTTCGGTGCAGTCCAGAACGGAAAAAGTGCGATTTATACCACGCTTGACCACGATGCAAACCAACAGGTTTATCAGGAATTCGGCGAGAAAAACGGAACTGCCATCGCCTACAACTACCAGACCGGAGAAATTCTTGTCTGTGTCAGCAAGCCCAGTGTCAACATTTTAAGTGATGTCGATGTCAGCACGCTGGAAACAGGCAGCCTGCTCTGTAAGGCATTTTACCAGACCATCCCCGGTTCTACCCAGAAAGTCTGCACCACTGCCGCTGCCATTGAAACCATCGGCTATGACGCTCTCATGCAGAAAAGCTATGACTGTCAGGGCACTTATTACAACAATTATGGCTCTCCGATTCGCTGCTATCACGGCAGTGTGCACGGCTGGCAGAATATCTCGCAAGCGTTTCAGCACAGCTGCAACCCCTGGTTTGCTCAGCTGGTAGAGGATTTACCCCTTGACGGTTTACAGACTGCATTCCGTAAAATGGGCTATCAAGTCAATGGCGAAGGTAGTACACAAATGGATTTAGATGGCATTTCTGTTTTCACCGCTTCCACAACCTTAGAGGATACCAACGACAGCATCACCCAATGGGGCTGCATTGGACAAGGTGAAACGGTCATCAGCCCACTTCAACTGATGATGTGGGAAAGTGCCATTGCCAACGGCACGGGACAAGTCACCCAGCCATACTTGATTTCCTATCGGCAAGATTTATTCGGAACGGTCAGGGACAAAGCCAAAACCACCTATTCGGATGAAATTTTCTCTGCGGAAACTGCCCAGCAGGTACGAGCAATCATGCGAGAAAATGGTGACTTGGCCCGTTATAGTACCATCAATTATCCCGTTGGCTTAAAGACTGGAACAGCTGAACAGGGCGATGATACAGACAATTCTCTGTTAGTTGGCTTCTGCGATGACAGCAACCTACCGATTGCCTTTTGTATCGAAATCGAAGACTGGAATCAAGACGTGGACACCGTCAATACCAACAACATCGCACGCACCATGCTGAATGCACTCTCTCAATAAAAACCATGCACATTATTTGACATTTCCGGAAAGATATGCTACAATCATATCAGAACTGTTTATTTTTGAAAGGAGCTTTTCCCATGCCTTTTTGTGGAAACTGCGGTCATCCGTTATCGGATACTGACCTTACTTGCCCGAACTGCGGCGAAATTCGACCAAATGCCATTCCAAAGCCGGATTCTATCAACCAAGAACCGACTGCCCCAACACCAGACACCCCAATAGAACCAAATCTCAATCCGGAACAGAGCAATTCCAACGCTACCGCTCAACCGGCAGATACTGCGGTTTCGGATAATTATGACCATGTCGCTGCTTATCAGAACAACGCTCAAGCAGATACTCCCGTTGCGAACGATATTCCGAGAGAAGTTCCGCAGCCAAACACTTCCGCCACACAGAATACAACGGCGGAAACCAACGCTGCACCGGATTTTTCTGCCTATAATATCCACAACAACACGCAAAATCCAAACCCTACAAACCAGCAGCAACCGAATTTTTCGGGGCAGTCTTACCAGCAGACAAACACAAATCCATCCCCTTACACCTACAATGATCCCTACTCGACCCCGAATACACCATTGACCAACAACAACAATGGTATGGGGATCGCCTCTTTGATTCTGGGCATCTGTTCCATTGCCATTTGCTGCTGCTATGGTGTTGGTGCGATTCCAGCCATCATCGGCTTGATTCTGGGCATCCTCCAGAATAAGAAAAATGCCAACGGCATTGCAACCGCTGGCATCATTCTGGGCATTATCGGCATCCTGTTAAATGCAGTATACCTGATTTACATGGTTGTATTTCTCTCAGATGGTGGTCTACAGGAATTTATCGACGAATTTTCCAGTTCGTATCCCGATTATTCCTACTTTGATGATTCCACCCTTTAAGCACAGATTTGAAACATTCAAAAAACGCAGTCCACAGTCTGCATATCTTGCAGAATTTCTGGGAACTGCGTTTTTTTCGACCAAAAAGGAGTTGACATGTATCCGATTATTTCTCTCTTCGGGCTTTCGCTTGGTACATATGGGATTTGCTGCGTAATTGGCGGAGCACTTGCCATCTGGCTTGCCATTCGCAACGGAAAACGCTTTCAGCAAGACCGGTTCGCCATGCTGGAGGCTTGTGTCTGGGCACTCATTGGCGGATTTCTGGGAGCAAAACTGCTCTATCTTCTGGTTTCGTTCTCCGACGTCGTGGAGATGTTCCAGACTTCCGGTTTTAACTGGAACACGATTTCCTCCCTGTTAGAGGGCGGATTTGTATTCTATGGCGGATTGCTGGGCGGACTGGCTGCCCTGCTGCTCTATCTGCATCATTTTCAGCTGCCCTATGGGGTCTATCTCAGCAGCATCACGCCTGCCATTCCGCTTGCCCATGCATTCGGGCGAATCGGCTGTTTCTTTGCAGGCTGCTGCTACGGTATCCCCTATGACCCGCCGATTGGCATCTGCCTGAAAAACGCCATCGGGACAGCTCCGACGGACATTCCGCTTTTTCCGGTGCAGCTACTGGAAAGCGGACTGGATTTTCTCCTTGCTGGATTGTTACAGCTTTGCTTCCGGAAACGAACCCAAAAGACCGATGTCATTCCGTTCTATTGCATCGGCTATGCGGGTATTCGTCTTTTCACGGAGCGATTCCGCTATGATTCCGAACGGGGCATTTATTTTGGCTTGGCAACGTCTGAATGGATCAGCCTTGCCCTTGCCATCTGCGGTGTGCTGCTGTTGCTCGTTCCATCTCTCCGCAGAAAAAGGGCATCGCATTCCTAAATTTCCATCATCTCAATAAATTGTCATTGCTCGCTTGTGCATATCTTCGTAAATCTGAAAATATCGTTCCATGGAATAGGTCACATCGCCGTTCAACGGGTCGCACACATAAACCAAATCATTTTCCTTATCATATCCATGCAACAAAACGCAGTGCTCCAAATCGCACCACATGACGGTTCTGCCGTCTTCCGTCGTCCAGCCCTCTTCCTCATATACATCATATAGACCAATTGTAATCCACATCACAACGGGATAACCGCTTGCAATGTAACGGCAAATGGTTTCTTCGCTGCTGCCCGTCAAGTCCAGACCCTGCTTCTCGCTATCCTGTGTCTTTAAATAAGCATCCGCCGTCTTGACCAGAACCGGAGCATAACAGCCGAATCCATCGCTCGCCTGCGGCAAGCCAATGTAGGCATCATCCAATGTGTTCTTGGCAGTGTCATAACTGCACGGCAGAAAATCTTCCGCCATGGTGGTCTTGTCCACATCGAATCCCAGATATTGCAGCAGAGCTGTCAGCGAAGTGACTTCGCAACCAGTCGGCAACTCCGGACGCTGGTAAATGACATCGACATCTAAAACGTGTTCTGCTGGTACTTCTTCGACCAAATCCGGCTTGCGTTCTGTGGTGGTGGTTGTTTGGGTGATCTGCTGGGTCATGGTCACAGTTGTTTCCGCTAAAATGGAAAGTTCTTCGGATTCGTCCTGACTAATTTTCACGGCAACAGATTCCGGCGAGGCTGTGCAGGCACAAAATAAAATCGTTGCTGCCAGTCCGCTGAGCATCAAACCAATGGTATGCTTCATAAAAAACGTCAACCTCCAAAATGGCGGAAAAAAGAACCCGCCCAAAATCAAATAAAAATGGCTGCTCTCGCTCGCAGCTATTCGACAAAATTCATTATACACGGATTGCATCTGTTTTACAAGCCCTTGTGGAGAATGTTCAGAAAATTTCAGATGGATTCTCATAAAAACCGCCCTGTGTGCCAATTCGCATCACAGGGCGGTTGTTTCTTTGTTACAATTGTTTTAAAAAGAATCAGTCTTTCCGCAGCAGGAACTTCGTCAGTCCTACTACATCGAGAACATCGCAGGTTTCATCCTGATTCCAGTCCCAAACGGTGTTGTAAGTTGCATCCTCTGCATTTTCAGCCAAAAGATACCGCTTTAACAGCATTGCATCGACAACATTGATCACGCCATCGCCGTTGACATCGCCAATCACAACTTCTGTTGTTCCGGTGGTTGTGGTAACAGTGGTTGTGGTTTCAGAGCCAGAATCGGTTGTTGCAGTTGTGGTGGTCGGGGTATCTCCGCCGTTCTTATAGTTCTTCCAATCCGGCAATTCGCTCAAGGTGATGCAATAATCACTCTGATACATTTCTTTCAGTGTTTCCGGGTCATTCTTGTCTGTGCCAGACAGGAAGTTATCCGAACCGTTGTCATACCAGATGCAGAAATACAGCCAGTTTGCCTTTTCAATCTCGATATTTTCCAGACTCGGAACGGTGTCGTTTTCCGGCATGGAAACCAGCTTCTTACCGTTGGTCAGGTTTACGAGTGTATAGAACGTGCTGGAGATGGCATCTTCATTCGGGCCACTGGTCTTTCCATCGTGGCGGTTATAAACGCAGTTGTACTTGTCATAGCCGACAATATCCACGCAGTCATCGCCCGGATACCACTGCGGAGAAGTCGAGTAGTCATAGCTGTTGTATTCCCAAATCAGGTTATGAATGCCATATTCTTCGGTCAGGGTCGTATACAGCTGCTTCCAGAGTTTCTTGTAAACTTCTGCACCGCTCTTGCCCCACCAGAACCAAGAACCAGAACCGTCGGTATTGGTGTTGCCCTCTGCTTCGTGATACGGACGGAAAATAATCGGCACGCCTGCATCCTGTACCTTTTTCAGTTCTTCTGCCAAGGTCTTGATGGTCAGCATCACATATTCATATTCCTTTGTACCCTCTACAATCGCATTTGCAGTGTTGAAATCAGTATCTGTTGGCTTGTAGGTGCAATCCTGCCAGCCAACTTCATCGCCCAGTTCGTAATTTGCGAAATCCTTCGGAACATTGATGTGCCAGCAAACCGTCGGAATGCCGTTCCGTTCCGTACCCCATTCAATGATTCGTTCGGTTGTCTGGTCATCCCAGCCATAGAGCGGGTTATAGTTCATATAGTCAAAGCCACGGATTGCCGGATAGTCGCCGAAATTCTTCTTGATGTATTCAAATTCGGTTTCATAGCCCTGCAAATCTGCACCGCTGTAGCCGTTCGGGCTGCTTTCTGTATGACCGCCGCCATAGATTTCCTGCTGACCGGAGAGCATATGCTTTCCGTAAACATCACAGAGGTAATTCATCAAGCCCTGTGTTTCGGAAGTTGCCTTCGAGTCGCTCAGCGTCGGGGAAACATTCAATGCTGGTAGATCCGCCTTCTTTACGGTAATCGTATCATAAGCACCATAACCGTACTTTGGCAAAAGCTGAATCTTATTTGTGCCTTTTTTCAGGCGGTGAATGCCAAAGCTGAAATCTGTCCAGCTATCAGCATACGGCATCTTCATCATAAATTCCGAACCATTGATGGAGATGGTCTGTTCCCGTCCGTTTTTGTCCAAAATCTGTGCAGAACGAGTGGTAAATTCATACATTCCATCTTCCGGTGCTTCCACCTCAAAAGTCAATGTTTCACCGGTCAGGTAGCAGAAACCGCTGCCGGAATACCCCGGAAATTGCTGCCCATAAATATCCGTCCAAGTGGTTGCACCGTCCAAATCTTCGCCTTCTGCCTGAAAAATGATGTCCTCATCGGCTGCATCTGCTAAGCTGCCAAACGGCAGAGAAGCTGCCATACCAACAGTCAGAACGCCACTGACTGCCAGTGCGATTCCTTTTCTTACCCATGTATGCATCTTGTGTTCCTCCCATCTAAATATCCATGCCTGTTTTCTTGAACAGGCGTTCCCATAAAACTTACCACCATGATAACATATTTTTGCTGTAAAAGCAAGTTTTACATTCCGTTTTCCACAAAATGCACAGCTTTTCCCCTGCTTTTTTAGTGAATATGCAGAATTTTTACGCCAACGTCATCTGCCCGACATCCGGCAAATCTTTTGCCAGTGCTCCGAGTGCCGGCAAGGTTTTCGCCTGATACCGCTTTCGTTCTTCTGCCTGCTCCGCAGTCAGCAATTCCGCAGAGAGAACCACTTGCTTGCCCTTGAGCGTCATCACCTGAACGCCCTGCGTATTACGGGCAGTCTTCGGCAGCAGCTCTTCCGTCTGGAACAGCAATGCCCGATTGCCGCTCGAACGCAACAACACATTCTGTTCCTCCGGCAGCGGCAACGCTGTCACAAGCGGTGACTTATCACTGTATGCATTCGCCAGCTTTTTCCGGTTGGTCTTGGTTGCATAGGATTGCAGCGGTACTTTCGCCACTTTCCCGTTCTCATAGACGAACAGCAGCATGCCGCTGTAGTCATTTGTGAGAATCACAGAAACGACAAATTCCCCTTCGTCAAAGCCCAGCTTCGCCGGAATATAGTCGCCCAACAGGCTGGCTTTGCTGTCCTCAAATGCACTGGCTTTCGTCTTATAGACCTGCTGCTGATTCGTGAAAAACAGCAGTTCTATCCGGTTGGTAGTTTCCCAGTGAGCGATGATGCGGTCATCCTCTTTCAGCTTCTGTTCTGCATTCATTCGCAGCGATGCCGGAGAAATCTTCTTGAAATATCCGCTCTCAGACAGGAACAAATGTACCGGATAATCTGGAATATCCATAGTCGGGTCAGATTCTGCCTGCAAATCCACTTCGCAGAACTGCGTCTTTCTCGGCTGTCCGTATTTCTTTGCAGTTTCTTTCAGTTCCTTGGCAATCACTGCCCGAATCTTCTTCGGGCTTTCGAGGGTCTGCTGCAAGCTGTCAATATCCGTCCGCAGCTGTTCCATTTCCTGTGTTCGGCGGAGAATATACTCCCGATTCAAATGCCGCAGCTTGATTTCTGCCACATATTCCGCCTGAATTTCATCCATCGAAAAGCCCTGCATGAGGTTCGGAACAACTTCGGATTCTTCTTTTGTTTCCCGAACAATACGGATTGCCTCGTCAATATCCAGCAGAATCCGTTCTAAGCCCTCCAAAAGATGCAGCTTTTCCCGTTTCCGCTGCAGGTCATAGACGATTCTCCGCCGAACACATTCCTCTCGGAACGTAATCCATTCGGTCAGGATTTCTTTCACACCCATGACACGAGGCTGCCCATGAATCAGAATGTTGAAGTTGCAGGAATAGCTATCCTGTAGTGGTGTCATGCGGAACAGTTTCTGCATGACTTTTTCCGGGTCTGCCCCTCGCTTCAAGTCGATGGCAATCTTTAGACCGGAAAGGTCGGTTTCATCCCGCACATAGGAGATTTCCCGCAATTTTCCCTGTTTAATGCCGTCTACGATTTTATCCATAATGGCTTCAATCGTGGTGCTGTACGGGATTTCTGTGACTTCAATACAGCTGCCGGCTTTGTCATAGTTCCACTTTGCCCGTACTTTAACGCTGCCCCGTCCGGTTTCGCAGATTTTCCGGAACTCGTCTGCATCTTTCAGCAAGAATCCGCCGCCTGGAAAGTCTGGGCCAAGCAGCGTTTCGGTAACATCTGCTTCTGGATTTTTCAGCAGAGCAATGGTCGTATCGCAGACTTCTGTCAGATTAAACGGACAGACATTGCTTGCCATGGAAACCGCAATGCCCACGTTGGCATTCACCAGAACCGATGGGAATGTGGTCGGGAACAGGGTTGGTTCCATCATAGTATTGTCATAGTTCGGGACAAAATCCACGGTATCCTTGTCAATATCTCGGAATAACTCATTGCAAATCGGCTCTAATTTGACTTCGGTGTATCGGCTGGCAGCGTATGCCATATCTCTGGAATACGCCTTGCCGAAGTTTCCCTTGGAATCCACATAGGGATACAGCAGCGATTCATTGCCCCGTGCCAGCCGCACCATGGTGTCATAAATCGCACTATCGCCGTGCGGATTCAGCCGCATGGTCTGCCCGACCACGTTTGCGGATTTGGTACGTCCGCCGTTCAGCAAGCCCATTTTATACATCGTATACAACAGCTTCCGGTGAGAGGGTTTAAATCCGTCAATCTCCGGCAGAGCACGGCTGATGATGACGCTCATTGCATAGGGCATATAGTTTTTTTCGAGGGTATCGGTAATCCGTTCTTCTTCTACAATTCCAGCCTTTTCGATATAGGCGTTGGGAATTGGTTTGATTTTTGGGGTAGTTGTTCTTTTCTTTGCCAAATCGGACGCTCCTTTTTTGTTCTTCCAGTTCCGATGAACGGTTTATTCTGCCTGTTTCAGCTTGACAGCTGCCCAGCCTTCTTTTTCCCGACAGTCGGTTACTACAAAGCCCTGTGCTTCCATTGCTGCAATGACTTCGTCTTTTCGTTCTACGATAATGCCGGAAATAATCAGTGTACCTGTCTTTTTCAGGAACTGCGGGAACAGCGGTGCCATCGCTTTCAAGACATCTGCCACAATGTTGGCGGTAATCAAGTCATAACCGCTGCCGATTTCTGCCCGCAACGCTTCATCCGAGAGCACGTTTCCGCAACGTACTGTATAGCTTCCTTCCGGCAGGTGGTTTTCCGCTGCATTTTTCTTTGCAATCCGGACAGCGTTTTCTTCGATGTCCACCGCAAATACTTCCTTTGCACCGAGCAGCATTCCGCCGATGAACAGAATGCCACTGCCGCAGCCCATATCCAGCATCTTGCTGCCAGCTGCTTCCGATTCCATCAGTTCCAGACACAGACGGGTAGTATGATGCTGTCCCGTTCCAAAGCTGCTTTCCGGGTCGATTTCCAGCACGGTTCTGCCTGCCTCTGGTTCGTCATGCTCCCAGCTTGGACGGATATACAGCTTTTCGCCGACCGGAAACGGCTTGAAATACTGTTTCCAGTTGTTCGCCCAGTCCTCTTCCTTGACACCCGTCAGAACAGCTTCCAGTCTGCCAAACTTGCCTTCGGTATCGGCTGCCTTTTTCCGCTTTAACAGTTCCTGCACCATTTGCAGCGTTTCTGCACCCTGTGCATCCTCCGGCAGATAGATGGTCACGCAGCTTTCACAGTGCGACAACCCCATTAAATCTTCGTCAATGTAATCCCACTTGCCATCTTTATTCTGCAAAAATTCGTTGAAATCTTCGGCATCCTGAATGGAAAAGCCCCGAATGCCCAAATCCATCAAATCACTGCACAGCAAATCAATGCCGTCTGTGGTGGTATAAATATCTACTTGTGTCCAGTTCATGCGTCCTGCTCCTTTTTGGTTTCTTCTTTTGCTGCTTCGTTTAACAGCTGTGCACGTTCTTCCAATGCTCGTTTCCGCTTCCGTACATTCTCCTCCTGTACCCGTCTGCCATCTGCAATCAACAGCTGCAACGCTGATTCGTCCTGCAATTCCAGTGCCGTCCGGTATTCAGACAGGTGGGCAATCAGCAGTTCCAAGTGATGCAGCAACAGCAAACGGTTATCCATAAACAAGGATGCCCACATTTTTTCGTCCATCGTTGCAACACGGGTCATATCCTGAAAACTACCGCCGGAAAAAGACACTGCATCATCCATACAGTCATCTTTGACATAGGCACTCGATACGATATGGGCAAGCTGTGAGGTGTAGGCAATCATATCATCATGCCGATGCGGTGTGGTCAGAACCAGCTTGCCGAATCCGATTTCCTTCGCCAGAGCGGAAACCCGTTCCACTGCTTCATTGCTTGTGCCATAGGTTGGCGTAATGATGAAGTTTGCTCCATCGAACAGATTTGGAATGCTGGCATAGTAACCGCTTTTTTCTCTACCTGCCATGGGGTGTGTTCCGACATAATACAGCCCTGCCATCCGGCAAGCGTTTGTAAATTCCAGTACCATTTGTCCCTTTAAACCACACATATCCATGAGAATCGAGCCTTTTTTCAGGAACGGCAAAGCCTGCTTGATGCAAGGCTGAGCAATCCGGTGATGCAGGCAGACAATGCAAACATCATAAATCCCATCTTCCATTTTTCCCGTACCATCAATGGCATGGTCTTGTAATGCTTGCTGTAAAACGGCTTCATCGACATCGCAGCCGTATACTTCATATTGCGTTTTGTTTTTCAAGGCTTTGCAGACAGAACCGCCGATGAGCCCCATCCCTACAATTAAAATCTTCATGTTTTTTGCCTCCGATTTTTTTCAATTGTTTTCATTTTAGCACAGATTCTGGATTTTGTAAAGAGTTGGCGGAAAACGCTGCTGAAAATAAAAAGTTTCCAATTCCAAGCCGCAGGCAAATAAAAAGTTTTTTGCTCCAGCAATTTTTCAAAAATGCTGGCGAGGTGTGGGCGA
>ERZ779820.2282-NODE-2282-length-10880-cov-7.203695_pt1 | contig 10880 bp, 6 predicted proteins | sample MGYA00511563_ERZ779820 | MGnify/ENA primary metagenome ERZ779820 (study PRJEB29588, sample SAMEA1964852) | human gut metagenome | biome: human gut; feature: human-associated habitat; material: faeces | place: Denmark | collected 2008/2010 ...
TGTAACCGGCTGATCCGTAGTCAGCTACTCTATTCAGTTGAGCTACGCGGCCATTGTTTATTGTTCTTTCGTTTTAACGGGTGCAAAGATACGGACTTTTTTTGAAAATGCAAGCGTTTTACTAAACTTTTTTCTAAAAATTATTCGACGAAACGGGAATTAAACAGCTGCCAGCCTAGTGTTAAACCTACATTCCAATCGTTAGACGGTGAGCTATAGTGATTTACATAGGCACTGATAGAACCGAACGATAATTGAAAGACTAATGAAATTTCTCCAAGATATTCGAATTTTGTGAAAGCTTTCCCGTAATATGCTTGTCCATATTCATCTTTCTTGATAGGAAAGATGGGTATAAATCCATAAAATTCTCCGCGTAATTGAAAAGACTCGCTTAACTGGTAGATGGGCATGGTGCCGACTCCGGCATATTGATTAGCACGGAAAGCCTCATTATAGGTTACTTTGCTATGGGCTGTCGGAGTGAATTCTCCTGCCTGCATTAATGTAGCCGTATAATTGTTGGAGAAATTTCGGGATGAGTAATATGCCTCCAGATACGCTCCCAAAGTAAACTTAGGGCTTACCTTATGGTATGTTTCGTTCTGATATGAAACTTGAAGCCAGGATTGTACTTTTTTATAAGGCTCCGGTGTGCCTTTAGTCACTTTGGATATACCGGATCTGAAATGTTCTGTGCCGGTGAAAATTTGTGCAGCCATTTTTTCACGACTTCCTTGTGTGGCAAATTGGCGGGCATTCAAGGTACTTCCTTCCAATACGATAGAGCCTCCGAAGATAGAATAAGTGCTTTCATCATGTTTTGTTTCGCTGAAGTCGATGATATTGGTTTGGAAGTACCTGTCCTCCATACGGGCTATACCCACACCGAATTCAGCTTTTTTACGGCTTAGAAACGGTAATGACACCTTCAATTTTACAAACTCTTCCCTTTTCTTGTTGAAAGCCGGATTGTCTTTGTTGGAAAAGAATTTGGCTTCTTTGAAATAATCGAAGGTAGAGATCGAGGCTATGAATTTATAAGATGTAGGCAGTTTGGTTGGAAAATCGATTCGTGCTGCAAGTTGTACATTATTGTAGACCCGGCCTAACTGTCCGTCAAAATTAAATTCTTTTGAATAATAGTTCAAGTTTTGATAAGAAGCACCAAAATAGACTTGATTGGAGCCACTGGAAGACACGTTTCCACCGACACGAACGGAGAGATTGGCCTCCATTTTGACCTGAAGATTCAAGTCGTAGGTTTGGTCTTTCTCATTATAAACGGCATGAGGAATGATTTCGGATATAATATTATCGGACAACAAACGGAAATATGCTCGTTTGACATCCTCCATAGTGAAAACATCGGAGTCGTTTTCATGAAACTCTTTTTGTATATATTGCTTTTGCTGTTCATTGGCACCGGTTATATTAACTCTTTTGAAACGGAAATCCGGTAAATTGCTCTTATAGGCCAGTCGTTTAACTTTCACTTGTTCGGGGGTGATTCTTCGATGAATTCGGCTTTTTATGGAGTCCATCATTTCTATGGCACGTTTATAACCAATGTCATGCAACTCGTCAAAGCGCTGGAAGTCCATTAAATTGACATCATCATATTTAAAAGTCATGAGGATGCCGAGGGAATCGGGTAAAGAGTAATCTGTCTTTTGCATAATCATATTTTCCAGTTGCCCCATAATGTCACCTTCCTTGGGTTTGCCCGGATTGGCGGATACGGCACTTCCTATAATGATATCTGGATGGAAGGTATCACGCATTACATTCACTGGAAAATTATTGTAAATGCCACCGTCGTATGCCAGTATCGAGTCTATTTCGATAGGCTTGAACATGGCAGGAAAACTCATGGAGGCACGTACGGCATCTCCCAGATCTCCTTTTTTCAATATCAGTGGTCTTTTGTTGTACACATCCGAAGCTATACAGCGGAAGGGAATATACAGGCTGTCAAAATTGGCCTTGCTTGCAGCTGTTGCCTGACCGAATAATTGCAGAAATACAATATTCATCTGAATGGGATCTACAATGCTGGTAGGCAAAAACTGAGGTTTGACATTCTTCAGCGAGTCTTTTAAGGAGATACGGATGTTGATAAATTCGGGTGTTGGAGGATTTTTCTTGAAATAATAGATGTATTTCTCTTCCACATTACCTGAATACCAGCGTTTGAAGTCATCGGATTTGAGTAAAGCCTCCATTTCATCGGGAGAATAGCCCATGGCATAAAGTGAACCGACAATGGCTCCCATGGATGTGCCTGCAATATAATCTATGGGGATACCGTTTTCTTCTAATGCGCGGATAATGCCGATATGGGTTAGGCCTTTGGCACCTCCTCCGCTCAGTACCAGTCCCACTTTCTGTGCATGGATGGGAGGAAGTAGTAAAAAGAGAAGAAAAAGTATATATAGATAATGTTTCATGGATGTCGAATCTTTGTATGTGTCGCTCCAAATATAGAAAGAAATCTTCGTTTCCAATCGTTTTTTAGAATAAAAAAGCGCCGGAAATGAACTTCCCGACGCTTTTGATAGCAAAATGTGATAGATTTGTTAAATCAGTTCGATACTGCGTTTTACAAAGTTTGTCAAAGCTTCACCTTTCAACATGTTGTTTTGTAACAGAGCAAGGTCAATCAATTGGCGGATTACTTTGTTACCACCTGCGTATTCACCTAAAACAGCTTCTTTCTTGGTCTTTTCATCGGCCAACTTTTTCTCAACATTACTTAATTCATCTTTTTCTGCTTGAGGTATTTCATCAGCTTTTTTACCTTCCTGTGCTTTGTGAAGTTCGTCGTGACGTTTATTCAGACTGGTCATTTCAGCTTCAATAGGTTCAAGAGCAGCTTTGCAAGAGTTGTCCGCATCATTCAAAACTTGTTTCACCAGTTTGTGGTCGACATTCAGAACCAAGTTAAACATATCCGGCATTTCTCCATAGAAACTCATACCTGCCTGGATATTGGCCATTTCTTTCATACGGCGCATATATTCACTTTGGGTAATCATGATAGGAGTTCCTGTCTCGCCTAAAGATTGTGTTTCCACATTGAACTCCACTTTCTTCATCTGTGGTAACTGACTGCGGAATACGGAAGATAGAATATCGCGTTGGTCAACTTCCAAACTGGCATCTTTGCGCTCTTCTTTAGCAATCAGGTGGTCAATTACATCACTGTCCACACGGGTGAAGCGGCTCTTTTCAAATTTCTGCTCGAGCATACTTACCATGGCTACATCCAGCTGACCATCCATTAACAATACGTTGTAGCCTTTGTTTTTGGCCGCATCAATGTAGCTGTATTGTTCGTCTGCATGGGTAGCATACAGATAAATCAAGTTGCCGTCCTTATCTGTTTGGTTATCTTTGATCAAGCTTTGGTATTCTTCGTAAGTGTAATATTTGTCATCTGTGTCTTTCAGCAGAGCAAATTTATTAGCCTTTTCGTAGAAATCTTCTTGAGTCAACATGCCGTAGTTGATGAAAATCTTCAAATCATCCCATTTCTCCTCGAATTCTTTGCGGTCATTCTTAAAAATGGCTTGCAGGCGGTCTGATACTTTCTTAGAAATATAAGTGGAGATTTTCTTCACGTTGGAATCGCTCTGCAAGTAAGAACGGGATACGTTCAACGGGATATCCGGTGAGTCAATCACTCCGTGTAACAGGGTCAGGAAGTCTGGAACAATACCTTCTACCGAGTCGGTGACATAGACCTGGTTGCAGTAAAGTTGGATTTTGTTTTTTTGTAATTCAATGTTGCTCTTCACTTTCGGGAAGTACAGAATACCTGTCAGATTGAACGGATAATCCACATTCAGGTGGATCCAGAACAGAGGTTCGTCTGCCATAGGATATAACTCCCGATAGAATTTCTTATAATCTTCGTCTTTCAGCTCTACCGGTTTGCGTGTCCATAAAGGATAGGTTTCGTTGATTACGTTGTCTTCGTTTGTTTCAACCTGCTTTCCATCTTTCCATTCTTTCTTTTTGCCGAATGCAATGGGGATAGGAAGGAAGCGGCAATATTTAGTCAGCAATGAAGAAATACGTGTTTCTTCCAGAAATTCCTTGCAGTCATCATCTATATAAAGGATAATATCCGATCCGCGGCTTTCTTTTTCAACGTTTTCGATAGTGAACTCAGGGCTTCCGTCGCAAGTCCATTTCACAGCTTGTGCTCCTTCTTGGTGGGATTTTGTGATGATTTCCACTTTTTTGGCTACCATGAAGGCAGAATAGAAACCCAGACCAAAGTGTCCGATGATGGCATTGGCATCATCTTTATATTTTTCAAGGAAGTCGTTAGCACCTGAAAAAGCTATCTGATTGATATATTTGTCGATCTCTTCGGCTGTAAGTCCGATACCCCGGTCGGAAATGGTGATGGTATCTTTTCCTAAGCTTACTTTAATGGTAAGATCTCCCATCTCTCCTTTGAATTCACCTTTAGATGCAAGGGTTTTCAGCTTCTGTGTGGCATCTACTGCATTAGAAACTAATTCACGGAGGAATATTTCATGATCACTGTATAAGAACTTTTTAATGATGGGGAAAATGTTCTCAGTGGTTACCCCAATATTTCCTTTTTGCATACTATTTATGGTTTTAAGTTATTATGTTATATATACGTTTGAATCGTCTTTTTGTTGGATGATGGGCAAAAAAAATGCCAGATACAGTGATATCTGACATTTTGTCTGTTATTTTTTGAATAACTTTGGACTCTTTACTTTTTTTTCCACAGTCATGACAATGAGGTCTTTTTCTTTGTCATAGCTTACCTTGATCGTGTCACCAGCTGCCATTTCTGATCCAAGTATCAGCTCGGAGATGCCATCCTCCAAGTTGTTTTGGATGGCACGTTTCAATGGGCGTGCTCCAAACTGTACATCGTAACCTTTGGTGGCTACAAACTTTTTGGCATCTTCGTCAATAACAAGCTTGTAACCAATGTTTTTCACACGACTGTAAAGGCCCTTAAGTTCAATATCAATAATCCGGGTCAGTGCATCCAGATCGAGTTGGTCGAAAGTTATTATTTCGTCCAAACGATTGATGAATTCGGGCGCAAAAGACTTATTCAAAGCTTTTGTAATCACGCTGCGCGAGTATTCTTTGTCATCAGTACGGACCTGGGCGGCAAATCCGATTCCTTTTCCGAATTCTTTCAGTTGGCGGGTTCCAATATTAGATGTCATGATGACTATGGTATTTTTAAAGTCTACAGTTCTGCCATAACTGTCAGTCAACCGACCTTCATCCATCACTTGCAACAATATGTTGAATACATCGGGATGCGCTTTTTCAATTTCATCCAATAAAACGATAGAGTAGGGTTTACGCCTTACTTTCTCCGTCAGCTGCCCACCTTCTTCATAACCTACGTATCCGGGAGGTGCTCCTACCAGACGGGATACGGTGAATTTTTCCATATATTCACTCATGTCAATGCGGATAAGTGCATCTGCTGAACCGAACATTAGTTTCGCTAACTCCTTGGCCAAATGAGTCTTGCCGACACCTGTCGGACCTAGAAACATGAATGTACCAATCGGCTTATTAGGATCTTTCAGGCCTACACGGCTTCTTTGAATAGCTTTTACCAGTGTGGCGATTGCTTTGTCCTGACCGATAACTTTAGAAAGCAGATCGTCTTTCATTCCTAATAATTTCATTCCTTCAGCCTGTGCCATTCTTTGTACAGGTACGCCTGACATCATGGAAACGACTTCAGCTATTTGTTCGTCATCTACCGTTTCCCGGTTTTCCTTCAGACTTTTTTCCCATTCTTCCTTCAGGGTATCAAGCTGATTCGTATATTCTTTCTCTTTGTCACGATAACTGGCGGCCAGTTCGAAATTCTGTAGCCTGACAGCTTCATTTTTAAGAGATTTCATCTCATCAATCAGTTTTTCCTGTTCTTCTATTTCTTTAGGAGCAGTGATATTAGTAAGATGTACGCGCGAGCCGGCTTCATCTAAAGCATCTATCGCTTTATCGGGGAAGTTACGGTCTGTGATATATCGGTCTGTTAGTTTCACACAAGCTTCAAGGGCTGCATCTGTATAGTTCACATTATGATGATCCTCGTATTTATCCTTGATATTTTTCAATATCTGAAGTGTCTCTTCTGCAGTTGTTGGTTCTACAATAACCTTTTGGAACCGACGTTCCAATGCACCGTCTTTTTCAATGTTTTGGCGGTATTCGTCCAACGTCGTCGCTCCGATGCATTGAATCTCGCCTCTGGCCAATGCGGGTTTCAACATATTGGCCGCATCCATTGAGCCCGCTGCAGAACCTGCTCCCACAATAGTGTGGATTTCATCGATGAAAAGAATGATGTTAGGATTCTTCTTCAACTCGTTTAAGATAGAACGAATACGTTCCTCGAATTGTCCACGATATTTAGTGCCTGCGACAACGGCAGTCATATCAAGAGCTATCACTCGTTTGTCAAATAAGATACGTGATACTTTCTTTTCCACAATCCGTAATGCAAGTCCCTCAACAATGGCAGATTTGCCGACTCCCGGTTCGCCAATCAAAATAGGGTTGTTTTTCTTGCGACGGCTCAATATTTGTGCCAGTCGCTCTATTTCCTTCACCCGGCCAACTACAGGATCTAGTTTTCCTTCTTCGGCAGCTTTTGTCATGTCTGTGCCGAAATTATCGAGTACAGGAGTATCATTAGCCGGCTTTTTTTGTGCCGGGCGTGCCTGCTGTTGTGCTGCATTTGATTTATTGCCACTTGGACTCTGACGTATATCTTCGTCTTCATCCTCGTCCTCACTGAACCCCAGACCTGCATGGGTGTCTGGTTGTAAAGTGAGTTTGATTTTTTCGTATGTTACGCCATTGCTTTCCAAGACGTGGAAAGCTGCATTATCCTTGACCTTCATAATTGCTAACAAAATATGTTCAGAGTCAGCCGCAATGTTTCTCAATAACTTAGCCTCTAGAATACATAGCTTTAACACTTTGGATGCTTTCTCATTAAAGCTAATATTTTCGTCATAGGTGGTGTCATTTTCCGCATTGTTTTTCACAATGGCCTCCAACTGATTTTTTATGTCCTGTAAGTTTATTTGCAAATTAAACAAAATCTCGATAGCTTTTCCTTCACCTTCACGTATCAGTCCCAACAACAAGTGTTCGGGACCAATATAGCTATTTCGCAGCCTGTTGGCTTCTTCCTTGCTATACATGATGATATCGGACACTCTTTGTGTAAATTGATTGTTCATAAATTTATCGTCCTCCTAAAGTATAGTATTTATTTCCCAGTGTGCAAAGATACACATAATAACAATGCATACCATTGTTTTCTTATTTATATTAGCATAACAAAATGTATGCCAAGCTTTGACAGGCTAAATGGATTAAACAAAAATAAGGGTTATAGCGAACCATTCACAAAGTAAATGAGAAGTGGGAGTGATAATCACTATATACTATAAAATAAGGTATAGGGATACTTTTTACTTATATAAGTAAAAACATTTAATGGACTTAACTTTTTTATGGGTTTTGTTTCGTATGTCGTATAAAAGTAGTACTTTAGCGTGGTTTTTGGTAAACCAAAAAGATGTATAATTAATATTTGTTTAAATGCTAGAACAAGACAGAATTATAAAGATTAACATCGAAGAGGAAATGAAGTCGTCGTACATTGATTACTCAATGTCAGTAATTGTTGCGCGCGCCCTCCCGGATGTTCGCGATGGCTTTAAACCGGTTCATAGACGTATCTTATATGGTATGATTGAACTGGGAAATACCTCCGATAAAGCTTATAAGAAATCAGCAAGAATTGTAGGTGAAGTTTTGGGTAAATATCACCCGCATGGTGACTCTTCCGTGTATGGAGCTTTGGTCAGAATGGCTCAGGATTGGGCTATGAGATATCCGTTGGTAGATGGTCAGGGTAACTTCGGCTCTGTTGATGGTGACAGCCCTGCTGCCATGCGTTATACGGAAGCAAGATTAAAGAAAATAGGTGAAGAGATGATGCAGGATCTTTATAAGGAAACTGTTGATTTTCAGAATAATTTTGATGACACGTTACAGGAACCGACTGTCATGCCAACACGGATTCCTAACTTGTTGGTAAATGGAGCATCCGGTATTGCTGTAGGTATGGCAACAAATATTCCGCCGCACAACCTGCGCGAAGTCATCAATGCCGTGGTAAAGATCATTGACAACAAAGTCGAGGAGGACCGCGATACCGATATCGAAGAATTACTCTCCATCGTAAAGGGACCGGACTTTCCTACCGGAGGCATGATCCTTGGAACAGCCGGGATCAATGAGGCTTACCGCACCGGACGTGGAAAAGTGCGTGTGCGTGCAATTACAGATATCGAACCGATGCAAAACGGCAAAAACCGTATCGTGGTAACGGAGCTTCCGTACATGGTCAACAAAGCAAGACTGATCGAGAAGATTGCCGAGTTAGTCCGTGATAAAAAAGTGGATGGAATCACAGATCTGCGTGATGAGTCCGATCGTCAGGGTATGCGTATCTGTATCGAACTCCGCCGTGACGTCAATCCGAATGTCGTATTGAATTTACTTTACAAACATACACAGCTTCAGGATACGTTTGGCGTGATCATGTTAGCACTGGTAAATAACGAGCCGAAAGTTTTAAACCTCTACGACATGTTAAAGTATTACCTGATCCATCAGGAAGAGGTCGTTACCAGAAGAACCAAATACGAATTAAACAAAGCGGAAGAGCGCGCCCATATTTTAGAGGGCTTGCTGATCGCACTTGACAATATCGATGAAGTCATCAGCATCATAAGGAGCAGCCAGAATACGCAGGAAGCAAAATCACGTTTGATGGAGCGTTTCTCCTTAAGCGATGCACAGTCACAGGCAATTGTAGATATGCGTCTGCGTGCACTGACAGGTCTGGAACGTGAGAAACTCGAAGCAGAGTATGCAGAGCTGATGGACCGCATTGCAGAACTGCGTGCAATTTTGGCAGACAAGAAAAAACTGCTCGGCGTGATCCGTACGGAGATTCTGCTTATTGCGGATAAATACGGCGATGACAGAAGAACATCGATCGGATTTGACGAGTACGATATTTCCATGGAGGATCTGATCCCGGTAACAAACACTGTCATTACCATGACAAAATTAGGTTACATCAAGCGCATGAGCCTTGACAATTTCCGCGCACAGAACCGTGGTGGTAAGGGAATCAAGGGAATGGAGACGATCGATGACGATTACATTGAAGAACTTTTGATGACGACATCCCATCACTACATGATGTTCTTCACAAACACCGGACGTGTATACCGTATCAAGGCTTACGAGATCCCGGAGGCAAGCCGTACCGCGAGGGGAACTGCAATCGTAAACCTGCTCCAGCTCCAGCCGGGCGAGAAAATTACGAGAAGAAAGAATGTATCACCAATATCGAGAAGGATATATAGAAGTTATATGTGGATGTATGTTTGCAGGAAAAACAGAAGAATTGATTAGACGAATTAATGTTTTATCTTATGCGAAACAAAAAATATGCAAATGTCAGAAAGACAGGACTTGCTGCGATCAGTTTAAGGGAAGATGATGAGCTGATCGAGGTAAAAAAGACAGATAACAATCAGGATGTTTTCTTAGTGACGAAATATGGTCAGTGTATCCGGTTTAAAGAGACAGATGTAAGAAAGACAGGCCGTACTTCCATGGGAGTCATCGGTATGAATCTTACGGATGGGGATGAAGTTATCGGTATGCAGATGCAGTCCCAGGGGGATGCACTCATGATCGTTTCAGAAAAAGGTCTTGGAAAATGTACACGGATCAATGAGTTTACAACACAGAACCGTGGTGGAAAAGGTGTAAAATGCTATAAAATCACAGAAAAATCTGGAAATCTGATCGGAGTGAAGTCTGTCGTAAAAGATGATGAACTGATGTTGATTACAACAGAAGGAATCATCATTCGAATTCGCGTAAATGATACGGCATTACTGGGACGTGTAACCTCTGGTGTAAAACTGATTGATCTCAAAAGTGGTGTGACGGTTGCAAGCATTGCAAGAGTCGTAGAAGATAAATCACTGATGCCACCGGAAGAGGAAGCAACAGAAGAAAATGAGACGGAAGGTGATCCATCATGATTCGGACCATACAGACAGAAGAAATCACAAGAAATATAAAAGAAATGTGCATTGAAGCGAATCATTTTCTTGCGGAAGATATGGAACATGCCATGAAAAAGGCGGCAGAAGAAGAAAAATCCGAACTTGGAAAAAAAATTCTTCTGCAGCTGCAGGAAAATCTTAAAATTGCGGGAGAAGAAATGATTCCTATCTGTCAGGATACCGGAATGGCTGTATTTTTTGTAGAAATCGGTCAGGACGTGCATTTTGAAGGGCAATGGCTGGAAGATGCAATCAATGAAGGTGTGCGCCAGGGTTATACGGAAGGGTATCTCCGTAAATCCGTTGTAGCTGACCCGATTCTTCGTGAAAACACGAAAGATAATACACCGGCAATTATCCACTATTCGATTGTTCCCGGAGATAAGGTGACGATTACATTTGCTCCGAAGGGATTTGGAAGTGAAAATATGAGCCGTATTTTCATGTTAAAACCTGCGGATGGAATAGACGGAGTAAAAAATGCGATTCTTACTGCCGTAAAAGATGCAGGACCAAACGCGTGTCCTCCAATGGTAGTTGGTGTTGGAGTCGGCGGAACATTTGAAAAATGTGCAATTCTGGCCAAAAAAGCACTGACAAGGCCGGTAAATGAACATTCCGGGATTCCTTATGTTGCAGATCTGGAAAAAGAAATGCTGGAAAAAATCAATAAGCTTG
>ERZ779820.2292-NODE-2292-length-10845-cov-3.294995_pt1 | contig 10845 bp, 13 predicted proteins | sample MGYA00511563_ERZ779820 | MGnify/ENA primary metagenome ERZ779820 (study PRJEB29588, sample SAMEA1964852) | human gut metagenome | biome: human gut; feature: human-associated habitat; material: faeces | place: Denmark | collected 2008/2010 ...
GCGCAGCTGGAGCGGCAGCTTAAACCTTAAACGCCCCATTGTGACAGTAAAGGAAATTAAGCGGGAAAGCATCATGCGGAAACTGCCGACAGCACCAAAGGGCTATATCTTGCTGCCGGATTGGGAAATAGGCTGCGATAGCTGGGGGTATTTATACCAGCGCTATAAATGCAGGAAGATAGCGAAGCCGCCAAAGACAGAGAGGCGAAGAAAGAAATGATATACTACACAGGCAACCTGTACCAGCGTTACAAAGGCAGGAAAAAAGCAGGCTGGGAAATCCTGCGGAAACAGGGAAGAAAAGCAAAGCAGACCAAAACTAATAAGCGCCGTTAGTTCAATGGTTAGAGCAACCGCCTCATAAGCGGTAAGTTGTGGGTTCAAGTCCCGCACGGCGCATTAGGCAGCAGGCAGGGCGAGCCTGCAACAGAGGGCAGCAGGCAAATAGCTGCACCTGTATACCGTGGTAAAAATAGCAGCGGTCATGCCAGCTAGAAAGCATGTGGACGGTCAACAGGTTTTCAGTTGCTTTTTAATGCGAAAAGCAGCCCACACGGTAAATAAATACGCCAGAACAGGAGGCGGCAGCGCATGAGCAGGCAGAGAGCGCCGCCAGATGAAAAAGGAAGACAGGAAAAGGAGGAAAACGGGCAGTAATGAACATTTTTTCACGGATATTCCGCAAAACAAAGCCCCCGGAGGGGAAGACGGAACGGGCTGAAATACTGGGCGGCGGCAGCTCATTTTCGGCATGGAACGGCGACGCATACGCAAACGACATATACAGGGGCGCAGTTGACGCGATAGCGCGGAACGTGGCGAAGCTGAAAGGCTCTCACGTGATACGGTATGCAGACCATGACCGCACAGAGGGGGACTGCAAAATAAACCGCCTGCTACAGATAGAGCCTAACCCGTATATGAGCGCCTTTGATATGCTCTATAAGCTGGCAACGCATTATTTTCTTTACAACAATGCGTTTGCGTTCTTACAAAAGGACGAGCGCGGGCGGCTCATGGGTGTATATCCTCTAAACGCGGTACATGTTGAGTTTATGGCAGATGCAGCAGGGGCGTTATACTGTGAGTTCCTGTTTTCTGGTGGGAAAAGCGTAATACTCCCATATGCTGACATTATACATTTACGCAGGAATTTTAACAGTAATGACCTGTTAGGCGACAGAAACGAGGCACTAGAACCAGCGTTACAGCTTGCACATACGCAGAATGAGGGGATTATATCAGCAATCAACAGCGGCGCGCAGCTTAGAGGTATTTTGAAGCGCACGCAGCTTGCAAATGTGGAGAAGCTGAAAGACATACAGGAGAATTTTATAAAAGATTACCTGTCAATTTCTAATAATGGCGGTATAGCCGTTATTGATAACGCATCAGAATACATACCGCTGGACAATAAGCCCTATACAATCGACGAGAAGCAGCTACAGGCAGTAAAGACAAAGATTTATGACTATCTGGGGATTTCGGAGGCGATTGTAAACAGCAGCTACAACGAAGACCAGTGGGCGGCATTTTATGAAAGCACCATAGAGCCGCTGGCGGTTCAGTTCAGCCTTGAATTTACCCGCAAAATATTCAATGAGCGGGAAAGGGCTTTCGGCAATTCTATTTTGTTTGAAAGTGGGCGGCTGCAATTCAGCAGCAATGCCACAAAGGTAAACCTCATAAAAGAGCTTATGCCCTACGGACTGCTGACAATAAACCAAGCGCTGGAAATACTGAACCTTCCAAGCGTAGAGGGAGGAGAAAAGCGGCTACAGACGTTAAATGTAGTTTCCGCTGACGAGGCGCATCAATACCAAATGGCAAAAGCGGGCGCACAAACAGGGGCAGCAGGCGGGCAGGAAAAGGAGGAAAAAGGCAATGAAGGAAGTTAGGGTATGTGAGATAAGGGCAGACGCGGCAGCAGGCGCAGAAAAAGCCCTGCGGCTGGAAGGAAGACCCATTGTATACGACCAGCCAACAAAGATAAATGACCCGGCAGGGGCTTTTATAGAGGTAATAAGGGCGGGGGCGCTGGAAGGTGCTGACCTGTCCGACGCAAGACTACTTTACAACCATGATTTAAGCAAAGTACCGCTTGCGCGTACACCAAAAACAATGCAGTTAACGAAAGACCCGGCAGGGCTGCGCATGATTGCAGATTTACCGGACACACCAGAGGCGAACAGCGTATATACGGCAGTAAAGCGCGGCGACCTTTCGGGCATGTCCTTTGCTTTTAAAGTGCCGCAGGGAGGCGATAGCTACGACGCAAAGACAAAGACGCGGACTATACACAAGATAGAAAAAGTGTATGAAATAAGCGTTGTACCGTTCCCCGCATACCCACAGACTAGCGTAGAGGCGCGTTCTGCGATAAACGGGAAGACAGAAACAGAGAAGCTGCGCCGGGCGGCAATCATAAAGGCAAATATGATACTTATGAAGGACATTTAAAAAAGGTGTCCGTTTTGGACACCATGCAAAAAGAAAAGGAGAAAACAAAATGAAATTTAAGACAATCGCAGAGGCATTCAACCATTACCGCAACGCAACATTAGAGGAAATCGAGCGCCGGGCGGCAGAAATCAAAGGAACGATTGAAACAGATGCAGAGGCAGACGTAACAACCTTAAATATTGAGCTTTCCGGGCTTAAGCAGGCAAAGGAGAATATACAGCAGCAGGCAGCAGGAGGCAGCCAGCGCAGCGCATTTAACCCAATTACAGGCGCGGGCATGAGTTTTGAACGCAGGGCAAGCTATGAGGCAACAGAGGGCGACGTATTGAACAGCCCGGAATACAGGAGCGCTTTCTTTAAGTCCCTGTTAGGGCATAAGCTGACAGAGTTTGAACAGGCTGCTTATAACCGGGCAATGGGCGACCAGCGGGCAGATACTTTTGCAGATTCCACCAGCGCGGCGGCAGTGCTGCCAACACAGACACTTAACGAGGTAGTAAAAAAAGCGCGGACTATGGGCGGGCTTATGAGCGTATGCAGGGCTTTCAATATCCCGTCTAAAGTGGCTGTACCTATCGGAACACCAACAGAGGCGGCGAGCTGGCACGCAGAGGGCGCAGCAGTTGAAAGCGGAAAGCCTGACGTTACAAGCGTTTCATTTGAGGGCTACGAGATTATGAAAGTATTTTCAATCAGTGAAAAGGCGCGTAAAATGAGCGTTTCCGCGTTCGAGGGGTATATGACGCAGGAGCTTAACGCGAGCGTTATGGAATGTATCGCAAACGCCCTTGTAAATGGTACGGGGAAAGCGCAGGGTACAGGAATTTTAACGGGGATAACATGGGAGGACGGAAAAAACGCCCTCACATTCAGCAAGACGGCAGGGCTTAAATATGCTGACGTTGTAAAAGTGGTAGCAGCACTGAAAAGAGGTTATGCAAACGGCGCAGCATGGGCTATGAACAACGCAACGCTTTATAACCTGTTTTATGGTCTGGTAGATGCAAACGGAAGACCTGTTTTTATTGCAGACCCGAAAAGCGAAGGAATCGGGAAAATTTTAGGTTTCCCTGTTGTGATTGATGATTATATTGCAGACGAAACCGCTATTTTTGGAAACTTTAACTACATGGGTTACAACATGCCGGAAGGCATCACGGTAGAGGCTTCACGGGAAAGCAGTTTCAAGAAAGGTTTGATTGACTACAGGGCAATGGCAATAGCAGACTGCAAGCCGATTGTGCCGGAGGCATTTGTAAAGCTGACGCGGGCGGCTTCATAAAGGAGGCTGCGGATATGCTGACAATAGAGCAGGCGCGGGAAATACTACGGCTGGACACAGAGGACAACGACGCAATCATAGAGGGGCTGTTATCCGCGATACCGGACTACATAGAGCTGACAACAGGAGTAACCGCAGAGCAGCAGGAGGGGCAGCCGTTAGCTGATACGGCGGGAAAATTTATCCTCATGCTCTGGTACAATGCGGAACGGTCTGACGCGGAAAAGCTACAGCGGACAATAGACAGCCTGCTAAAAACGCTTGCGCTGCTTGCGGTAAAGAAAGGGTAGGGATATGGCTAGGGATTTTGCACGCGGCTTTTACGATAGCCCGCAATGGAGGAAAACAAGCAAGGCTTATTTGAGCAGCAAAAACTACATATGCGAGGACTGCGGCGGCGCTGCGTGCATTGTCCACCATATCAAGCATTTAACGCCGTGGAACATAAACGACCCGGAAATAGCGTTGAGCTGGAATAACTTCAAAGCGGTATGTGAGAAATGCCACGCAGAGGAACACGCAAAAGACAAAAAGGCATTTAAAGGACAGCCAGCAAAGCTGAACGGAATCGGATTTGACGAGAACGGCGACATAATAGAAAGCCCTAACGTATTCTTAGTGTGCGGCAGTCCGGGAAGTGGGAAGACAACATATGTATTAAACCATAAAGCACCAAATGATTTAGTGGTAGATTTAGATTATATATGTGCGGCACTTATGGGAGAAAACGGAGGGGAAAGGTTGGATTTCAGACCAGTCTTGCAAACTGCTTTAGAGGTGCGAAAGCTGCTTTATCAGTGTGTGCAGCAGAGGCGCGGGAAGTGGGAAAGGGCTTTCGTGGTAACAGCGACAGCGGACATTATGGAAATGCGCAGGGCGGCGCAGGAATTGGGCGCAGAACTGGTGTTGATTGATACACCGTTAAAGGAATGTCTGGAACATATACGGAACGACCCGCAGAGAAACAGAAGCCGCAGGAAATTTGAACGGCTTGCGATAGAGTGGCACGAAAAATATAACCAGTCGTTAAAAAATCCTTTTATAGCCCCCCACCAGACGGATTAAGGGAAGGGGAAAACACCGCACGACAGGAAACCTTTTCTTTCCCCTCCGGGGGTACGCATAGGAGGGAGGGGTAAAGATAGCAGGATTTAGGAGGGGATAATATGGCAACAGGAAAAAATACGGAAAAATTAAAGAATATGCGCAAGCTAAAGCGGATTTTGAAATTAGTCCCGGAAGACCGCAAGGCAGTTGCAGAAAAGCTCATAGCGGAAATTGCTTTCATGGAGGACACGCTGAACGGGCTGCGCAGCCACATAGAAGAAAACGGGGCTATAGACCATTTCAAGCAGGGGCAGCAGGAATTTGACCGCGAAAGCCCTGCCGTAAAGACCTATAACACAATGATTCAGCGCTACAGCCTTATATACCGCCAGCTTACCGATATGCTACCAAAGCCAGAACCGACAGACAAGGGCGCAAGTGAGCTGCTGGACTTCATAAACAAACAGGAGTAAAGGCAGTTTGAATTATATCACGGAATACTGGCGGGAAATCGAAAGCGGCGCGGTTATTGTTTCGGAACGGGTAAGAAAGCAGTATAAAAAATTAGCTGAAAGGGTACAGAAAACAGACGGGAGATATATTTTTGATGAAAAAAGGGCAAACAGACCAATAGAATTTGCAGAAACCCTGTGCAGGCAGTCGCGGGGCGAATGGGGCGGGCAAAAAATAAAGCTGGAACTATTCCAAAAGGCTTTTATTTCTGCCCTTTTTGGCTTTGTTGACAGGGAAACCCATATGCGGAAGTACCGGGAAACTATGTTTTACATAGGCAGGAAGAACGGGAAAAGCACCCTGCTAGCCACTATCGCGCTTTATATGTTAACAGCAGACCATGAGGCAGGCGCAGAGGTTTACAGCGTAGCCACAAAGCGCGACCAAGCAAAAATTATTTTCAATGAAGCCTATAACATGGTACAGCAAAGCCCGGCGCTTAGAAAGGCGCTGAAAAAGCGGAAAGCTGACCTGTATTTCCCTGCTACGTTCTCACGGTTTGAGGCATTAAGTAAGGACAGCGGCAGCCTTGACGGTCTAAATTCGCATTGCGTCATTATTGACGAGCTGCACGGGATTAAAGACAGAAACCTATATGAAGTTATGAAGCAGTCACAGAGCGCACGGCAGCAGCCGCTTTTAATTATGATTACAACGGCGGGAACTGTCCGGGAATGTATCTTTGATGATATGTATACATATGCCTGCAACGTGGCAGACGGTATTTTTGAAGACGAAACATTTTTGCCGATAATGTACGAGCTGGACAGCCGGGAAGAATGGACAAGCCCGGAAATGTGGCAAAAGGCAAACCCGGCACTGGGGACAATCAAGAAGCTGGACGACCTGCAAAACAAAGTAATGAGGGCGCAAAATAACCCGGTAGACCTCAAAGGGATTTTAGTAAAGGATTTCAATATACGGGACACAATAAGCACCGCATGGCTTTCTTTAGAGGACATAACGAACAAAGAAACTTTCAATTTGGAGCAGTTCCGGGGCTGCTATGCGATTGGAGGGGCTGACCTGTCAAGTTCCCGTGACTTAACGTGTGCAACGCTGCTGCTGATAGAAAAGGAAACAGAAAAGCGGTACGTTACACAGATGTACTGGATTCCAGAGGACAGCCTAGAACGGCGCGTAAATGAGGAAAAACTACCGTTTGACAAATGGCACGAGCGGGGACTTGTCCGGCTGTGCAAAGGGAATACCATAAACTACAAAGATGTTACAGCGTGGTTTGTGGAAATGGCGAATGATTATGGCATATTGCCAGCGTGGGTATATTATGACAGGTGGAGCGCTGCCTATTGGGTGGAGGAAATGAAAGAAACAGGGTTCACGGAAATGAAAGGCGTTGCGCAGGGCGCGAAAACACTTTCCCTGCCAATGCAGTTTTTGGGCGCTGACTTGCAGGCAAAGCGCATCAACTACAACAACAATCCTATATTGCGCTGGTGTCTTTCTAATACGGGCGTACAGGAAGACAGGAACGGGAATATAGTACCGATAAAAAATCAAGCAGCAAAGCAGCGTATAGACGGCACGGCGAGCCTGCTTAATGCCTATGTGGGGCTGTATGAGCATTACAATGAGTTTTTAGAAGCACAGTAAAGGGGGCGCAGTAAATGAAGCTGAAAGATAAGAAAATACGCATACTGACATATGACACATATGTAAATGACAATGGTTTCAGCGTGGAAGAGTGGCGACCGATACACAAAGGGAAATTGTGGGCGTATTATCGGCAGCTTTCCGGGCGGGAATTTTTCGCATCTGCTACAGTGAACGCAACAGAAGACGTAGTATTTACCGTGAATTACAGGACTGATATTGATACAGATATGTTAGTAGAATATGCGGGGGAATATTACCAAATTACGCGGATAGATAACCATGAGGGATATAAAACAGACCTTGACCTTTATTGCAAGACCAACCCAGAACAGCAGCCGGATATTACAGAGGGGCAGCAGGAAAGGGGACTGAAAACAGATGCGCGGCGAATGGAGTAACGAAGAGTTAGCGGAACGCATACAGAACGGGGAAAAAGACCTGCTACCGCTGTTGTGGGGGAATGTAAGAGGGTTTATAAATTTGTTGGCTTTAAAGCACAGATACATTATCCAAGAAAGAGCTTATGTTGACGTGGAAGACCTAATACAATGCGGTTATTTCGCAATGCTAAAGGCAGTAGAAGCATACGATAGTACAAAGGGCTGCAAATTTGTTTCGTTTATCGTATTTAAGTACAAAAATGAAATATATAAATTGATAGGTGCAAAAAAAACGAAGTGTAGTTATATATTTCCGCCTTTTACCAGTTCATTAAATGCAACAGTGGAAAATGACGACCACGAAACAGAACTTGTGGACATGCTGGAAGACGAGAACGCGGAAAGCATAGAAACAGATTATGAAAAAAAGGAAATGCAACGGATTGTAAGGGCAGCAGTCGGCAGGTTGCCAGAGCTGGAACGGAACGTAATACAGGAAATCTATTTTAATGAGCGGGCAAAGACAGAGATTGCAGACGGGAGGCACTACAAAGACCAGTTCGCAGTCACAAGGGCAGAGGACAGGGCGCTACACATACTTAGGAAGGATAAGACATTGCAGGCATTACATACGGCGTATTTCAAGAATATGCCACGACAGAAAGACATATTCAAGAGTTCTGCGGAAGAGGCGGCAATAGAGGACATAAAATGGGAAACGTGGTTCGAAAACATCATAGACGACATAGGGAGGATTGAAAATGGGCTTTGAAAAGATGAAGGACACGGCGGCAGAGGATTTAAAACAGCTTAGAAAGCTGGAGGGGAGCAGCGACCAGAAAGAAAGGCAAAAAGCAGCAGTTATAAAAGCAGCCCTGCAAATGCTATCAGAAAGGGAACGGGAAGTATTAAGAGAGTTTTTCATTGACCGTGAAAAACGGTATGCGGGGCATAGAGCGCGGCTAATGGCAAAATACGGGCTGTGCGTTTCTGATTTGTACCGTTTGAAAAATGAGGCGCTGGCTAATTACTGTATGAGCATTATGGCAATAAAGGTAGCAGGCAGCAGGAAATAAATAAAACCGTCTACCCATAGAACAGGGCAGGCGGTTTTATTACGTTATCGTTTGCAGACAATACCAAACAGACCGTTTACAAATATATAGCGTGGAATGTTCGGATTTAATATTGATTGCCCTGCTAATGAACCTCAGTAGAGAGATCTGCTGAGGTTTTTTGCTGTTTGTATCCGGCGGGCGCACGGCTCATAAAGGGCAGGCGGGCAGCGCAGGAATGCATATGCCCGCCTGCCCTTTATTTCACGCCGGAGCACATCGTCATGCAGTGCTGGTATTTTTCCTTCGTGGCAAGTCCGCCGCGGATGTGGCGTTCGGATTTGTTGATGTCCAAAACGACGCGCGCCTGGGCGGCAAGGGACGGATTGATCTGTTCGAGGCGTTCCGTGATGTCCTTATGTACCGTCGATTTGCTGATCCCGAACCGTTTCGCCGCCTGCCGCACCGTTGCGTTATGCTCAATAATATAACCGGCGACCGCCGCCGCGCGCTCTTCAATATAATCCTTCAAAGGAATTGCTCCCCGATCCTTTTTTACAGTGTATGAGACGGGACGGCAGCTTATGCCTTTGGAGATACGGCGCATTATTACAGGCGGCGCAGGGGCAGTATAGAGGCAAAGTCATAAAATCGTAAGATTTTTTTCATCGTTTCCCAAGGAAATCCCTTTGGAAACCTGCTATACTGGAATAAAACGGGATATGAGGAGAAGCCGGATGAAAAACAGGATTCTTGTTGTGGACGATGAAAAGGAGATCGCGGATCTCGTCAGCCTTTATCTGAAAAATGAGGGCTATGAGGTGTTTACCTGTTATAACGGGACGGACGCGCTTTTGTGCGTGGAGAGGGAGAAGCTTTCGCTTGCGGTTCTGGATGTGATGCTGCCGGACGTCAGCGGCTTTGCGCTCTGCCAGAAAATCCGGGAGGGGCATCTGTTTCCGATCATCATGCTGACGGCGTGAGTGGAGGACATCGACAAGATCAACGGGCTGACGCTGGGGGCGGACGATTATATTACAAAGCCCTTTAACCCGCTGGAACTGGTGGCGCGGGTAAAAACGCAGCTTCGCCGGTATACAAAATACAATGTGCCGGAGGAAAAGGAAGGCTGGCACGAATATGATTTCGACGGGCTTACGATCTGTCAGGAGAGCCGCAGATGCAGCCTGTACGGGCGGGATCTGGCGCTGGCGCCGCTGGAATTTGATATTTTGTGGTATCTGTGCGACAACAGGGGGCGCGTCGTTTCGTCGGAGGAGCTGTTTGAGGCGGTCTGGAAAGAGAAATATTTTGACAGCAACAACACGGTAATGGCACATATTGCCCGCATCCGCGAGAAGATGCAGGAGTCGGGCAGGAAGCCGAAATTTATCAAAACAGTGTGGGGAGTGGGGTATACCATTGCGTAAAAATCAGTTAAAAATACAAAAAAGCCGGCTGTCATGGCAGCTTCTGATGCGCTATATCGCGTCTTTGGCGCTGTTTCTGGTGCTGCTTCCGCTGGCGGGGGCACTTTTGATCGTGATCGTCATGCCGCTGTGGCGCAGCAGGGTGTGGGACGGGACGGAATTTTTATGGATCCTGAAAGAATGGGTGATGAGCTATCTTCCGCTATTTATTATTCTGGCTGTGATGGCGGGCTGGCTGGGGATTTCGTGGTATTTTATCAGCAAGCCGCTGCGGTATCTGGACGATCTGGCGGAGGCGGCGCGCCAGCTTTCCCATCCGGGGGAGGAGCCGGTCGTGCTTCCGGCTGCGCTTGCGGAGACGGAAAACGAGCTGAATCTGGCGCGGGAACGGGCGATCCGCGACGCCTATGCGGCAAAGGAGGCGGAGCAGCGCAAAAACGATCTGATCGTTTATCTGGCGCACGATTTAAAAACGCCGCTGACGAGCGTGATCGGTTATCTGAGCCTTTTGCGGGATGAGCAGGGGATTTCGGAGCAGCTTCGGGAAAAATATACGGGGATCGCGCTGGACAAGGCGATGCGGCTGGAAGATCTGATCAACGAATTTTTTGAGATCACGCGCTTTAATCTGACGCATCTGACGCTGGAAAAGGAGACGGTCAACCTAAGCCGGATGCTGGAGCAGATCACCTTTGAATTTACGCCTGCGTTGGAGGAAAAAGGGCTTTTCTGGGAGCTTTCGATCGCCCCGGACGTGGAGCTTTTGTGCGATCCGGACAAGCTGATGCGGGTGTTTGACAACCTTTTAAAAAATGCGGTCAACTATAGTTATCCGAATACGGCGGTGTGCGTTTCCCTTGAAAAAGAGCCCGACCGGGCGTGTATCCGGGTCAGAAATCACGGAAAGACGATCCCAGAGGAGAAGCTGGAACGGATTTTTGAGCAGTTTTTCCGGCTGGATTCCTCCCGCGCCAGCGCTACGGGCGGAGCGGGGCTGGGGCTTGCGATCGCAAAGGAGGCAAAATCTTTGGCTGTAACGGTGAAACCGAAATTCTTGT
>ERZ779820.2301-NODE-2301-length-10809-cov-3.156314_pt1 | contig 10809 bp, 10 predicted proteins | sample MGYA00511563_ERZ779820 | MGnify/ENA primary metagenome ERZ779820 (study PRJEB29588, sample SAMEA1964852) | human gut metagenome | biome: human gut; feature: human-associated habitat; material: faeces | place: Denmark | collected 2008/2010 ...
TGGATGGATTCAGATTAATCTCTTTTGCTTTTGCGATCAGATCATCTGTTGTGTCTCCCATCGCTGAAAGGACCACGATCACATCGTGTCCGTTTTTATAATCTTCCGCGCAGCGCTCTGCCACACGAAAAATACACTCTTTATCTGCGACCGAACTGCCGCCAAACTTCTTTACTATCAGCATTTTTTCTTCCTCTCTGTTTACCGTTCATTGTCCATCTCAAAAAGATGGGAAAGAAGCCTGTGTCCTTCTTTCTCGAACAATGGGCTCTTATTGCCCAGCCTTTCCGAATACTCCGGCATTCCTTCTGCTTTCTTTCTGGAATCATATAAAAGATACGGAACCGGATTACCGGTATGTGTGCGGACACAGATCGGCGTCGGATGATCCGGAAGGACTAACATTCTGAAATCCATGCAAAGATCTTCCAGTTCCCCAACGATCGGTCCGATGATCTTCTGATCGATATTTTCAATCGCCTTGATCTTATCCGGAATACTTCCCTGATGTCCCATCTCATCCGGTGCTTCAATATGTACATATACAAAATCATAATTCTGCGCCGCCAGCGCGTCCACTGCTGCCTCCGCTTTTCCTGTATAGTTCGTATGAAGTCCTCCGTTTGCACCTTCTACGATAATATTGTCAAGCCCTGCTCCTACAGCAATCCCCTTCAACAGATCCACTGCTGAGATCATAGCTCCTTTTTTATGATATTTTTCCTCAAAGGAGGTCAGCATCGGCCTGGTGCCTGCCCCCCAGAACCATACGGAATTGGCAGGATTGAGCCCTTTTGCCTTTCGCTCCAGATTCAGCGGATGATTGCTTAAGATCCGGTAACTGGTCTCCATCATCTCCCGAAGTACCGCATCCTGAGGGAGATACTCCCCGATCCGCTTTGTCAGGATATCATGAGGCGCTGTCAATTCAACTACACTTCCAAATTTATGGATCAGCAAATGTCTGTAACTCGTGCCTGTATAAAACTCATACCCGCCTCTTCGCATTTCCTGCATCAGGGTCTCCATCAGAACAGCCGCATCCTCGGTACTGATCTCACTGGAACTGTGATCCAGAATATGTTTATCTTCATAGTTCTCTTCTTCCTCGGACAGTGTCACCAGATTGCAGCGGAAAGACACATCTGTCGGTGCCATATCCACCCCAATACTCAGTGCCTCCAAAGGGGAACGTCCGGTATAATATTCTTTTGGGTCATATCCGATCACGGAAAGATTCGCCGTATCGCTTCCCGGAGCCATCCCGTCGGGAACAGTCTGCACCATGCCAATCTCTGAAATCTGCGCCATGCGGTCCAGATTTGGAGTATGCGCCTTCTCCAGAGGTGTCATACCGCCCAGTTCTTCCAACGGTTCATCTGCCATCCCGTCACATAAAACAACAACATATTTCATACGCACCTCACCCTTCTACTCTAATCCGGTGGAGAATGGACGGAAATTCTTTCTGGCACTGTTCAAAGTGTCCTTCTGTCATAATTTCTGTCAGAAATCCGAATTCTCCCTCCAACGATTCCACCTGTACAATCTCAATCGATCCGAATTTACTTTCCAGATGTGCTCTCATTGCCTGTGGTTCTCCCTTGATCCGCACAAAGAAACGCTTGCTCGTATCCGAGATCGGAAGCAGTTCCACTTTATCCTGATCCCACATCGTCATAATATTCCGGTTCAAATGCTTTACTTCATCTACAATATCAGAAACAACCGCACTCGCTGTCGGAAGCTTTCCTGCACCGCTTCCGTAAAACATTGCATCCCCAAGTACATTTCCATGAACAAAAATTGCATTGAATACGCCGTTTACATTGTATAACGGGTGCTCTTTCGGCAGTAAGAACGGTGCTACCATTGCCACATATCCGCCATCTGTTTTTTTGCTCGTAGCAAGAAGTTTGATTGCTCTTCCCATGGCTTTCGCATATTTGATATCGGTTGCAGAAATATGTGTGATACCCTCTGTGTGGATATCTTCAAAATCTACCTGCTGTCCGCAGGCAAGTGAGGTTAAAATTGCAATTTTTCTGCAGGCATCATATCCTTCAATATCTGCTGTCGGATCTTTCTCTGCATAGCCTTTTGCCTGTGCGTCTTTTAATACCTCGTCAAAATCCGCACCCTTTTCTGACATCTCTGTCATCATATAGTTTGTTGTTCCGTTAACGATTCCGGTGATCTCCTCAATCTCATCGGCAGTCAGACAGGAATTTAACGGGCGGATGATCGGAATACCGCCGCCAACACTCGCCTCAAACATAAAGTTGACATTTTTCTCTTTTGCAAGGGCGATCAGCTCAGCACCTTTTTCTGCTACCAGCGCTTTGTTTGAAGTGGTGACATGTTTTCCGGCTTCTAACATTGCTTTTACAAAGGTATAAGCCGGTTCCACACCTCCCATGGTCTCAACGACGATCTTTACCTCAGGATCTTCTGCAATCGTCTTATAGTCGTGTACGATCTTATCCTGGATCGGATCTCCCGGAAAATCTCTTAAATCCAATACATATTTGATCTCTACCGGCTCTCCGACACGTTTTGCTATGCTGCTTCCGTTGATGTCAAGTACTTCCACAACACCAGAACCGATTGTTCCATATCCCATTACTGCTGCTTTCATTTTTCATCCTCCAAGTTAGTCTGTCAGACAATAGATTCCATCCCCTCGGACAGACTTTATTATCTTTAAATCATTTTACACACATTACATGCCTGATTTATGAACTTTAATATATGCTGTATCTGCCATGTCTTATTCTCTTGCGAGAATCTTCACATAATGGATGCCTTCCTGTTCCTCAATGTGATCTAACATCTCAGCCACATCCCCCGTCTGCGGCAGGACATCCACACTGAGCGTAAGAGAAGCGATACCGTTGATCGGTATACTCTGATGGATTGTAAGAATATTAGCATGAAACTCTGCCACTGTCTTTAATACAACGGACAACAACCCCGGTTCATCATCCAACTGGATGACTAATGTGATCGTCCTTCCTTTTGCCGTGTCATGAAATGGAAAAATATCATCTTTATATTTATAAAAAGAACTCCTGCTGATGCCAACTTTTTCTGTTGCCTCCTGCACGGATGCAATCTTACCGGATTCAATCAGCCGCTTTGCCTCGACCACCTTTAAGAGGACTTCCGGAACTGCTTTTTCTTTCAGCACATAATACTGACCTTTCTCTTTCATGTGACTCTATCCCTCTCTTTAGAAATTCATCTGTTGTGTTTGTTGCACGCTGACACTTGTCCTCATGAGGAAGATAATAACATAAAGAGGCTGCATACGCAACCTCTTTTTTATCATGTCAGGAACATTTTTTCATTATGCTGTTAAAATTTTTTGCTGCCTCCACCATGTTTTACGCCGCTGCTGCTCATATGTACCGTACTCCTGCCGCTGGCTTCTGCTTTCTTCTCTTCTATATGCCGGTGTGTCACAACAGTGTTCACAAGCACATCGCTGTGTTTCTTTATATTCACTGTTCCGGACTCGTGAGCATCATATTTGTATTTTCGATTTCTTAATTTACAATATAGTACAAGCACCAGGAATACAATAGCACCTGATATCAGTGCTAAAACAACGGATGTGATGACATATTCTGCCGGCGTGATCTCAATATCCGTCTCCTCATACTCATACTGATTTGACGGGATTCCTTCATCATAATAAACCAGCACATCTTTTAACATTACAGACAGACACTGTTCATATTCTCCATCTGAGATCGGTTCATATCCGTCATTTAAAATATCTTCAATACGCGCATCCGTAAGATACCTGATTGCAATGCCACCGGTAGAAATACAGATTTCACGGTTCTGCATATCGATCAGGAGTGCAACACCATCACCGTTTTCTGCAATCGCATCAAAGAAATCATCCGCATATTCCTGCGTGGTTTTTCCATTTGTGTCATCCGTCGTCAACATCAGCATATTCCATCCGGTCTTCTCTCCCGCAGCGTCCAGTTCACTCTCAAGCGTCTCGATCTCTTCCGGTGTCAGAAGCGCAGCATCATCATATACCGTCTGTTGTGAAACATTTTCTTCTGCTGCAAAGCATACATGCTGTCCGCCTGCTGCAAGTAAAATCGTAAACAGCCAGGCAAATACAATACCCTTTAAACATAAAAATCTTTTCTGTCTCATGCTAGCCCTCCCAGTAATAAAATGACCAGTGTTACCAGACTGACGATTCCACTGACAAGTGAGATTTTTTTATAGTCGATCGGGAGTTCGCCGTACACCTTTCCAGTCTGTCCGTTCATGGAAAAATAATAGATTTTTCCGTTTTTCGCCTTGTATGTAATTGTCCATACCGGCAGAAGCGTATACGACCACTTTTCTTTTAATGCCCGGAAATCGGCATTTTTTACCGACACGGAACTGTATCCATTTATTTGTTCCCGCATCAGTTTCTCTGCACTCTCACGCGCTTCCTGCTGCACTTTCTTTTCTATCTGTTTTTTCTCAATATCACGCTTTTCTGCCAGAAATCCAGACAGAAATCCAAGCTGAAACTTTTTCACATCCTTAAAATCATAAGGCATTACACCGCAGATCAGCTCCTGATTTGCCTTTCCAAGTGCATTTTCCGTCAGGTTTTCAAGTTTTACATCACCTTCTCTTGATACCTGATAATACTTTGTCTCCGTATATTCCGTGTTTCCGGTTCGCCACACGCGGACATTTCTCGCCTCGCCCTGCATTTTTCCCTCCAGTCTGGTATTATAATGCCAGTATGGAAAATATACACCTGTGATACTCTCGACCTGCTTTTTGTTATAAAAGGCACGCGGGACAAATTTTTTCTTGCAGACATAATCTTTAAAACCTTTTTCTGCATCTTCCCGCGACACAGAAAACGGAATCACCTGATCCGGCAGGAATTTACCTTCCAGCCGTCCGCCAAGCACGACCGGATTATGGCAATAATAACAGAAAGTCGCCGCTGTAGTGGCATCCGTCACAATCTGTGCACCACAGCTCGGACAGGTATAGGTCACTGCATCAGCTTCCTTCCCTGCTTCTTTATCTGACTCTTTATTTTCCGTGTTATCTTTTTCTGCTCCACTACCTGCTTTATTTCCCGGCTGGCTCTGCTTCTTATCCTCCGGTTTACCTGATGCTTTTCCTGCGCCCGCAGCATCTGCATTTTGAGGTTCCGTCGTCTGTGCCGGCTTCATGGCATCTAACTCTTCCTGTGAAAACAGACTGAAACAATATTCACATTTATACTTTTGTGTGGAAGGATCAAAAATCAGTTCTCCATCACAATTTGGACATTTAAAACTGATCACTGCCATAATTAGTCCCTCGCTTTTCCACAGTTACTGCAGAATTTTCCTTTGTTGACCTGACCACATTCACACGTCCACTCTGCTGCCGGTGCCGGTTTTCCACACTCACTGCAGAATTTTCCTGTATTGACATGGCCGCATTCACATGTCCACTCATTCTTTGGTGCAGGCGCCGGTTTTCCACATTCACTGCAGAATTTTCCCGTGTTGGTGTGGCCGCACTCACAGGTCCATGTGCCCGCTGCACTGCCTGCCGGATTTGGCTGGCTCTGGTTCATGGCTCCCGCATTCTGCCCCTGATTCATGCCTCCTGCCATCTGGCTCTGTGCTGCATTTCCATACATCTGCCCCTGCTGATCCTGCGGTGTCTGAAGTGCGCCAAGTCCTGACAACGTCTGGTTCATCGCATTCATGCCCATGCCGACTCCCATAAACCCGTTCATGGCTCCTGCTGCATTGCTTCCTGCATCACGCACACCCTCGGTCAGATTTTTGACTGCCATACCGCGCATTACATTGAAGTCACCACCGAGCATTGCGCCCTCATTTCTCATGTTGATGAGTTTCTGGGACTCCTCATCATAAGATACGCTCGCAATACCGACACTCTGGATCTCCATACCGCGCATCTGGTTCCACTCTTCATCGAGCGTATTCGCCATATACTTTCCAAGTTCTCTTGCTTTTGAAGTCACATAGGAAATTCTGGTTCCGTCCGCTGACATCTGGTTGATGGATGCCTGCAGTGCCTCTAAAAACTCGGACAGATACTGTTCATTGATGGATGAGATCTCCACATGATCCTGATTTTTCGGGATGGCTTCCGCATAGAACTGCAGCGGATTGGTGACTTTGATGGAATAAGTTCCATGTGCACGCAAAAACAATTCTGCGTTATAAAAATTATCAAAATAATTGATCGGATTTCTGGTACCGAATTTGATTCCTTTGATCTCCTGCAGATTGATAAAAAATACCTTCTGCATCGTCGGCGTCTGTCCGCCGAATTTGAAACGATTGAATGTTTCTTTTAAAGATTCTCCAAATTCACCGTTGAACATGGATGGCATGGATGAATTATCCACTTTATAATATCCCGGCTCTGCCGTGTAATCTACGATCTTTCCACCGTCTACGAGCATCATGAACTGATTGTCATACACATGAATGATCGAACCGTTGCTGACCGTATCCGGCGTTCCCTTCCGGTTCTGTCCTTTTCGGATCAGCACACCGCTCGTAAAGACAGTGTTGTCCCCCATGTCATCTGCTTCGTAAACTTCTAACCACTGATCGGCAAGACCTCCGCCGATCGCCTGCGTAATTGCCCTGATAATTCCCATAATTAAATCCTCCTTGTTTTGCGGAGCAAAATGCGACTGCCTTTGCAGAAGCAGAGGATTTTCCTCCATTGTTTTCCATCCTTTGTTATGAATGATGGTAGTCCGTCTCATCAAAACTATGTAATGTCCATACTTTCAGGTTCAAAAGCGTCACCGCCGAACCACAGTACTCACAGTAAGCTGCGCCGAGATTTGTGATCGGCGCACCGCAGTTCGGGCAGGTAGTTCCGACTGCATTGTCCATTCCTGCAAGTTTTTCATTCTGAATATACATAAGCTGTACATTATATCTGGTCTGTTCCGTCAGCTCTTTACTGCCGCTTAAGACTTTTCCCGCTTTTTCACAGTAATGCAGATACCCGACTGCACTCTGGAATGTAATCACACAGGTACCCTGCTTTTTCTCATAATTGGCAATCTCCGTCTGATGAATCTGTATCTGTTCGTAGTGCTCTGTGACTGCCTCCGTCTCATTTTCACGGATTCTGTTTTTGATCTGCGCTAAAAATTCTTCCGAAACGCCATCTTTTATCTGTCTTTCAAAAATGCCGGCATCTGCGGCAGAGATTGCCTGCAATGCCAGCATGAGTGCATTTTCCACTTTATCCTTAAACTGTTCGATATGAAAATCAGGAAAATCCCTCTGGATCTGCGGCAGAAAAATCCGTGTCATCGCAGAAACGGATTTCGGTGTTACCGCAAGCTCTTTTGCCTGTTGTTCTAATCCCTCTGTGATGGAATCTGTGCCAAACGCCATGCGGGACAATCTACGCAGTTTTTCCCGCACGATCCGGTATGCCGCATATCCCGCGCCACAGGATATGCAGACAACAAATACAATCACAAGGAGCGTGACCGTTCCCTTACTCATCGTCTCCTCCAAGTCCCTTCGGGCATCCAAGTGAAAGCCATTTCAGGTAACCATTGATAAAAATATCAATCTTTCCATCCATGACGCTGTCTACATTTCCGGTTTCTACACCGGTTCTGTGATCTTTTACCATCGTATATGGCTGCATAACATAAGAACGGATCTGGTTACCCCAACCGATCTCCGTTACCTCTCCACGGATATCTGCAGCTTTTTCCGCATTTTCCTGCTGCTTTAACAAATACAGTTTTGCCTTCAACATCTGCATTGCCTTATCCTTGTTCTGGAACTGGGAACGCTCATTCTGGCACTGTACCACGATTCCGGTCGGAATATGCGTAATACGGATTGCGGAAGATGTCTTATTGATATGCTGTCCACCGGCACCACTTGAACGGTAGGTATCGATCCGCAGATCGTCCTCATTGATCTCAACGTCAAGATCTTCCTCGATATCCGGCATGACATCGCAGGATACAAACGAAGTCTGACGCTTACCCGCCGCGTTAAACGGTGAAATTCGCACCAGACGGTGTACACCCTTTTCGGATTTCATATAACCGTATGCATTTTCTCCATTGATCTGGAATGTGATGGATTTAATACCGGCTTCCTCCCCGTCAAGGGAATCTAAAACCTCCACAGAAAATCCTTTGTCCGATGCCCATCTTGTATACATGCGGTAAAGCATTGCCGCCCAGTCACAGGACTCCGTGCCTCCGGCTCCTGCATGCAGTGAGACGATCGCACCATCCGAATCATATTCCCCGGATAACAAAGTCTTGATACGGATACCCTCATAGGTCTTCGTAAATTCATCGAGCATTTCCTGGATCTCCGGGATCAGGGAAGCATCATTTTCCTCATATCCCATCTCGATCAATGTCTCAATATCCTCAAATTCTGTCTTTAAGGATGCATAAGTTGCGACATCATCCTTCATGCTCTTTAATTCTTTCATTTTTTTCTGGGAAACGACCGGATCATCCCAAAAATTTGGGGCCTCCATTTCCCTTTCTAATTCCTGGATCCGCTGCTCTTTATTAGCCAGGTCAAAGTGAATCCCTCACTTCCTGCAGCGGTTCCCTGTATGTGTTCAGGGTCACTTTAAATTGATCAAGTTCTACCACAGTATCACCTCTTTCTGATATTTAAGATTTGTTTCTATTGTAAAGTATGCGCGCTTTTTGCGCAATGCCTTCTCCCTATTTTTAAGAGAATCGCAAGAAGTAAAAGACCGATCGCGGCTCCTGCCGTATCAATGCAGACATCCGTAAACTGTCCGGAACGCCCCGGGGTAAACAGCTGATGAAACTCATCTGTCGATGCATAGCAAAAGGCAAATCCAAGTGCCGCGATATAATGCACTTTCTGTCTCATTTCAAATGTTCCTGAAAATGCAAATGCAAGCCATCCTAAAATCGCATATTCTGTCATATGTGCAGCTTTCCGGATGGGATACTCAATGTTTCCTGCAATATTTCCAATCTGGTCTGTCGTCAGTCCCCAGTTAAAAATTTCATCTGTATCTTCGACCAGACGGTAAGAGATCGTACCGCTGATCTCGGAAGATTCCGTCGCCGGCTGATTGGAAAACCAAAATATGATGATCATCCAGCCTGCCAGCATGATTCCCAGAATCAGCCGCATTACTGTTTTATTCATTTTCCGCTTAATTCCTCCGTGAGTACTTCCACTGCTTTCTGGATCTGGTTGTCATATTTCACATCATATTCTGTTCCATCCGGATTGAGATATTCATATTCAAGTTCAATATCCGGATCAATTCCGACTCCATGGATATAATTTCCATTCGGTGTAAAATATTTTGCTGTGGTAAGTTTCACCGCATCTCCGTCCTCAAGCGGGAAGATGGTCTGAACAATTCCTTTTCCGAATGTTGTCGTTCCGATCAGTGTTCCATATTCATAGTCCTTGATTGCTCCGGCTAAAATCTCGGATGCACTTGCACTGTCCCCATTGATAAGAACCGCCAGCGGATACTCCATGTAAGTATCCCCGCTTGATGTATAAGTCTCACGGTGACCATTTTTATCCTCTGTATACACAACCGTACCCTCAGGAAGAATATCATCTAAAATCTGTACAACAGCGGTAACAAGTCCGCCGCCGTTATAGCGCACATCCAGAACAAGCGCTTTCATCCCCTCGCTATCTAATTCTGCCACAGCTTTTTCAAACTGGTCTGCTGTTTCTGTTTCAAAAGAATCGATATGAATATAACCGATGTTATCACCAAGCATCTGGGAAGATACGCTCGGCAGTGTCACATTTTTGCGCTCCACGTCAAAGGACAGATTTTCCCCGGTTGAAGGACGATATACCTCCAAATGTACCGATGTTCCCTCCTCGCCACGGATCAGTTTTACCAGCTCTGTCACTTCCATGCTGGTCGCATCTGTTCCGTCGACCGAAGTGATCACGTCATCTGCAAGCAGTCCGGCTTCATCGGAAGGTGTTCCCTCATATATTTTTGAAATGGATACCACCATGGTATCCGGATCCTGTCTGAGGCCTGCACCAATTCCGTAATACTGTCCGGTAGTGCTCACATGCATCTGTTTGTAATCTTCCTCATTATAATAGACGGAATATTTATCTCCAAGCCCGCTGATCATCCCTTCATACAGTCCATCTTTTAATTCGGTATCATCCACATCATCATAATAATACATATCCGTGTATGCCTTCAGTTCATTGATCTTCTGAACTGTTTTTGTATCCAGTATTGAATCTGTCTTAGCGGTTGCATTCGTTATGTAAATTTTCGTTCCCGTTATTTTAGTGACCACGTTCAGTGCGACAAATCCAACTAAAATCGTTCCTGCAATACCGCAGGCCACACCTTTTGCCATCTGTCCTTTTTTGCTTTTCTTCGGTTCTCCGATTTGCTCTGGCATAATCTCCGGAACCTGCTGCTCATTTTTATTTTCCATATTCTGTCTCCATTCCTGCGCCGTTTTTATGTTGATTTTTATGCTGCCGTTTTACGCTGCCATTCACACCTGTTGTGTGACCAGCCGCATTTTTATTTCATATTGCCTTTTATACTACACTCCACATTACTTATCATATCATTCATATGTGAAAATTCGCTGTCCTACTACACAAACCCTACTCTCCTATAAGGATTTGGATGTCAAAAGGTGGTTCACAATTTGACAATCCCAAAATTAAAAGCCACCTTTTGACCCCCAAATCCAACCAATTTAAAAAGGACCACCGCGCATTGCGGCAGGGCCAA
>ERZ779820.2308-NODE-2308-length-10784-cov-2.012023_pt1 | contig 10784 bp, 10 predicted proteins | sample MGYA00511563_ERZ779820 | MGnify/ENA primary metagenome ERZ779820 (study PRJEB29588, sample SAMEA1964852) | human gut metagenome | biome: human gut; feature: human-associated habitat; material: faeces | place: Denmark | collected 2008/2010 ...
CGCTACGTCAAGACGCCATCCATCCGCATTATACGGAGGGGAAACCCATTTTCTTCCTACATTTAAAATATAGTCATAAAGCTGTCTGGATTCCTCATAGTTCAATTTTGGCAGGGTTTTGTGTCCCCACCAGCCATCGTAGTCATCGTTATACGGCCACGCATTCTGATTATAGAATTTAAAGAAATGGCGGTATGGGCTGTTTGCATCGACAAATGCACCTTTTTCATAGCCATATTGATTCTCATAGATACGTTCTGCGTCCATCCATTTATTAAAGGAACCGCAGTGATTAAATACACCGTCAAGGATAACTCGCATCCCTTTTTTATGCACTTCTTCTACGAAATGAATGAAAAACTCGTTACTTGCCTCAAGATTGCGTTTGTCTGTGACACGGGAAATATATTTACTTGCGTTCATGTTATTATTTTCCCAGTCTGGAAGTGTATTTCCCTCGTCCACAACAATTTTTCCATAATGAGGGTCAATATAATCGTAATCTTGAATATCATATTTATGATTGGATGGTGACACAAAGATTGGATTTAAATAAATGACATCGATTCCGAGTCCTTTTAAATAATCCAGATGGTCAAGAACACCCTGCAAGTCTCCACCGTAGAAGTTACGCATATCCATTTCTTCCGGGTAGCGATACCAGTCATCTATCTTTTTCGATGGCTGATTAATATAAATATACTCTCTGTTTAAAACATCGTTAGACGTATCACCATTGGCAAATCTATCTACATAGATCTGATAGAAAATCGCACCTTTCGCCCAATCCGGTGTAGAAAATCCCGGTGTGACTTTGTAATTAAAGAAAGGCTCTAAATCTCTTGCAGGGCCTTTCTTGTTGAAATAACAGCAGGTACCTCCGGAATGAATCTCAAAATAGTAATCCGCTATCTCTGTCCCCATAAAAAAGCTGCTCTCATAGAAATCGAATCGCTCTGTTTTAGAAGCAATCTGCATCTCCTTTTTCTCACCATTTACACACAAGAATACATGCTCTGCATTCTCTCTTGCGGTACGGAAACGAACAGTAACTTCGTCTCCTGTCTTTGGCTCGACTGGATTCATATAGTTGCTGCTTCCATCTGTAAATAACGCCTGGAAATTCAATACTGGTTTCGTATGATAGCTGTAAAATTGCAATTTCTCTGCTGCGGAAAGATTTCGTATTAGATTTTGAACCATCTCCATAATAACTACCCCTCTGCTGTTTGTTTTTTCATTTCTGTCTACTTACACATTTATTATAATAATTCAAATTTCTATTCGCAAAAGCAAATTTTCCAAGTATACTTTATGAGCTATATCGCCAAAACTTACAATACCGAAAGTATTCATAAAAATGAATATCTTAATTGCACTCTCACGAACAGACTTTGAATCTTTGTTTTTTACTTTCTATTTGCCGGTTCTACGTTAATTGATTTACCTTTAATCTTTACGTTTTTCATTGCTTCTAATACATCAGATGCAACTTCACGTGGTACTTCTACAAAAGTATATTTATCGTACAAGTCAATTGTTCCTACTAAATTACCTGAAATTCCGGATTCTCCAGCAATCGCACCTAAGATATCACCTGGACGGATTCCCTGTTTCTTTCCGATGTTGATAAACAGACGAACCATTCCTTCTTCTGCACCGGTATCTCCAAAGTCTTCTTTATTACTTCCAGCGTCTTTGCCGTCTGCAGTTCCAAGAATCTCTGCAAGGAAAGCTGCGGCAACGTCCATTGCTGTGTAGTCTTTCTCATTTACAAATTCTTCTACCATGTCAATGTATTTGTTTAAGTTCTGGTCTTCGATATAGTGGTCAATACGATCAAAAATTTTCTCTACTCTTGTCTCTGTTACATCGTTAAGAGATGGAATTGGCTGTGCCTTGATCTTTGCCTTGCAGTAACGGCGGATGTCTTTTAACTTGTAAACTTCTCTTCCTACAACGAAACTGAATGCCATACCAGTTCTTCCGGCACGTCCAGTTCTTCCAATACGATGTACATAGTATTCATCGTCCTGAGGCAAATCATAGTTAAAGACCGCCTCCACCTCGTCTACATCAATTCCCCTGGCAGCCACGTCTGTCGCTACGAGGATATCTGTCTTGCCGCTTCTGAAACGGTGCATAACGCGGTCACGCATGGTCTGCTTCATATCGCCGTGAAGCCCTTCTGCGAAATATCCTCTTCCCTTAAGGTCTGCAACTAACTCGTCTACACCCTTCTTTGTATTACAGAATACTACAGACAGCTTTGGATCGTAAATATCAAGAAGTCTTGATAATACTTCGCTCTTGTTCTTTGGACGGACTTCATAGTAGTACTGTGTGATATTGGGAACGGTCAGTTCCTTTCTGATCACTTTGATAATCTCTGGATTCTGCTGGTATGCTCTTGCAAGCTCCATGATTGGCTTTGGCATTGTTGCGGAGAAAAGCATTGTCTGTCTTTCTTCCGGCACACCATTTAAGATTGTCTCGATGTCCTCACGGAATCCCATATCGAGCATCTCATCTGCCTCGTCTAATACAACTGTATGAATATTGTCAAACTTCACAGTCTTTCTTCTCATGTGGTCCATCATACGTCCCGGTGTTCCAATAATAATCTGTACGCCAGCCTTTAAGGAACGAATCTGTTTGGAAATCTCCTGTCCGCCATAAATTGGAAGAATCTTTACGGATGACATATATTTTGCAAGCTTACGAATCTCATCAGCAACCTGAATAGCCAGCTCTCTTGTAGGACAGAGAACAATTGCCTGTGGTTTCTTAAGCTTAGGATCCACTTTCTGTAAAATAGGAATACCAAACGCTGCAGTCTTACCTGTTCCTGTCTGCGCCTGTCCAATTACGTCCTTTCCAGAAAGTTCTACCGGAATCGCTTTTGCCTGGATTGGGGACATTGCCTCAAATCCCATGTTAGCAACCGCTTTTAAAATTTCCGGTTTTATATCAAGTTCTGTAAATTTTACTGTCTCCATGTAATGTCTCTCTTTCTATTTTTAAGGATGCAATAAAAATTTTAAATTTTTTATAAAACTGCAACTATACTCCCATGCATTTAAACCATAATTTTTATATAATTGAATCTGAATTATAAAAAATTTATAAACTTCCTATTGCAAAAAAAAAGCTCTATCATCCAACAGGAAATAGAGCTAAGTTAACGGCACTCTTGTCTTTAACTGTTATCTACATTTTCTTCTTATTTATCATAGCACAGGTAAAAATAGCCGTCAAATAGAAAATTACCGCCTTTTTTCTTCTAAAGTACAGCACTTTTCCACATTTTTTATTGATGCGGTGCATTTTCCCACATTTTAATGTAAAGTTCTTCCCTTCTGTCATTCTTCATAGGAAATGTTTTGCGCATTTCTTTGATTTCTTCTGGATTTATGTCTCCAATCAGCAAACATTCTTCTTCTCGGATTGTTGTCACCGCCTCCCCATTTGGAGAGTAAATAGCCGAATGGCCGTTATAATGCAGGCCATCCCCCTCTCCTGTTCGGTTTACGCCAACCATAAATACCTGATTTTCAATCGCCCTTGCTTTAAGGAGCGTATCCCACTGGTCGATTCTTGACTTTGGCCAATTCGCTATCACAAAAATAATCTCACTCTTTTCTGAACTAATCTGGAAAATCTCTGGAAACCGCAAATCATAGCAGACAAACGCTCCAAGCGTTGTTCCTTTCCATTCCACAGACTTTAACTTTCTGCCACCCTGATAGTACTCCCCCTCAAATCCATAAGAAAATGGATGAATCTTCGCATAATTTAACTTTAACTCTCCATTCTCTGCGATTCCTAAACGATTATAGTAATGATTCCAGTTCGGATGTTCTTTCAAACGTTCCTCCGGCACCGGTTCTGTATATCCAAAAACAGTAAATATCTTATATTTTTTACTCATTTCCTCAAAAAAATGTTTCTGATTTTCGGATTTTTCTCCTGTCTCTTCCACATTCATTGAAAAACCCGTCAGCGTCATTTCCGGAAAAACAAGACAGTCTACCTGATTCTCCTCGGCTTTCTTAAAAAATTGTTCTACTTTCTTCTTATTATCTTCAATATTTTCCCAGCTTATGTCCATCTGAGCCATTCCAATTCGCATGGTAAATCCTCTTCTTCTTTCTTTTGTCTTTGTTTTATATTAACTTTATTTACTCTTTGCAGCTATTTTTCAATTATCCTTTAAACATATCAGTTTTGTCTTCTATATATCTACATTATTTTTAATAAAACTTTTGAGCGCATCCTTGTCAATATTTATTACTTTTTGTTTATTTACTCTTTGTTTCTCTTAAATTCTAATTTATTCGCCTAAATCCTCTTGTTCGTATTTTTTTCTCAAAAACCCCTCTTGAAATTGCGAACTCCTTGTGATAATATTCATATTAATGATACATAGTTTTTAAAACTACATTGTATGATATTTATATGGATTTTAATTTTTTAACCGGATATACAACCTTTCAAATCGTGTGAATGCAATGTTTTGAAAAGCTGCAATTCCATTCAGGATAAGAAAAATTATTTTCACTTATCCATTTATGTATTCTCAGAATCTTTCTGTATTCTTTTTTGCAAGAAAAATTCCAGAAATGCATATTCTATGACAGGAGGTTATCATTATGAACAAAACAAATAAAAAGTTTAAAGATCCCGGCAGTGCCATTACTCATTTAATCGCTATGATCGGTGCAGTTATCTGTGCTTTTCCACTTATCGGCAAAGCAGTACACACGAATAATTCCATCGTTGTTTTTGCCATGAGTGTATTTATCAGCAGCATGATTCTTCTTTACGGAGCAAGCACCCTTTACCATTCTTTGGATATTTCAAAAAAGGTAAATCTTTTCTTCCGAAGAATCGATCATTCCATGATTTTCGTGCTGATTGCCGGTTCCTACACACCAGTTTGCTTACTGGCACTCGATAGAAAGCAGGGAATTCCACTACTTGTCCTTGTATGGGCTACTGCAATCATCGGCATTATCATAAAGATATTCTTTATTAACTGCCCACACTGGGTAAGCTCTATCATCTATATCGGAATGGGCTGGACATGTGTACTTGTCTTCAAGCCACTCCTTGCCAATCTGCCAGCCAGTGCATTTGCATGGCTCCTTGCCGGAGGCATCATTTACACTATCGGCGGTATTATCTACGGATTAAAGCTTCCGATTTTTGATAAGCTTCCAAAGGACTTCGGCAGCCACGAGATTTTCCACCTGTTCGTTATGGGTGGAAGCATCTGCCATTTCATCTTTATGTATGCTTATTTGATGTAGGGTTGCTGCTACATTTTTTCAGTTATTGATAACAGGCTACATGACTATTAATTTATATCATATAAAAGGCTATCGTCCATATAGTTATCTAACCTCAAGATAACTTATAACACACTTTATATGATTAAATCAATAAAGATTCAGAAAAAGCTCGCTTCATTCACAGCTATCTCCCAAAACATCTTTAAAAAATGCTCTGGTGGCTACGAATAAGAGCGAGCTTCTTTTGTCTGGAAAGCTGCTTAATCGCATACTCCCTTTTCATCGCTTCCTGCTTCGTGTCATACTCCTCAAAATACACCAGCTCCACCGGGCGGCGGTTCTTCGTATACTTGGCACCTTTCCCACTGTTATGTGCTTCCAGCCTTTTCTTAAGATTATTCGTCCAGCCGGTGTACAGAGTTTCATCACTGCATTTTACAATGTATGTATAGTTTCCTTGATGTTGGTTTTGTTTGTCAGTTTCTTTCATTATCTTTTACCAATTATCGCTTTTCTATTGTTTTCTTTTTTACTTTTCTATTGTTTTATCCTTCTGCCTTTTTTATGATTTTCTTCTACAGTTTATCAATTCAAACTTTTTATTATTTCCTGCCACTACTTTTTATCGCAAGCACTTTATTATTTGATTCTTTACCCCAAAATATCCTATTATCTTTTGCTACTACCTCTTGACATAATGAATTTTGTGATTTAGTATAACACATTTTTTCCTATCTGTACTTTCTTTTTGGGGAGCTCACTCTCGTAAACTCCCCTATTTTCATCAGCCGGAACAATCAGTAAATCATACAATATCGTAAAAATAGCAAAAACACAAAGTTAGTTATCAACATATAAAAAACGAGAAAGATACATGTTAGAAAATTCCGGCTGTATTTTTATAAGACTCATTTTTGCAAATTCCTTATCTTCACAACTATTCAGAAGTGATTTTCCTAAAATCATTTTTCTTCTGAATAGTTATTCATATTACTATATGCAATGGGAAATCGGACGTTCCTTATACTCGAAGATATTTCACTGGATTCACTGTCTTATCTTTATACGTCATCTTAAAAAATACATTCGGTCCTTCTAATACAAAAGACTTTGTTGGCTCTGCAACTGTTCCAAGAACATCGCCTTCCTGAATGTCATCCCCAATCTCATAGTCAACATTGTCCAGTTGTCCACAATATGCCTTATAGTAATTCCCAAGTAAAATCGTTACCACTTTGCCATAACGGTCGGTATCTTCAATATTGACAACTCTTCCATTCGCCGGAGAGACTACTTCCTCTCCAACCTTTGCTCCAACAATAATTCCATCATTGCAGGCATACTGATCAAGTGTTGTATAATACACTGTCGCATCCATACTGTAAGGGAGAATAATATTGCCCATTACCGGCCAGGTTAACTTTTTCTTTCCGTTATAATTGTATACCGAATCACCACTTGCTCCACTGTTCTCTGCGTTATTTCCTGCATTTTCTTTTGTTCCACTTATATTATTTTTCGTATTATTTTCATCTTTTGTATCTGCGTCATCCTGTTCTGAAGAACTGTTTCGCCCTGAATTATTACTGTATTTTGTTCCTTCACCGTTATCCTCTGCATTGCTGTCTAATGTATCAGTCCCGTTCTGGCCTTCTGCTCCCGGCTCCACATCCATATCATTATTCGCTGCGGAATCCGCTGAATTTGTTGCTGAACCTGTATCATTCCCGGACACTGGACCAATTACATCGTTACTTTTCTCTGTTGTTTCTGTCTTTGTCTTGTTATCAGACTTGCCCCCATCGGCATTGCCTATTTTAATATTGTAGGCAGTAAGCACTGATAAGATTAAAAAAGCTGCAATCACCAAACTTGAAATATATTTTTTTTGGAATAAGTTATTTGGTCTTTTCATTTCATCACCTCTGGGTATAGTCTTTACCAGAAAAATGAAATTTATACATGGAATTTTGCTGAGGCAATGAATAGACGAACCATTGCGACCCAATCCTAATTCTGTTGACATTGTTTTATCTTTATACATTTCGTGAAATGTTTCATAATCTTTATTATAAATAGAACGTATCATATCAAATACTATGCTGATATCCTGATTTCGAAAACAGAGACTTTCGCTTTGTCTTACCTGTATCAGATTCATTCTATAATCAGATACTAACGGCTTTAAATATTCTGGTATTACCAGCATATCTAGTAAATTAAATGGTCCGTCCCATTCTTTTTCTCCATAGTATATACATAAACTTATTACCGGATGCAGACGGTCATCCTTTTTTAACGCTGATTATTCTTCCAGAAAGTCTTTAGTACAGTGTCTGGTTTTACGTTATTTTTAATTGCCAATTTGACACCATCCTTTCTAAACTATATACCTAATGGTTATTTACAAGGAATATATTACCATAATTTTCTTGAAATGTAAATATGAAAATTAGCATTTTTTACATGTATAGTGTATAATTTAAAGATATATTTTCAGAAAGGCAAAAGATAAATGAGACATTTTGACATTATAAAATGGCTTTGGGTAGCCGGAATTATATACACATTTTTGCAGGGATATACATTTTATATGCAGAGACAGGGAGAAATAGCAGTTGGCTGTTCTTTTCTGTGTGCTTTTTGCATTTTCCAGTTTATTAGACGATTACACACGCTTTACTATCTCCATATGAAAATGAAAAATATTGACAAATTAAATGGTAGAGCATTTGAACGTTATCTCACTGTCCAGTTCCGGCATCTCGGTTATCATGTTACACTCACAAGTTATAGCCACGACTATGGAGCAGATCTTGTTCTTCGCAAATGGGGAAAAAAGATTGTTGTTCAGGCAAAACGCTATGAGCGAAATGTGGGAATTGCGGCTGTTCAGGAAGTTGTTGGTTCTATTGCTTATTACAAAGCTGATCGGGCAATGGTTGTTACAAATAGCAACTTTACGAAAAGTGCCAGAGATCTCGCCAAAAGAAATGAAGTAGAATTGTGGGGAAGAAAAGAAATGCAGAAAAAATTTCATATAAAAGCCTGAGTTCTGCTCGTTGGAAGCTCGAGAAACCAGTTGGAGGGATTTTGGGGAGAGGACAGGAGAATACAGAATGTCTGGGAAATGAAAACTTGTTGGATTGACATTTAAACCATTATCGTAATGGCATATGATAATAGTTTTAGAGCGTGTTTGAAAAATCATTCCTACAATCTGTACACCCCGTCAGATAGTTGTGATTTTTAAAAAGATTGAATATTCTGACAATAATAAAATGAATTCAGTGAAAACTAAAAAAACAGATGATAAAATATTGAATTTAGAAAATCAGAGAAAAATATAAAAATAGTGTTGACAAAATAAGAATCCTGCTTTATAATACAGACATAAACAAAGAACGGACGGCACAGTCCATCATATAGATTTTGAAATTATAGGTTTTGCTTTTATCATGAAAAAGAGGTGAGAGTGCAAACAGATTAAAATTAATTTCAGAATTTAAATAAGCCAGAAGGAGGTACGGACCACCAAAAACATAAGTTATAATTCAGATTAGTAACATATTAATAATAGGAGGTACAGACCACCAGAAAGTTAAGTTTAGGATTCAGGAAACGATACTAAACAGGAGGTATAAACCACCAGAAAGTTAAGTTTAAGATTCAGGAAACGATACTAAACAGGAGGTACAGACCACCAAATAGTTAAGTTAGGATTTAGGAAACGATACTAATATAGGAGGTACGGTCCAACAAAAACTTAAGCTAAGACTCGAAACGATATCATAGCAGGAGGTACAGACCGACAAAAACATAAGCTATCGAATTTAAGTGAGATTGCAGATTTGAAAGTTTGATGGTTGCGAGTGATTAATATCAAGAGATAGCACTTCAGGTAGTAGTAAAAAGAGAAGAACTTAGAGAATCCAGGGAATCAGCTTAGAATTCAGAAGAATAATCGCCCAAAAAAGAGATGAATAATATAACCGGAGATTTTAAGGGATTGGAAGCAGGTGTATTATAAATCATAATCCTTTTGTAGAAGATAGAAGGAAAACTGATAACGAATAATACAGACCACGGAAGATTAGCTTAGAGTTAAAAGGGAAATAGGAGGTATAGTCCGTTGGACATAATTGAAAATCATTAGCGGAGAGCATCTAGAATTAGTAGTCAGGATGCTCTCTTTTTTTGTGCTCTTTTTGCCTGATTCTATTATTTTCTTAGTAAATATGATATACTTTTTACATGATATCGCTATTGCGGAAATATAAAAATATTTAAATATAAGATATTTTATAAAGGAGGTGCTAGTATGACAATTGGAGATTTTTTTACAATGGCGGCAGTCATTGTTGCAGCATGTCTTGTATACAATTTTGTTAAGGCATATACTAAGAAAAAATAAGAACTATTGCAGAGGAAAATAGGAGAGAAAGATGAAAAAAAGCAACATAAAAAGAATCTTAAGCGGAGTATTTGCCATGTTAATGGTGTGCTGTATCGCATTTACAACACAGGGATTGACCGTTAATGCCGCTATTGTTTCTGGAGGAAAGAAAAATTATAGTTATAAAGAACTAAAAACTGATTTAAAACAATTGCAGAAAAAATATAGAGATCATTGTCAGGTAAATGTAATCGGTAAAACTGCGGATAAAAGGAATTTATATGAAGTTGTGATTGGAAATCCAAACGCAAAGAAGCATCTTCTTGTGATTGGGAATCTTCATGCAAGAGAACATATGACAGTGCAGTTATGCATGAAACAAATTGAATATTATCTGAATAATTATAATAAGAAAATAAATGGCAAAAAAGTTTCAGCTACTTTAAATAAGGTAGCAATTCACTATGTACCCTCCTGTAATCCAGATGGAACAGCCATTAGTCAGAAGGGATTTAACGCTATTCGTAATAAAAGTCTTAGAAATGGTTTAAGAAGGATGGGCGGAAGTTCCAGTAAATGGAAAGCCAATGCAAGAGGTGTAGATTTAAATCGTAACTGGAAGGTAGCATTTAAAAAGGCCGGTAAAAAAGGTTCCTCCGGTTATCGAGGTCCCAAAGCAGCCAGTGAAAAAGAAGTACAGGCACTTGTAAAATGGGTAAATCGTATTGAGAGAAGAGGGAAAATCGCAGGCGTTGTCAGCTATCATTCTACAGGTTCTATTCTTTATGGAAGATGTGCCAGCCGCGCAACTAAAAAAGTAAGAAATATAACAACAAGAATGTACAAATTAGCAAAAAGTCTTACAAGATATCATCTTATGCCAACTGAATCCATTTCTGTAGCAAGAGGATGTTCTCGAGAATACTTCCTCTATAAAAGAAATATTCCATGCATTACTATTGAAGTTGGAGTGGGAGTAGCACCGTTAAGTGGAAGAGAATTTAACTCTATCTGGAATAAAAATAAAAATGTAGTAATCAGAGAAGCTCAGTTATTTGATTAAAAATCCTGATTTGTGAGGCTGCGGAGCAGAC
>ERZ779820.2329-NODE-2329-length-10710-cov-5.862318_pt1 | contig 10710 bp, 9 predicted proteins | sample MGYA00511563_ERZ779820 | MGnify/ENA primary metagenome ERZ779820 (study PRJEB29588, sample SAMEA1964852) | human gut metagenome | biome: human gut; feature: human-associated habitat; material: faeces | place: Denmark | collected 2008/2010 ...
GAAAAAACCTATCAAAATCTTTTTCAAATATCTCTTGACATATCACCAGAATGCTTAAAGGTGCTGAACATAGTATATCAAACATTCGTGTTTATTTCAATGATTTATACCGGTTTTTAAACACTAATCTGCATGAATGTTTCTTGTATTTTATCATTTTTTGACACGTTCATCCCAATTTCTACACTTAAGCCTTTTCTGCCCGCTGCCCCCCCGTAACCGCCTGTCATCCTTCCCCCATTGATATACATACGGTATATAGCCTCACTCTTTACCGCGTCAATTCCCTCTGAATACTTGCATTTTCCTCCTGTTCCCATATAATAGAAAGTGTCTTTCAACAGGAGGTTTTTTGCAGATGCAGCTTATTATTTGTGATGACGACAAACTATTTATTCAAAAACTACAGCACTGCCTGCAGCTTTTCTTTCGCCGGCATCATCTAGCGTCTCCCCAAATTATCACGTTTACAAATGGAGAAGAATTGCTCTCCTATACCGGAGGCATTGATATTCTTTTTCTGGATATTGAAATGCCCGGCGCAAACGGTATTTATATTGGAAATATCTTAAAAGAGCGTAACAAAAATATCATTATATTCGTTGTTACCTCTTACTCGGAATACCTTGTCTCAAAATATTGCCTTGGAAACAAAAGAAGAAACCCTGACAGTTCCTGTAAACGATATTATTTTTATTGAAACCCAAGGGCGAAAAACCATTGTCCACACCATAAAAAAGGAGTATCAATCTATTCGCGCCATGCAATACTGGGTTGAAATACTGCCTAAAAACTGCTTTATTCAATCTCATCGCAGCTTTATTGTAAATTTAAAGCATGTAAGTAATTTTAACCACGACTTAATCCAGCTGAAGGAAGGACAGTTTACTGCCTATCTGGTCAAACGGAAATATACGGAATTTAAAAATGCCTATTTATTATATTTAGAAAGCAGGGAGTAACGATGGACGCATTTATCGCTTTTATTTTAGCCTACTTTATAGAAGCAATCATATTCTGGATCTATTCCGGCGCTTTTTTCCCGGCAAGGTTTTCCCCCTTAATCCGTGCCCTCTCCTTATGCTGCTCCTATGCTGTCCTCCTTGGAGTTTCTTTCCTAAACCTGAGCGGATTAAATGTAATTTTATACACCCTGATAAACTTCATTCTTCTCTGTCTCTTCTATGAGACAAAATGGTATACGGCATGTTTCCACGCCATTCTCTTCTCTGCCCTGATGTCGGCGTGTGAAATTCTTCCGATCGGTGTCCTCAGTATTTTTACGCCAACCTTCTTACAGCATTATAATATTTTCCCTTATTTCCTGATTTTTGTATTTTTCAGCAAAGGACTGTTTTTTATTGCCGCCTACCTTCTTATCTTTTTCTTTAAAAAAGAAACCCGCCGCCCGCAAAAAGACTGGCATACCTTGCTGCTCCTGTTTACCCCGATTGCAACCATGTTTACCTTAGCTACTTTAATCAAAATCGGAGAGGATGTTTCTTTCCCTTCTTCCGGCAATATTATGATCTCTGTCAGCGCCATTTTGCTGCTGTTCAGCAATATTTTTACTTTTAGCATCAACCAATATACGCAAAAGAAAAGCGCGCAGTACACGGATATGCAGCTTTTATTGCAAAAAGAATCCGATACCGCCGCTTATTATGAAATGCTCCTGTCCCAGCATGAAAGCCAGCGCATTTTGATCCATGACATGAAAAAACACCTGCAGTCCATTGAGATTTTAAATTCCGCCAAAGAACACGAAAAAATCGACGCCTATATCCATACCCTTTTACAGTCCTCGGATTTGACGGAAAGCGTCCGCGTTTGCGGCCACCATATGCTGAACGTCATTCTTTCCCGCTATCAGCGTCAATGTCAGGAAAAAAATATCACCTTCCATACGGATATTCGCAGCGGTGTCCTGCGCTATCTCCCGGATGCTGACCTTACCGCTGTTTTCTGCAATATTTTGGACAATGCCATCGCGTCGGCATCCCAAACCGATAACGCCCTGATCGAACTGAATGTGCATCGGAAGGAGCATACTCCGTTTGCCGTTATTACGATGATAAACTCCTGCCGCACGGATCCTTTTCCTGCACATGCAAACCAGCCGGTTACCTCCAAAAAAGATCCGTCCCGGCATGGATTTGGTCTAAAAAGCGTCCGCCGGATCTCAGAACGCCATGAAGGCAGCATGAATGTCTATTATGCCGAAAAAGAGTTGCTTTTCCACACGATCATCCTGCTGAAGCAGCCCTATCCCGATCTGTAATTTTTCCAAAAGTAAGCAGCATCCTATTGATCGCAGTTTCAGGCAATGGAGCGGCTACTGCGGCAAACTCTGGCTTGCGCACAGAGCCCCGTAGCCCGCTGATGTCAAGTTAATGTAAGTACTTTTTTCTCTTTTATTCCTAAGTTCTTTTATGATTTCAAAAATCAAATTATCATTTTATGATTCTATCGCTTCTAAATATCAGAGGAAGTTCGCTGAACAATCCTTTCTTGTCATTTAGAAACATCGCAGGTGAAATCAAAAATACACCATATAATCTCCAAAAAGGATGTTATGTCAGTGTCACATCATTCATCAAAAAGCAGAAGTATCTACAGCATTTTTTAATTCTTCAAGTCTTCGAAAAAACATTTCTTTCCATACTGTCATATCTTCAAACATTTCTTCATCTATATCTTTTATCTGATGCATCCCAACATGTCTGACTGCTTCTATTGCCGCCTCCCGCTGCGTTTTTTTCTCAGGATAAACCGTCTGACAGTTTGCTCCATCTATCGTGTCATAACTTCCAAAGCTCTGATTAAAATCCATGATCGGATACAGTGAAACATATTCATTGGTCCGATTATCAATCAAAAACCCCCAGTTTTCCGGATGTCGATCTATATTACCAACCAAATAATCAAGGATATTCATTCCATAATACGTCTCTTTATCAATCCGCAAACACTCATTCAATACATTCAAGTCATGATTTAACGCATATATTTCAAATGCCATTTTTGAAACGATAGAATACTGCCTAGATGTTATAATTTTACTCTGAGTTACTTTTTGCCCATCATAAAAGGCTCCATCATATTTCACCTGTTTAAAGTCAAAGCATTGGCATAATCTACTTGCTAAAAGTTCTTTCTTAACAGCATCGTCACCACCATCTTTTAATAAAATGAAATCTTTTCCCCTTCTGATCCATGCTTTTGGAAAGCATCCTTTGGTGGATAAATCTGGTGCCAGTTCCTGATTTGTAACTGTCATCGGTTTTCCACGCAAAGAAAGTTCTACCACCGCCTCATTTAATGAATTATCATACAAATTTATCTTTTCGTAAGAAATGTCTTCATCACTCTTTTTTACCCAATAAACATCTGTCAATGATACACAGTGATATGATAATGCTATTTTAGCTCGATCCCGATCTGTCATTGCCTGTGCCATTCCGATACTGTTTAAAATTTCTTTTGCATATTTCCTGTCCAAAGACAACACCCGCGAGGCACACCAATAATAAAAATTATTCATATTATTGATCAGCGTATCAAAATCACAATCATTCTCCAAATAAAGATCATACGGAAGAAACTTTTCGTCCAAAATAGTAGCCTCTCCACGCATATTAATCTCTGCTACTTTTCGTTCACCATGCATGACATCGTAATACGTAATATCAGGATTGTATCTTTTTCTTGCATTATTATCATTAAGCTCAATTATTGTTTTCGGCTGCAACAAACCATTATTCATATTGTCTCCATTCCAATCACTCACGATACAATGTATATTCAACTTTACGTACTTTCGATTTTTTGTCCTCGCTTCCCTCCAGATATGCCCAGAACATCAAATATATTTTTTTACCATCAATTACTGCAATTTCCAATGGAGTGGTCAGTCCTGTACCCATTGCCATAAAATTAATACATGCTATCTTAAGATGATTTTCAAAAATATTTGTCTCTATCCTTTGTTTCTGAGAAATATCTTCAATAAAACTAATGGTTAAAATCAATTCAAAATAATTATCTCCGTTAATATTTAAAGTAAGATCACTATTCTCATCAAATAAAAACACAGTTCCGTAACTGATGATTTCTCGATTCTGAGAGCTTAATTTTACTTGCATTTTTGTCACCTCTCAACTAAAGATGTTTTTATTGTAACATGTTCCTATTTTACAAACAAGGCATTTCCCATTTTCACACTGGTATGCTGTCACGACCGCATAATGCCCCATAGCCTCACTGATGTCAAGTTAATGTTGTAAATTTTTTACCTTTTATACAGAAATCAAAATCAAAAAACTGTAAAGCAGTTATTTATTTTACCGCTTTACAGTTTTTCCTAATTCAAGTTCCGATTTACCATATTTTTAATACCTATCAACGTTTGAATATCCTCCCGATACCAGTCATCGCATTCAATATAGAAAACTTCAATTTTTTTCTCCGGCTCATTATGCCCCCAAACTCTACTCTTGACCTTACACATAGTACATTAATCATCGAGTCAGGTCTGCAAAAACTACATCCTCATGCTTTTTGGGCGATACGTTCACTATAACGCCCCTTTCTGATTCTTTTACCAGCCTCTACTCTGGTGCCATCACTGTTTTCATGATAAATAGTCTGCGTTTTAGGATCATACACTACAGCCGAAATATCCATAGCTTTCTTTTTTTCCAATTCAATTTTTACTGCTGCATTTACCCTTTTTACAACCGCTTCATCAGTAATATACTCTTCCCTTTTCATATTCTGCACCCTCTTTCTGAATTAGGAAACCAATTGTCTACACCATTATAATATCTTATCTTCTATTTTCCATCAATCAAAATCTAATGACGGCGTAAATTTACTGTAGGAATTATAGTGACAGAAACTGCCAGATGCGTTTCCTAAAATCTTTCTGTAGTTTATAAAATCAATCGTTCCTATCATATTTTCCTCTGAACAGATACTTGTTTCGCAAAAATTCTGCATGTTCCCGCGTAATTGCTCCATCATTAATTTCTGCTATGTTAATGCTTCCGTACAGTTCCCCCCACAGGCAATCCAATAAATCAGACTTATTTTTTAAACCTTCCTTGTAGGCATCTAAATCATGCTGCAGATATTCCGGCAGTCCATATTCGTAGGCACGTTCCCTTTCTGCCATCCTTTCTTCCTCCTCTCCCTCTATTATATCGGTATATCGAAATATCGGCAACAAAAACAATAAATTTTCAAGAACAGTTCACAGATTTTCTCCCCATGTATAGTTCCACTCAATCTCCACTCTTTTATCCCGGTACACTGTAACCCTTTTGATAAATATATCCACCATTTCCTGTGTCAGCTTTTCCATTTTTGAAAATCGGATAATCTCTTTCATATCCATCTTCGGCTGAGCATATTCCTCCTTAATCCTGCCAACAGCCTCTTCTGCCTCTTTCATAGTAGTTGATATTTCCTGCATCTGCAAATCAATCTTATCCACATAACTGCGATAGGATTCTGGCCCAATCAGTTTTTCCGCATACCGTTCATACAAAGCATTTCTCTTTGAATTCAACTCCCTGTATTTTTCCCTGCAATCTTTTAATACCTGTTCCCATCTTTTCAATTCTTTTTTCTGGAAATTCTGAAGGCTTTCACTCTGGCTCAGCAAGTCTCCGTGATGCATCAGTTCTTTATAAAGTTCTGCTAACACGATTTCCTCCAAAATATCAGCTCTAAAACAAGTACAGCAGTCCGGAATCTGGAGCACAGAGTGCTTTGTGCACCAAAAATGAGGAGCTATCTTGCTTTTCTTTTTTTGTGGTGAATAAACGACCGCATATCCACATCCCCCGCAATATATTTTCCCCGTCAACGGATGTTTTTCTCTCTTTCTTTTTGTAGACTGTCCCGGGCGAAAGGATGATACCTTTTCATAAACTTCCTTGGAAATCAACGGTTCATGATGGTTTGGGATTACCTTCCACATTTCTTTTGGTAAATAAATTGCTTGCCGGCTCCCCACTGCTTTGCGTGTACGTTTTCCATAAGTCATTTCCCCAAGATAGAAGCGGTTATTTAGAATTCCCCTTACAGCGCCCGGACTCCATGTATGATTCTCCCTTGCCATTTTTCTTTCCGGGTAACGCATCTGTGTAGTCGTCGGTATTTTTTCAGCAATCAATTTCTTTGCAATCTGCGTACTGCTCATCCCTGTTTCCGCCAGTGCAAAAATATGTCTTACAACCTCCGCTTCTTTTTCATGGACCAATACCTTATTTTTCTCAGTTTTGCTCTTTACATATCCCAATGGTACTTGTCCAAATACACATTCTCCTCTCTCACATTTATTTTGGAAGGCAGACTTTATTTTGACGGATAAATCCTTACTATAAAGGTCGTAGACCAGCGTTTGGAAAGCGGTATCGATCGCCGGAATATTCCCCTCCTGCCTGCTGCTGTCATAATGGTCATTTAGGGAAATAAAACGCACTCCCATAAACGGAAAAATCTGGTTGAGATAATCCCCCAGTTCGATATAATTTCTTGCAAACCGCGACAAATCTTTTACAAGGATACATCCAATCTTTCCCTGCCTGACCATCTTTAACATTTCCTGCATTCCGGGCCTATCCATATTTGTACCCGAAAAGCCATCATCGCAAAACTCTTCTATCCTCTGTCTTTTTAACTCTTGATCCTGACTGATATAATCCAATAACATCTTCCGCTGATTTGAAATACTGTTGCTTTCCCTATCTCCTTCCGAAATCTTTTCTTCCCATCTGGCGTCCTCCAGAGAAAGGCGAAGATATATGGCAGTTATTTTTCCTTCTTTTACCATATCATTTCCCCACTTTCAAAAATATCCCTGCACGCAAATATTACCTCCACCCTTTTTTCAGGATATATATAAATCCTTTCTACCAATGCCTCTATCAAATCTTTCGTAAATATTTTTTCATCCTTCCATTTTACCCATGCCCTGACTGTTCTTAAGTAATTTTTTCCCTTCTGTTCAAGATTTTCTCTCTGTTTCCTTAAACTATCCTCTTGTTGTTCCAGTTCTCTTTCCCGCTTCTCCTTTCCTTCCCTGTATGCCGCATAATCTTCTCCTGATATTTTTTTTGTGTAATACGCCATATACTTTCCGCTTTCCTCCTCTGCCAAACATGCCTTTGCCTGCGTCACAAATTGAATCTTCCGATTCAGCTCCAGCTTTTGTTCGCGAATCACTTCTTCTGCCTGGCTCACATATTTTTTCCTATTCCCCAGACCAGCTGCAATTTCCTTTTCAAAAACCTTAAAAAGAATATCCTTTAATACAATCCTTGTAATACGGTTAGAGGAATGGCTGTAATCATTTTTGGTCGTTTTGCTGTTCCCGCAAAAATACACTTCCAAACGCCCCTTACTTCCGTCTGCATAACATTTCACATAACTATGTCTTGTCATCTTCCGCCCACATATGCCGCAATACAACACCTTGTCAAATATATTTTCTTCAATCGGGCATTCCCTGCTTGGATGCTGATGCTGCTTTACCCGCTCCTTATATTTCATTCGGATCCTTGCTGCCTCTTCCGCTATTTCCGGCAGGATCAATGCTTCATGAACATTTTCCTTAACAATCCACTCCTCTTCCGGTTTATAAATGCGGGTGCTTTCATCCCTTGCTGTCAGCGTACTTTTTCCCTGTATCAGCTTTCCCGAATATGTCCCGCTCCTGATAATTCGCTCTACAGCGCTTTTATCCCAGCCTTTAAAACCGTTTCCCTTTTGAAAATAAATATTTCCGGTCTTTTGATAAACAGACGGCGGATTGATTCTTTGGAGATTCAGCTCATCTGCAACTGCGGTATAAGTTTCTGTCTCAATAAATTTCTCATAAATATATCGGACAATCGCAGCTGTGTCTTCATCCGGGACCAATCTCCGTATCTTGCCGTCCCATACGGCTTTATAGCCGTATGGCGCAGGGCCCCCCACATAGGAGCCTTCTTTCCTTCTCTGGTCATGGGATATTTTTGCTTTTTTCGAAAAATCCTTTGCATACATATCATTGATCAGATTCTTGATTTCAAACATCATCTGCTTTGTCCCATTTCCATCCGCTCCGGTATCAAAACCGTCAGATACTGATATAAACCGGACGCCAAGAAACGGGAATATCTTCTCAATATAGTTCCCTGCTTCCAGATAATTTCTGCAAAATCTTGACAGGTCTTTTACAATAACGCAGTCAATATCCCCCATCCGGATATCCTGCATCAGAAGCTGGAATTCATCCCGATTAAAATTTGTCCCTGTTTTTCCCAGATCGGTATAACAACCCGCCTCTTCTATTTTGTCTGGATGTTTTTTATTCCATTCCTCTATGAATTTTCTGGCAATTTCAATCTGTACATCTATTGATTCATTCTTTCTGTCATCGATGTCAGCTGAAAGTCTCGCATAGATCCCTGCTTTATATACCTTACCGCTCTGGTTCTTAGAATTTCCCGACGATTTCACCTGCATGTTTCCCGCATTTTTTCTTTTCGATACCCGCCCCATCTTCACGCATTCCTTTCTCCATCTTTTGGGGAATCGGAAAGCGCCAGGACGCATTCCCTCATGATCTGATATTCATCCTGAAAATAAAATTCGATCTCAATCCTTTTATTTTCATATACATAAATCCGCTTTACCAGATTTGTCAGCGTATGCCGGTCGATCTCTGCAAGCTCTGCACAATTCCGGAATTCTTCCAGCTTCAGATCGCTTATGGTCCCACTTTGGATCATCTTACTGATCAGCTTCTTACGTTCCCCATATGCTTTTCCATACTCCTCTGCCTTTCTTTGAAATTCAGCATTCAACCGCTTATACTCTTCCTTTGTTACAATTCCTTTTCCCAGATCAGCGTAAAGTCCCGCGCAAAGCCCGTAGTACTTCTCCTGTTCCTGTTTTAAATGAACCAGCTCTTTCTGACAGCCTGCAACCGCCTCCATATCTACCTGTTTTTCTTTGGCCTGCTCAAATAACCGCTGTTGTTCCAGAAAATCATTCGCATATCTTCGCACTGCAACTTCAACCAGGCTATTTAATGTTTTTTCTTCGATACTATGCCGGCTGCAGCCCTCTCCACGATTTTTTGTAGAACAGATGTAATACAGCTTATCCGATTCTTTATATCGGACCCGTCTCCGCACCATTGGCTCCCTACAGTCTCCGCAAAATAAGAGTCCCATGAACGGATTTACTTTTTTACTCTCCGGGCTTATCCTGCCATCCGTTTTAAGAAGGTTTTGTACCACTTTAAAATCACTCTCTGAGATAATCGGTTCATGGACATTTTCCACGCGGATCCATTCTTCTTTCGGTTTCTTTACGCTTTTTTTTATCTTGTAATTGATCTTCTCCGTCTTTCCCTGCAGCAGATGCCCCAGATATACCTCATTTGTCAAAATACGTTTTACAGCCACACTGCTCCACTGTGAACCTGCATTTCCTCTAAATCCTCCGCGATAATTCAGCCCTGTGAACCGTTTGTATTCCCTCGGGGACAGGATATGCATTTCATTCAGCTTCTCTGCTATGGCAGATACTGCCATTCCCTCAATTTTCCAGTAAAATATCCCCCTTACCACTTCCGCCGCATACTCATCTACTACCAGTTTGTTCTTATCCCCCGGCGACTTCCGGTAACCATATACCGCAAACGGAGCCAGACATTCCCCTGCTTTTCTTTTTACTGCCAGCTGGCTTCTTACTTTGATTGAAATATCCCTGCAATAAGAATCATTGATAAAATTTTTTACCGGAAGTACGATCTGGCTTTCCCCGGCGTCCGCCGATTTACTGTCATAATGGTCTGTCAGCGCAATAAAACGCACACCAAGAGCCGGGAATATCTTTTCCAGATACCTCCCGGTCTCGATGTAATCACGCCCAAAGCGGGACAGATCTTTTACAACCACACAGTTTACCCTGCCTGCTTCAATGTCTTCCATCATTCTTTTAAATTCCGGTCTGTCGTAATTACTGCCAGAAAAGCCATCATCCACATAGCTGTCATAAAGTTCCATCTCCGGCTGATCATTTAAAAAGGCGCGGATTAACCCTCTCTGACTTCCTATGCTGTTGCTTTCGGCTTTCGATCTGCCATCCCCGCCTTTTTCTTCCTCGTACTCTGTTTTCACAGCATCGTCTCTGGAAAGGCGCAGATACATGGCAACAAAGAATTTAGATTTTTCTTTCATATTATCACTCCTGACTTTTTTGCTAGGGGAAGCCAAAGACTTTTCCTTTTCATAGAATCAGGAGTTACACTGATTTGTCCTGATATTAGGTTAACACTGATTCCCAAATATTTCAATCCTGAATACTGACATCTCAAAGATGGACTTTTGATAACCTGTTCAGATATTCTTCCATTTTATCATCTATGCTGTCCCCGTCTTTCTGGAATTTAACCTTTACGACATAGTCCCCGATTCTATTTACATAAATATTGTTTGTCTGTCTGGCAAATTCTTCCAGTTTTTTTCTCACAGGCAGTGACGTGTCGATTTTTATGTCCCTTAAATCCGTCAATGTGGAAATATCCACTGTCCTTACATCCACATCTGCCATTTCTTCCAGTTTTTCTTTTATCAGCCTCAATCCCCTTCTCCTTTCTACTACAATATATTTATGGTTAATATCCCTTACAGCCAGTAAGGAATTATC
>ERZ779820.2336-NODE-2336-length-10693-cov-3.383907_pt1 | contig 10693 bp, 13 predicted proteins | sample MGYA00511563_ERZ779820 | MGnify/ENA primary metagenome ERZ779820 (study PRJEB29588, sample SAMEA1964852) | human gut metagenome | biome: human gut; feature: human-associated habitat; material: faeces | place: Denmark | collected 2008/2010 ...
TTGTCATCGCCAATGACTTTCATCATCTTGAACGGCTGCCGTTTTGTTCCCAGAATCGTACCGCCACGGGTCAGAATCCCAGAAAAGTCATCCGGTTTCATTTCCTTGCAAATATTGTGAATCAGTCCATAGTAGCCGTCTGAAATGCCAACGATTTCCACATTTTCCGTCCCCAGCATCTGGTAACATGCCTTTGCAACGCCACGAATGGTTGCATTCAGTCCCGGGCAATCGCCGCCGCTGGTCAAAATTCCAATTCTCCGTTTCATCAAACAGAACCTCCCATCAGAAATTTTCTTACAGAAAGCATGTCCGGATTTTGCCGGAACATGCAAATGATTGTTATAATTGTATCATTTTTTCTGCATTTTGTCAACGGGATTCTATGAACAGTGCGAAAATCTGCGGTAACATTTTCCGTTTTTCGGATTCTGTTCTTTTCCGATTCTTTTCCAAACGGGGGTTTTGTTGAAGGGGTGTAAAAGAGTTGTTATGCCCGATAGACTTTGTAGAACGGTGCACAGGGATTCTTTTTCCTTGCCAATTTATGCAGCAGCCGCAGGGCGGAGGGGCAGAATGCCGGCTGCAACATCCATTGTTTTGCCCAGAACTGGTCTAACAGAATCAAGCGTTCCAGTTTTTTTTGATATTGGGTCGGAATCGACCGTTTCCAGTACCAATCATCGCCCCTGCCACTCGATTTCCATTCCCACAAATCATTGCTTGTGTTTTTGGAGATTGAGAACGCCCGTTTGATTCTCTTCCATAAATACGGGCTCATGTGGCAGGTGTAATAAGTCGTGAGCAAATCTTCTTGCATCACGAACAGTTCCATAGATTGTTCGTCCGCCATCTTTATGAGATAGACATCTTTTGGATGGATCGTCTGGATGGCTGCATCATCCAACGGGAAACTACAAATACGCATCTTCATTCCACTCCTCATCTTGTGATTTCTCTCTATTATCCATCAAAAGTGGAACATTCGTCTATCTGTTCAAAAAAATTTACGATTTCTCCTGTAAAATCTCGTTGGCTTCCGATTGGGTCAACTTCTGATTCGCAACCATCGCTTGCAAGACCTGCTGCATCCGCTGTTCTGCTAAATCTGCATGCTCCTGCAACGCATAGGCGGAGGGGGCGTTCGGCAGTCCGGCAAGCATCACGGCTTCATAATCCGTCAGCTGCTGCGGGGTCGTGTGGAAATAGCCCTCTGCTGCCTCAGAAATGCCCGTATAGCCATCTCCAAAGTAAATCGTGTTGACATACAGGGCGAACAGCTCCTGCTTCTCACAGACCTGCTCCCAAGCGTGAGCAAGGAACATCTCTGCAAGTTTCCGCTGCAAGGTTTTCTCCTGCGTGAAATACTGGTTCTTCGCCAGCTGCTGGGAAATGGTACTGCCGCCCTCTGCAAACGACCTTGTTCGCAAATCGTTCCACAGTGCCCGTATCATCGCCGAAATATCTACGCCGGAATGGGAGAAAAACCGCTGGTCTTCCACGGAAATGACTGCATCCACATAAATTTGCGGCAGGGCATCATAGGGGACAAATGATTCCTGTTGTTCAATCGCAGCGGTTTTCTCGGCAATCGGGGTTTCTGCAAGGACGTTCCGGTACATCTGATAGCCCTGTACGCCATACCAAAGCCCCATGGCAAGCAGAAGCACGCCCAGCAGCAACAGTATACGGCAAATGTAGCTTTTTGTTTTGGATGTTGTTTTTTGTTTCCGTCTTACTTCTGCTTGCATGGTGTTCACCTGTCCTTTTCTTGTTTTTGTTCTCTATTTCTCTCTTCTATTCTGTTTTTCGATTATGTCGGATACTCGCTGCTCAGTGTCACCGTTCCGGTATAATCTGCGTAATCTACCACCACATAGCAATTCCCGCCCTGATTCTGTATAATTTTAGAGAACATGCCCTGCTCGTTCGGGGTCAGATATTCTTTCTCTTTATCGCCGTTTAGCACATAGATTTCTACAATACCGTTTCTTGCTCCAACCGTTCCGGTTAGCCACAGCGTTCTTGTCTGAATCGAACAGCCGCCAAATACCACATCTTTCCCCCGTACGTTCCGACAATCTGCCTGATACGTTCCCGTATAGGCATCTTCTCCATCCAACCGCATTCCATACAGCTGCTGCTTGCTGGTTCGCTGAAAGCCGCCTAGGCTGGATAGTGTCTTTTCGTATCCATACAGCAGCTTGCCTTTCCAATCCCCTCCGCAGCCCGTCAGGCTGCCGAGAAGTAGACAACTGCACAGCAATCCGCCCATGATGTGTTTCTCTCTCATTTTCGCCTGCTCCAAAACCGAAAAAGCACCTCCATGCCGTTCCAAATCAGCGTTGCCAACAAAATCAGCATGCCGATTGGAATCGCCAGTATCAGCAGGCAGCCAATCCCAATTCCCATAACAAGTTTTTCTTTCATTTATGATTTCACCAACTGATAATAGCTATGCGAGGTCAACTTATACATCAACGCATACAAGGCAGCAAACACAAGAAAACCGCCAACGGTTATGATTGCAAACAGAGAAATATTGATCAGACCCATCACCGCCAGCAACCGGTACAGCATCGGAAAGGCAAACGCCAGATGCACCCCAGCCATGAGCAGTGGAGCAGTAAAGACCGTTAAAATCTGCGAGTTGATGCTTCGCTTGATTTCTTTTTTCGTCATGCCGACTTTTTGCAGAATCTCAAACCGTCCGGCATCTTCATAGCCCTCTGAAATCTGCTTGTAATACATAATCAATACCGTTCCGAACAGGAATACCACGCTCAGCAGAATGCCCAGGAACAGCAGTCCGCCATACAGGGCATAGAAGCTCGAACGCCCACTTTCCCGACTCTCACAAACACAGCCTTCTTCCGAAAGCTGCTGCTCCAGCTCTGCCTGAATGGCAAGCTGTGTGTCTGCATCCGCATCCAAATCAAATCCTTTGTAGAATTGAATGACGGAAGCATACCCATTATAGGCTTCTGCCTGTCGTTCATTGAGTTCCTGCATCATCGCCATATCCGGCACAATCAAATACAGCATCCGGCTGACATTGGCAAAAGCATCGCCGTCATCCACAAACTGCGGAACTTGTTTCTGAATCTGAAACGGCTGCATCGTTCCGATTTGAATCGTATCTCCGGAATATGAACCATCTATCACAGATAGCAATACTTCGCCATCCTGCAATGTTTCCGACGTTCCGGCTAAACGATTGTATTCTTCCAAAGTGAATATCTTCACAGTTGCAATGTCATCATAATCCACAAGGGAATCCTGTTCAAACTGTAACCGATTTCCGTTCAGCACCCCACTGATTTGCAGCGTGGTTTCGTGTATTTCGTTTTTTTCCTGCAGAGAATAACGGGATACGACTTCTGCAATTTTTTCTTCCAATGCTTGTTCGTCAAAATCGGAATAGGCTGTGACAAAAATATCCCTTGGGTATCGCTGATACAAGCTGTCTTCCGAACCCAGATACAAACAAAGTGTGCTGGAAATCATCACCAGAACCATCGTAGACAGCACACAGATGGAAGCCAGACTCGAACCGTTCCGCTTCATCCGATACCGCATGGACGAAACCGAAATGAAATGCTGTAACTGGTAATAATACCGCTTATTCTTCTGCAACAGCTTACACAAGCCACAGAACCGCAGATGAAAAGCAGATACGTTGCCAGAATGACCAGCACCACCGCCAGAAAGAACATCGAAAAGGCAGCAATCGGCTGTTGAATCGTCACGGATAAGTAATAGGCAATGCCCAGCATCACCAGTCCGCAGAGCGTCAGCAGCCAACGGGCTTTTGGAGGCTTTTCGCCCTGTTTTTCCCCTCGCAGCAGGGCAATCGGCTTGGAAACGTGAATCTGTCCGAGCGAATACAGCAGGATGATGCCATAGGAAACCGCTGTCAGCAAAATCGTATTCCGCACAGCATTTGGTTCAATCCGGAAGCCCATCGGGCTGCTGTTGCCCAGCATCTTCGCTGCCATCAGTTCCGAGAGCTTCGACAGCAGAATGCCCAGCCCCAGACCGCCAACCATGGATGTTCCAACAGCATGCCATTTTGCCAACACAAAATGCGGGCGATGTTCCATTTTCCCATGCCGAGGATATTATACAGCCCGAATTCTGTTTTTCGCCGCCGCATCAAAAACGAGTTCATGTAGAATAGAAAAATCGCTGCAAAGATGGCAACCACACCCGTTCCCCACGAGAGAATCATTTGCATCTCCTGCCCGCCGTGCATTTCATAAATGGCTTTGCTATACGTCAGATAGGATACGATGTAATACATCATGGTAATGCCGATACTGGTCAGCAGAAACGGCAGATAGATTTTCTGGTTCTTATAAATGCCGTGCCACGCCAGTTTCCAATAGAGCGTTTTCATGCCTGTTCCCCTCCTGTTGCCAACATCGTCAAGGTATCGGAAATCTTCTGATACAACTGTTCATTCGTGCAGCCGCCCCGATAAATCTGATGGAACAGCACGCCGTCCTTGATGAACAGAATCCGGTCTGCACGGCTTGCCGCCTTGGTGGAGTGTGTTACCATTAAAATTGTCTGTCCGGTCGCATGAATTGCGGAAAAGACATCCAGCAAGCCATCTGTGGACTTGGAATCCAGTGCTCCGGTCGGTTCGTCCGCCAGAATCAGCTTTGGCTTGGAAATCAACGCTCTGGCAACCGCTGCACGCTGTTTCTGTCCGCCGGAAACTTCATACGGGTATTTCTCCAGCAGGTGCGTAATCCCCAGCTGTTCCGCAATCGGATTCAACCGCAACTCCATCTCTTTCGGCGACTTCCCAGCCAGCACCAACGGCAGGAAAATATTATCTTTCAGGGAAAACGTATCGAGCAAGTTGAAATCCTGAAATACAAAGCCCAGATTATCCCGCCGGAACGCTGCAATTTCCCGTTCCTTGACCATTGTCAAATCTTTTCCATCCAGAAAAACTTTCCCGCTGGTCGGCTGGTCGAGGGCTGCGAGTATATTCAGCAGCGTGGTCTTTCCCGAACCCGATTCCCCCATGATTGCCACATATTCGCCCGTTTCGACGGAAAACGAAACGTCCGAAAGTGCCTGCACCTGATTCCCACCAAATCGGGTGGTATAGATTTTCTTCAAACATTCTACTTGTAGCATTGCCATTTGCAATTGCCCCCTTCTGTGTTGTTGCCTTTATTGTATCAGAAATCCCATCGCTCCGCCATTGATTTGTGTGACATTTTGCCGGAGAAATGTGACATTTTTGTAAGGTACAGAAAGAAAAATTCCGCTGGCTGCCTTGTGTTTTCAGAAAAGTATCTGTTTTTTGTTTAAATTCTCTGAAAATGTTTAAAAAAGATATTGACTTTGCACAAATTTTGGATTATACTGGGAATAGTTGCATACGCAAACCAACACAAAAGGAGAAGCAACATGAAAGTGCCCAAAAAAATCCTTGCAGTTGGCGTGGCTTTCCTGCTCTGCTTCGGTTCTGTCTGTACCGAACTGTCCCTGCCCAGCACGACTGCAACCCTGACTGCTTCCGCAGCCTCCACCCTTGCGGACTTCCCAAGCAGTTACCAAAGTGCAGCCGATTGGATTTGGACAAACCGCATCGAACGGGAGCAGTCCACCGTCCGAACGCTCTCGGATGAATCACTTTATGGATACGAACTATGTTTATCCGGGCGAACGGTTCGATATGTACCTCTGGGCAACACAGGGCTTCCCGTCCATCGGTGGATGCGGCGGTGACTGGAGGCAGCGGCTGTCGGATGATGCTTACTTGAATATGCTGAACGGCACAAACCTGCACGTTCTGGAACATGAACTCGGTCACGGCTGGTGAACTGGTATGCACGGTGGGATGAATCTGCCAATGACATGGCGGAACGGGATGCTTCTACGCTCCAGTTCTCTGCTGTGGGAAATGCAGCTGCTCCGGTAACAACCACCACTTGTGCGACTACAAGACCAACCACCACCACTACCACGACAACCACCACCAAAAAAGCAACAACCACAAAAACCACGACTACCACCACAAAGCCAAGCTCCGGCAAAAAAGTCGTTCTGAAAAATGTTTCATACAGAACAGCGTTTGACCTGACACCATACAACGATCAGAAGATTCGCTCCATCACGCTGCAATTCCAGGGCAGCATTCCAAATTCCGGCGGCTGCCTCGTATTGGGAAACTGCTGGAACGAACAGCATCCGATTGCATATTCCGACTTACAGAACGGGACGATTACCTTCCAGATTCAGAATCCGCAGGATGTCATGACCATCTATAACTATTACGGACTGGGCAGCTTGCAGGCTGTTACCCTGAACTACTAATGCTCGTCTAACGCATTCATCAAAAAAATCCACAGACAAACTTTTGCCTGTGGATTTTTCCATTCTGAAACATCTGAAAGCATGCTTTCTGAAACGCCGGCAGTTTGTTTTCATGTTCACAAAATTCCTGTACAATAATAAGAGAAATGGAACAATCAACAAGGAGGGTTTTCTCATGAAAACGATTCAGTATAAAGACATGGGTGCTCGCATCCGTGCACAGCGGGAACGCCTGGGATACACCAGAGAGCAGCTTGCGGAAAAATTAGATGTTTCGACAAAATTCTGCTCCGATATTGAACTGGGCATCAAGGGCATCTCCATTCAGACGCTGGCAAAGCTTTCGGATTTGCTCTGCCTGCGGACAGATTATATTCTCTTCGGTGAAGAGCAGCCCGACCATACCGCAGAACTGGAAATGATGGATGCTCTCATTCAAAAGTGTCCGGCTGACCGTCAGGACGACCTGCTGACCATCATTCATGCGTTCATCCATGCTGTTTCCGAACCGCAAGAACCAACTGAATAAAAAAGAAAGCGGTAACACAGGACACACTTGTCCCTGTTACCGCTTTTTTCTTGAAAAATTTCCGCATCTTCGTGCCGACATCTGCACCAAAGCAACACGGGATTCCCTGTGAAAAAGCGTTCTTCCCTCGCTTAAACACAGCGTTTCCAATGCTGTTTCAGATTCGCACACGCTCCAACCACCAGCATGAACGATGCGGTGAGTAATCCAAATCCGATAATGGTTACCAGAAAGTTCCGGTGCAGCAGTGTCGCCAGCAGAGCCGCAAGCAGCTCAATGCCTAAGACGATTCTGGTTCTTCTGCGATAAACCCGAACTTCTGTTTCATCCAATGGATTGTTTTCTGTTTCGATTGGTGCAAGCCAGAGCAGCACCGCACTTGCAGCCAGAATCAAAATCCAAGCGGCAAGCAGCGAAACAGAAACCCACTTCAGAATTGCCAGCAATGCTGCAATCAAAAGCGTCGATAACACATAGCACTTCACGGGGGAATCCGCATGGTGTCCGCCCGCAGAAATGCGAATGGGAATAAACGACAGATTTAACAGCACGCATGGCAAAAACAATCGAAACAGAATGCCCAAACCAATTGTCGTCACAATGTTTAAGAGCATCATTCCAAACTGATAGCATCCGAACACATAAATATCTGCATCGGATTCGGGAATGATTTCCGCCTGTATCAATTTCTTTGCAAATTTTTCCGAGAATGTTTGCAGCATCAGAATTTCCGCATCTTCTTCACGGATTTCGGCATCTTCGGCTGATAATCCCACCAATTGCAAGGAAAATTTGCCCAGAAAGAAGATGATTTTTTGGCAATGGAAGCTGCTACCTGTAATACCTTTTTGGAAGCCTGTTTCATTCAAATGCACCCTTTTTAAAAACAAATTCAAGACATCTTGTGAATTCAGCGTATCATAAACATCGCAATGTGTCAATTTTTTTGCATCAAACGGGATTCTTTTGCATGAAACGGGATTTTCAGGTTGATTTTCACAAAAAGTTCATTTAAAAATTCGTTGCTGTTGGAATCGTAATCGCAGCAGTGAATATTCCATCTTCTACATCGGTTTTAAAATCGCCTTTGTATTTTTTCACAACCATTTCTACATTCTTCAAGCCTAATCCAAAATGTCCCTCTTTGGTAGAAACAACAGTGTTTCCCTCTCGCTTCAAATCATTTTTTGTTGGATTTTCCACATGAATCATGATTTCTCCCATTTGAAACGCCACTGCAAAATGAATATATCGCTGTTCCTCCGGCAATTCTGAAACCGCATCCACGGCATTATCCAAAAGATTGGAGGCAATTGTAGTCAAGTCTACACCAGCCAACATTGACAGCTGTTCTTCTCCCTGTAAGTCCATTTTCAAAGCGATATGCCGCTGTTCTGCTTTCAAAAAAACATGATTCAAGATGGCAGAGAGCAGTGGATTGTCACAGTGAATCGATGGCTGTAATTCATTCAGCTTTTGAAACAGGGATTCCTTGTATTGCTGTGCCTCTGCGAGATGGTCGGATTGAATTAAAGATTCCAACGCTCGCACATGCCGTTTCGCATCATGAATGGTTTCCATTGAATTTTGATACCGCTGCTGCAAATCAGAGTATACTTCCAGCTGCATTTCTGATTGCTGTTGTAACAGTGCATTTTCTTTTTCTGTCTTCCGAACAATCGAAATCCGGTAAAATACAGCAACAATATAGACATCCAACACCAAACAACCCAACAAAAATAAAATTAAAAACATACCAGAGGAATACGATTGAATATATTTGCAAACATAAGCAAATACCGCAATCTCTCCTGCTGCCAGCATCGTATAAAAAATCGCCTCATACCAAGAAAAAATTGCATGTTTTTTTCGTATCAACGTAAATAAGAGTTGACAAAGTAAAAACGCTGTTAAACTTGCAAATGCATTTCGAACCCAAATGTTGCTTTCTTGCAATGTAGAAGAAATACTACTATCATAAAAAGTAGAAAGCAACAAGACAGAGAAAACATCCGTCAGAAATCCACAAAAAGCAATCAAAATATCATAGACCAAAAAATAAAGTTTTTTACATCGATAGCAAAGCAACGTTGACCCCACAATCATAAGCATCGCAGATGTCATATTGAGAACGGGTATTTGCAATAGTCCAATTGCACCTTGCACAATTGCAATTCCCAATACGCCCAGTAATCGCAAGAAAAAATGAGACCGCCGTTCCAGAATTTGAAACAAGACCCACATGCCAGAAAATACCGTTGCAATGCTGACAATCGTATTTCCTAAAAATTGTGTTACCATCGTTTAATCCCTCCAATTGATATTCAAACTATTGTGTAAATAGGTACTGATTTGTTCATGAACCTGCTTCCGGCGATTCTTCGCAATCGGAATCATTTCATGATTTTTCATCTGAATCTCTGCACCAAAGGAAAGGATTTGTCTGGGATTTACCAGAAAGCTCTTGTGCGGCACTAAAAAGCCATACGACTCCATCTGCTTTTCCAAGCTTTTCATGCTGCTCGAAAGATACCAAGTTCCCGTTGTTGCCACCAACTTCACACGGCGGTTCTGCCCATATTCAAAATAGAAAATGTCCTCCATGTTGACGGAAATCTGTTCCTCTAACGTCTGAAACACCAATCTGGTCTTTGGTTCTTCTGGCTGGGTATAAAGCAAGAAGTCCTCTAAATTCTTGTAAATGTCCGATTGTCGAATCGGTTTTGGTAAAAAAGAAAATGGATGTACGGTAAACGATGCAGCCATTTTCTCCGTATAATTACTGACATAAATCACACATACCTTTCTATCCCACGTCCGAATTTTCTTGGCGGTTTCAATGCCGTCCATGCCGTTCATCTGAATATCAAGAAAAATCAAGTCATACAGGCGACTGCTCATAATCAGAGATTCTCCACTGTGAAAGGTATCAATGCGATAATCATCCGCTCGATTTTTTTGTCGAAAAAAATTCTGAATGCTTTGCTGGATGATTTTAATTTGTCTGCTTTCATCATCCACAATCGCAATTTGTATCATAATCTTCCCCCTTCGTATCCTTCATCATAGCATAAAAACAGGCAAAAAGCAAGCCAGCATGGCTGCTTTTCAGAGATTTTACATATCATAAGAAACTGTAAACCAATTGTTTTTATTGCGTGTTTGGATTCGACAATCCCCTTTCACATTTCTGTTTTATTTCTGATTTTTGGCGTTGCATTTTCGCCAGTTTTTTGTTATAATAAGCCTTAGAAAGGAAGATGCTCTATGACCACAATCGACCTCATTACTGGCATTCTTGGGGCTGGGAAAACCACCTTCATCCGCAAGTATGCCGCCAACCTGCTCGCACAGGGCAAGAAGATTGCCATCCTCGAAAACGACTTCGGGGCAGTCAATGTTGACCGGATGATGCTGCAAGACCTCCAGAGCGACCGCTGCAAGGTGGAAATGATATCCGGCTGCAATGACCCGACCTGTCACAAACGCCGCTTTAAAACGCAGCTGATTGCCCTTGGGATGCAGCAGTTTGACCGTGTCATCCTAGAACCCTCCGGAATCTTCGACATGGACGAATTTTTCGACACGCTGTATGAATCCCCCCTCGACCGCTGGTTCTCCATCGGCAGCATTCTGACCATCGTAGATGCAACCATGGACGAGGTGTTGTCTGCACAGATGGAATACCTGCTTGCCTCTGAGGCTGCCTGCTGCGGAAAGCTGGTGCTCAGTAAGCGTTCTCTGCTGCCGGACTGCTCAGAGGCAGAATTGACCGACCGCACCCTTCGCCATCTGAACCGCTCGCTTGCTGCGATTCAGTGCAGC
>ERZ779820.2341-NODE-2341-length-10682-cov-3.531476_pt1 | contig 10682 bp, 9 predicted proteins | sample MGYA00511563_ERZ779820 | MGnify/ENA primary metagenome ERZ779820 (study PRJEB29588, sample SAMEA1964852) | human gut metagenome | biome: human gut; feature: human-associated habitat; material: faeces | place: Denmark | collected 2008/2010 ...
CGGAAATAAGAAATTTAGACGCAAGATTGTTCGAGAAATCAACTTGTTGGCACACAAGCAACAAGAGGAGAGAAACAAATAATGGATATTATTCAGGTAATCACACAGGAATTGAAGGTGGAGAAATGGCAGGTAGAAGCCGCAGTCAAATTAATTGACGAAGGCAACACCATCCCATTCATTTCCCGATACAGAAAAGAAGCAACAGGTTCCCTTAATGATGAGCAGCTTCGTGCACTCTTTGAGAGACTGACGTATCTGAGAAATCTGGAAGATAAGAAGAATCAGGTATTAAAGAGCATCGAAGACCAGGGCAAGCTGACTGAGGAACTGAAGAAACAGATTCTGGATGCCCAGACACTGGTTGTAGTAGAGGACTTATACAGACCATATCGCCCGAAACGTCGTACCCGTGCGACAATTGCCAAAGAGAAAGGGCTGGAACCACTGGCAGATATCATTCTTCTGCAGATGACAGACAAGCCGGTAGAAGAGGAAGCCAGGGCGTATGTCTCCGAAGAAAAGGGTGTTAAGAATGTTGCAGAAGCATTGAACGGAGCTAAAGATATTATTGCAGAGCGTATTTCCGATGAAGCAGACTATCGTATCTACATCCGTAACCTGACAACAAAGAACGGAAGTATTTCTTCCACAGCAAAGAATGCGGAAACTCAGTCTGTATATGAGATGTATTATGAATTCGAGGAGCCGGTCAGGAAACTGGCAGGACACCGTATTCTTGCGTTAAACCGTGGTGAGAAAGAGAAATTTATCACTGTTAAAGTAAATGCACCGGAGGAAGACATCCTTCGTTATTTGAATAAGAGAGTGATCAAAAAAGACAACCCGAATACAACTCCGATTCTGAAAGCAGTTGTAGAAGACAGTTACAAACGTCTGATCGGACCGGCTATCGAGCGAGAAATCCGCAGTGACCTTACTGATAAGGCAGAAGACGGCGCAATCCATGTATTCGGCAAGAATCTGGAACAGCTTCTGATGCAGCCTCCAATCGCAGGCAAAGTCGTACTTGGATGGGACCCTGCGTTCCGTACAGGCTGTAAGCTGGCAGTTGTAGATGCAACAGGTAAAGTTCTGGATACAACAGTTGTTTATCCCACAGCTCCGACTACTGAGAAAAAGATCCGTGCTGCCAAGGATACAGTGGAAGGTATGATCGAAAAATACGGTGTATCCCTTATTTCAGTAGGAAACGGTACAGCATGTCGTGAATCCGAGCAGGTGATCGTAGATATGCTCAAAGAAATCCCGGAAAAAAAGGTGCAGTATGTTATCACAAATGAGGCAGGAGCATCTGTGTATTCTGCAAGCAAACTGGCTACAGAGGAATTCCCGAATTTTGATGTAGGACAGAGAAGTGCGGCTTCCATTGCAAGACGTGTACAGGATCCGCTTGCAGAACTGGTTAAGATCGCTCCGAAATCTATCGGTGTGGGTCAGTATCAGCATGATATGAACCAGAAGAAACTGGATGAAGCATTAAGCGGCGTTGTAGAAGACAGTGTAAATAAAGTTGGTGTAGATTTAAATACAGCATCTGCATCTCTGCTTGAGTATATTTCCGGTATCAGCAAAGCAATTGCCAAAAATATCGTAGCTTACAGAGAAGAGAACGGTCAGTTTACAGACAGAAAAGAACTTCTCAAAGTAGCGAAATTAGGACCGAAGGCATTTGAACAGTGTGCAGGTTTCATGCGTATTTCCGGTGGAAAGAATCCTCTGGATGCAACAAGTGTACATCCTGAGAGCTACGAAGCAGCATCTGCACTTCTTTCAAAACTTGGATATAAGCCAAATGATGTTGTGGCAGGAAATCTCCTTGGACTTTCCCTGCAGGTAAAAGACTATAAGAAGATGGCAGCAGAACTGGGAATCGGTGAGATCACACTTCGTGATATTGTAAAGGAACTGGAGAAACCGGCCCGTGATCCTCGTGATGACATGCCGAAACCGATCCTTCGTTCAGACGTTCTTGAAATGAAAGATCTGAAAGAAGGAATGGTGCTGAAGGGAACTGTCCGTAATGTTATTGATTTCGGTGCATTTGTAGATATCGGTGTACATCAGGACGGTCTGGTGCACATTTCCGAGATGACAGAGAGATTTATCAAACATCCTCTGGAAGCGGTGAGTGTAGGGGATATCGTAGATGTAAGAGTAATCGGAGTTGATATGAAGAAAAAACGTATCAGCTTATCCATGAAAGGATTAAATAAATAACATCAATAAAACAGGGATTGCCACTGCAGACCGGATATCTGCAGGAGTGATCCCTGTTTTTTGGGGTACTGCTGTCTGCAGTAACAGTTATTCTGTTTCCCGGTGTGATGTGAGGTGTTCTTCAAGACTGCGTGCTGCAATGCTCTGTGGCCTTTTTACATTGCGGATCAGACAAATCTTTCGTTCAGGAAGAGGCTCTTCAATGGGAATCTGGACGATTTTCCCTTGAGCAATATGTTCAGCAGCAAGCTCTTCAGGGAAGAATCCGATTCCCAGGTTGTGCTGCACCATAGGGAAGATTTGGTCAGTAGTTGCCACTTCCATATCAGGTGAGAAGGGAAGGTTATGGCGCATAAAATACTGTGTATATAATTCTCTTGTACTGCTTCCGGGAGCAATCCCGATCAGAGGGATATCCTGCAGATCCTGAAGACAGTGTTTGTTGGAAGCTGTTTCCGCATATTCCTCTCCACCTATAAGGATCTCGCGGAAAGAATAGAGGGGAATTCTCTGAAGTGGTTTTTTCAGAGCGACAGGTGTGGTAACTACTGCAAAGTCTACCAGACCGTTTTCCAGTGCCTGAACTGCCTGTGGTGTGGAATGATTAGAGATTCTCAGCTTTACATGTGGATAACGGTGATGAAAGACTTCCAGTTCGTTCAGCAGGAATAAACGCAGTGCGATTTCACTGGCACCAATATTTACAAGTCCGCTTTCCAGACCTTTATCTTTGAGAAGTTCATTTTCTCCTGATACAAGCTGTTCTATTGCAATTGATACATGTTCAAAAAGTCTTTCTCCTTCAATGGTCAGCTGTACTCCGCGATTGGAACGGATAAAAAGTTTACATCCCAGCTCATTCTCCAGAATATTCATACACCGGGTAATGTTAGGCTGATTGTTTCCCATAACGTCGGCTGCTTTGGAAAAACTCTTATACTGGGCAACATAGTAAAAAATACGATAATAATCAAGAATCATGATACAGTCGGCTCCTTATGCTATATAAAAATAGAATATCTGATATAGAAAAATAACGTTTGTATATCAATGTGTGAATCAGTATAATACGACTGGGTCAAAAAATCAATATAAAAGTCCTGACAATAGGACGGAGACCAAAAGGGAAGGGAGATTACCGAATATGACAACAGCAAATAAGACAATTAAGATTAATGACGTAGAGGCAGCAAAGAAACTGGTCTGTGCGGCAGTCAGATGTCCATTTGATATTGACATTGTATCTAAAGGAAAAATTTTTATTGATGCCAAATCTATTCTCGGAGTATTAAGCCTTGATGTGGAAGAACCTCTGGAACTTAAATATGATGGTTATGATGAGGATTTTGAATCAGTGATCGCAGGTCTGGCATGTTAAGATTAAAGAAAGGAATTCGCAGGTGCAGATGACATCTACAAATCTTCTATATATTTATGTGATTATCATTAATGTAGTCACATTTTTTATCTATGGCTTGGATAAAAGCAGGGCAAAAGCCGGACAGTGGCGCATACCGGAAGCGCAGCTGATATTTCTGGCGGTGATCGGAGGGTCGGTGGGAGCTCTGGCCGGTATGAAGGTATTTCATCATAAAACAAGAAAGCCGAAATTTAAGACAGGAGTTCCGGCGATACTGATTATTCAACTAATTATTTATTTTCTGTTTTCGGGAAATGAGGGGATTATTCTGCGCTTATAGCAATCCTTATAAATAATGCATATTGATTTTAGCTCATCAGAGCGTGAAATCCTGTGTCAGTAAAGCGGATATATTGTCCGCTTTCTTTTTTTGCCCGAATAAAATTGATTGTTACAGAGAATAAGGTATGTTATGCTACTCTTATATGAGAATTGCGGGATCTGCAAAGCAGCGGAGTAATTCGTAGATATCAAGTCAGGGGAAAGACATCTTTTAACCCTGATATTATATGAAAAGCTGCCTGTTAAATGAAAGAAGGGCAGAAAAATAATACATGACAAAAATATAAGAGAGCAGGTGAAAAATATTGGAACAGGAAATTCAGGAGGCAAAAAGTTTATATTACAGCTATAAGCAGTATTTTTCAGACTATCTTCCGGCTTTGACGAAACTGGGACTGAAAGTAGTAATGGCATTGCTGGTATTTGTGGGCGGGCGCAAAGTGATCCAGTGGTTTGTTTCTTTCATAAAGAAGTCCATGGAGCGTGCGTCTGTAGACAAAGGTGTGATCCAGTTTATAGGGTCGCTGTTGAGAATTGTACTTTACATTTTGCTGGTATTTAGCATTGCCACTCATTTTGGTGTAAAGGAATCCTCTATTGCAGCACTGCTTGGTACTGCCGGTGTAACGGTAGGTCTTGCATTGCAGGGCGGCCTTGCAAATATCGCAGGCGGGATCATGCTTCTGATCTTCAAACCATTTCAGGTGGGGGATTATATCATTATCGCACAGCAGAATGGGTGCGAAGGAACTGTATACAAAATAGAAATCTGTTATACAACTCTGATTTCCATAGATAACAAACACATTGTAATCCCAAATGGAACGCTGTCCGGCAGCATTATTACAAATGTAACTGCCAGAGATCTTCGTAAGCTGGAGATCAAAGTAGGAATTTCTTATGATTCAGACATTAAGAAAGCAAAAGCAATCCTGGAAGAAATCCTTCATAATGATGAAGATACGAAAGACGACCAGGGAATGGTGGTGTTTGTAGATGAGCTTGGAGAGAGCGCAGTGGTCATGGGCCTGCGTGTGTGGGTGGCTACGGAGAAATACTGGCCTGCCAGGTGGCGGCTTAATGAACTGATCAAAGAAGCATTTGATGCAAACGGAATTGAAATCCCGTACAATCAGTTACAGGTTCATGTGAAGAAACAGATATGATAACAACATAAGTCCTCTGAACCAACTATAAGGTTTAGAGGATTTATTGTTTGTACAGATTATAGCCAAATAATACCAAACAAGAATAAATAATCCTTGATCGATGGTGATTTATACCAATTTCACTGTCAGATATTGGTATAATACCACCAAAATAATATAAAATACGACAAAATAATTGACAATAGGACAACAGATTGCTATACTGGAGTCAAGTTAAACAACTAAGTGTTTTTATGAAGATGCAAAGGCGCATGTAAGTAAATGGATTGCTGCACGATTTTTATACATTGCAAAGACGCAAAAATATAAAAACACTTTTTTTGTACCCAAAATTAACTTCGTGATTGTAACTAAGTAACAATGTACAGAAAGAAAAGGAGAGAAAACTATGAAAATGTACAAAAAAGTTATGGCAGCAGCTCTTGCAGGAGTAATGACAGTTTCCATGTCCGCTACAGCATTTGCAGCAGATGATGACGGCTATATTCTCAAAGCCACAAATGAAGATTCCAAATCATCCGACAATGATCTGGTGATCGCAATCGAAGGAAGCGTAAGCTCCATGGATCCGGCAAACATTCCGGATACAAACGCAATCTCTGCTACACGTGGTGTATACGAGACACTGGTTTCTTTTGATGAGAACCAGGAATTAACAGGCAAACTTGCTGAATCATGGGAAGTTTCCGATGACTCTCTTACTTATACTTTCAAACTTCGTCAGGGCGTTAAATTCCAGGACGGAACAGACTTCAATGCAGCAGCAGTTAAAGCAAACTACGATCGTGTAGTTAACAAAGACAACAACCTTCGCCAAAGAAGAACATTTATCGTAACTAACGAAGACGGATCTGAAACACCTCGTGTAGACAGCATTGAAACACCGGATGATTACACACTGGTTATCAAACTGACACAGGCATGGGCACCATTTATCAACCGTCTGACACAGTTCTGTATCATCAGCCCTGCAGCTCTTGAAGAGTATGGCAATGATATCATGAACCATCCATGCGGAACCGGCCCATATGTATGTACAGAATGGGAAGAGGGAGACCACACAAGCTTTAAGCGCAATGATGATTATTGGGGAGACAAACCGGGCGTTGACACTGTAACAATCAAAGAGGTTCCGGAAGCAGGTGCACGTACAGCTATGCTTCAGACAGGTGAAGCAGACTTCATCTATCCTACACCGTCTGACCAGATCGAAGCAATCAAAGGAACAGACGATGTAAATATCCTTACAACAGACTCTAACATCATGAGATATGTAACTCTGAACATGGATCTGGAACAGCTTTCTGATGTAAAAGTACGTCAGGCTATGAACTATGCAATCGACAAAGATGCATACATCCAGTTAATGTATTCCGGATACGGAAAACCGGCTACATCTGTAGTTCCATCTATCATCGGCGGATATGAAGAGCAGGAAGCTTACACATATGATGTAGACAAAGCAAAAGAACTTATGAAAGAAGCCGGATACGAAGACGGATTCAAACTTACTCTGTGGGGCGATAACACAACACAGGAAATCAAAGGTATGACATTTATTTCCCAGCAGCTTGCTCAGATCGGTATCGAAGTTGACGTTCAGCCAATGGAGCCTGCAACTGTAAGTGACAAGATTTATGTTGACAAAGAAGATGCTGAGATCAATATGTGGTATGTAAACTGGTCTGCATCTGACTTCACAATGGATGGTTCTTTACGTTCCCTGCTTTACAGCACAATGTGCCCTCCTACAAGTGCAAACACAGCATATTTCAACGATGCTGATTTTGATAAAGATATGGATGAAGGTCTTGCAACAGCTAACGAAGAAGAACAGGCTAAATACTATAGCGATGCTCAGAAGATCGCATGGGAAGCATGCCCGTGGTTATTCCTTGGCAATGACCAGATCATCTATTCTACAAAATCTTATCTGTCTGGCGTATATGTATCTCCGGACGGAGCATTTAACTTCGCAAATGCAACTTTAGCACAGTAAGTAATTTGTTTGAGAACAGGCTGCGAAGAACATAAATCTGGCTGCCTGATCTGAAATTGCAGCAATTCCATAAAAATACTGCCGATACAGCAGTGTGAATACAGGACAAAGATGTTCAAACCGAAGAACTGCCATAAGATTCACTATGGCAGTTCTCCGACTATAAAGCATCAAATATAAACAACAGGTAAGAAAATGATAAGGAGGAAAAATATGGGACGTTATTTAGGTAAACGTTTGATAAGCACGATCCCGCTGCTTCTGGTTATCTCATTCGTAGTATTTATGTTTATCCATATGATTCCCGGTGATCCGGCAAGACTGGTAGCCGGTCAGGATGCAACAAAGGAAGATGTGGCAGTTGTACGTGAACAGCTGGGACTGGATGAGCCACTACTTGTACAGTATGGCAAATATATGAAAGGTCTTTTTACAGGAGATCTGGGAAGCTCTATCAAAAACGGTAAAACCGTAACAGAGACAATCGCACCAAGACTGAAACCAACTATCATGCTGACATTCTCATCCATGATATGGGCTGCGATCATCGGTATTGCGATTGGTATTATCGCTGCCGTATTTCATGGCAGAATTCTTGATTATGTAGGTATGATCATAGCAATCGCAGGTATATCTGTTCCAAGTTTCTGGTTAGGTCTGGAATTAATCCAGCTTTTCTCAGTAAGCCTGGGATGGCTTCCAACCAGTGGACTGGAAACCTGGAAGAGCTATATTCTTCCATCACTTACAATGGGAGCAGGAATCATGGCCGTACTTGCCAGATTTTCCAGATCTTCCATGCTTGAGACCATGCGTGAGGACTATGTGCGTACCGCACGCGCCAAAGGTCTTTCTGAATCACTGGTTGTTATGCGCCATGCATTTAAGAACTCTCTGATCGAGATCGTAACAGTAGCCGGACTTCAGATCGGTGGTCTCCTTTCCGGATCTGTTATGGCAGAGACAGTATTCTCCATCCCCGGGCTTGGACGTCTTCTGGTAGACTCCATCCAGATGAGAGATTACAAAGTTGTTCAGGCATTACTGCTGTTCTTTGCTACAGAATATATCCTGATCAACCTGATCGTAGATGTTCTTTATGGCGTGATTAACCCAAGAGTACGTTATGAGTAGAGGAGGAGAGAAGATGGCAGATAAGAACACAACATCAAATATTAACCTTGCTGCTGCCGAAGAACTCCCTAAGGCACAGAGCAAGTTCAAAGAATTTGTCAAGAAATTCATGAAGAGAAAAACAGCAGTGATTTCTCTGGCATTTATAGTTTTTATTATCTTAATGGCGATCATTGGACCATATGTAGTTCCGTATGATCCGCAGGCACCGGATTACACAGCTATGATGCAGGGGCCAAGCGCAGCCCACATTTGGGGAACCAATGAATACGGACAGGATGTTTTCTCCCGTCTGATGGTTGGTACCAGACTTTCTCTTACATGCGCGCTGACAGCGACGATCATTGGTACGGCTATCGGTGTTGTTCTCGGACTGATCGCAGGTTTCTACGGCGGAATTATCGATGCCCTGATTATGAGATGCTGTGATGTACTTTTCGCTTTCCCTGATATCCTGCTGGCTATCGCAGTTGTTGCCATCATCGGACAGGGTATGGTAAACGTTATGATCGCAGTTGCGGTATTTACAGTGCCGTCCTTCGCACGAATCATACGAAGCGCGACGATTTCCGTAAAGCAGGCTCCTTATGTAGAGGTTGCCCGTTCCCTGGGATGTTCAAACACAAGAATCCTGTTTGTACATATTTTCCCTGGTACGATCCAGTCTATGATCGTTAACTTTACCATGCGTGTAGGCACTGCAATCCTTGCTGCATCATCCTTAAGCTTCCTGGGATTCGGTGCAAACGTTACAGAGCCTGACTGGGGTTCCATGCTTTCCACAGGACGTAACTATCTGAATACAGCTCCTCACATGGTACTGTTCCCTGGTATTCTGATCTTCCTTACAGTTCTGGCATTCAACCTGCTGGGCGACGGTCTCAGAGATACCCTGGATCCAAAGATGAACTAGGAGGAAGAAACCATGGCAGAAAAATTATTAGAAGTAAAAAACCTCCGTACGGAGTTTAAAAGAGATAAAACATGGGTGACAGCAGTTAATAATGTAAGTTTCTCCATTCAGCCAGGTGAGATTCTTGGTCTGGTAGGAGAGTCCGGATGCGGTAAATCCGTAACCTCCCTTTCCATTATGAAACTTCTGGCACGTAACAGTAAGATTTCCAACGGTGAGATCCTGCTTAATGGCAAGGATCTTCTCAAAGAAGATAAAAAAGGCATGAGAAAGATCAGAGGACGTGAAGTTGCCATGATCTTCCAGGAGCCGATGAACTCTCTGAACCCATGTATGAGAATTGAGAAACAGCTGACAGAAGCAATCCTGCTCCATAACAATTTCTCAAAAGAAGAAGCGCACAACAGAGCATTCGAAGTACTGAAATCAGTAGGTATCCCTGAACCGGATATGACATTAAAGAGTTATCCGCACCAGCTTTCAGGCGGTATGTGCCAGCGTGTTATGATTGCTATGGCAATGTCCTGTGAGCCGGAGCTTCTTATTGCGGACGAGCCGACTACAGCCCTTGACGTTACCATTCAGGCACAGATCCTGGAGCTGATGGAGGACATCAGGGCAAAGAAGAATACAGGCATTCTGATGATTACACATGACCTTGGTGTTGTTGCTGAAATGTGTTCCAGAGTTGTTGTTATGTATGCCGGCCGAATTGTAGAAGAAGCGCCTGTGCAGGAACTTTTTGCAGATCCGAAACATCCATATACACAGGGGCTGATTGGTTCTGTACCGAAACTTGGAAGTGGTGTGGAATCTCTTCCGTCCATTCCGGGAAGCGTACCGGATCTGTCCGTAATGCCGAAAGGATGTAAGTTTGCACCGAGATGTAAATATGCAATGGATATCTGTCATCAACAGGAACCGGAGCTTGCAGATATCAACGAAGCAGGTACCAGAAAATGCAGATGCCATCTGCTCAACAAAACTGGAAAGGAGGCGTAACCTGTGAGCGAGCCGTTATTATCAGTAAAGAATATGAAGAAAACATTCCAGGCAAACGGAGGAATGTTCAGCAAGAAGAAATTTGTTCATGCGGTAAATGACGTATCTTTTGATATTTATCCAGGCGAGACTTTTTCGCTGGTAGGCGAGTCCGGCTGTGGTAAATCCACGACAGGTAAACTGATCGATCATCTGATCACACCTGACTCCGGCGAAATCTGGTTTGAGGGAAAAGAAATCTCCAAACTTTCAGAGAAAGAAATGCGCCCGTTACGTTCAGATATCCAGATGGTTTTCCAGGATCCGTACGGTTCCCTGAATCCGAGAATGAAAGTTCAGGATCTTATCGGTGAGCCACTTCTGATTCACACAAATATGAGTGCAGGAGAGCGCCTTAAGAAAGTACATGAACTTCTCGGCACTGTAGGATTAAGCCCGTCTCATGGAGAGCGTTATCCACATGAATTCTCTGGTGGTCAGCGCCAGCGTATCGGAATTGCCCGTGCACTTGCGGTAGAACCG
>ERZ779820.2346-NODE-2346-length-10670-cov-2.182949_pt1 | contig 10670 bp, 10 predicted proteins | sample MGYA00511563_ERZ779820 | MGnify/ENA primary metagenome ERZ779820 (study PRJEB29588, sample SAMEA1964852) | human gut metagenome | biome: human gut; feature: human-associated habitat; material: faeces | place: Denmark | collected 2008/2010 ...
AAAGGCGGCAGCGGCAATGCTCTTTTCCGGGGAGGAAATCCGCCAGGTATCTCTTATGACGCCGAAAGGGATCGAACTGTATCTGGAAGTAGAAAAGATCCAAAGAGAAAATGAATCTGTCAGCTGTGCCATTCAGAAGGACAGCGGAGATGACCCGGATGTGACGAACGGGATCTTCGTTTACGCCAAGGTCACGAAAAAAAGGGAAAAAGGAATGACCTTAGATGGTGGGATCGGAGTAGGGCGGTTCACCCGGAAGGTGCTGGAGCAGGAAGCCGGGGAAGCGGCGATCAATAAGGTTCCGCGGCAGATGATCCGGGAAGCGGTGCAAAGCCAGATTGAGAAATATGACTGGGATGGTGGCGCGGACGTTCTGATCTATGTTCCGCAGGGCGTGGAGATCGCGAAGAAAACGTTTAATCCAAGACTTGGGATCGAAGGTGGGATTTCGGTACTCGGAACCTCAGGAATCGTAGAACCGATGAGTGAACAGGCACTGACGCAGACTATTTTCCTGGAAATGAAGATGCTCAGAGAAAATGGAAACGAGTACTGTTATCTGGTACCGGGAAATTATGGAAGTGATTTTCTGAAAGAAGCACTTGGTTATGATGGAAATCTTGCGGTCAAGTGCAGCAATTACATCGGGGAATCCATCGATCATGCAGTGCGGCTCGGTATGAAAGGAATTCTGCTGATCGGACATGTGGGCAAACTGATCAAGGTGGCGGCAGGAGTGATGAATACGCACTCCAGACAGGCGGACTGCAGGATGGAAGTATTTGCCTCACATGCGGCGATGGCGGGGGCTGATCCTGAAACCGTAAAAAAAATTATGGAAAGTATTACAACAGCAGAAATGACAGAACTGCTTGAAAAAGAACAGCTGTTGGGACAGGTTATGGATTCTGTAATGAAACGGATCGCATTTTATCTGAAGCACAGAGGAGGGGAGTCTCTTCGTGTGGAAGCAATCGTGTTTTCGAATGAAAACGGGATATTAGGAGAGACTTCCGGTGCAGAAGAACTTTTGGAAATCATACGCGCAGAATCAGTGAAAGAGAAACGAACAGGAGAGAAAGAATGAGCGGAATATTTTACGGAGCAGGTGTAGGGCCGGGAGATCCCGAGTTTTTGACAGTAAAGGCACTGCGTGTGATGAAGCAGTGTCCGGTGATTGCAATCCCGGTATCGGATAAAAATTTTACAGAGGCGGCGTATGATCCGACAGGAACAGATCCTGCATATAAACGTTATCTGGAAAAATGTGTTGCCTATCAGATTGCAGTGCAGGCAGATGCACAAATCGGGGAGAAAGCCAAGTTGTATCTGCCAATGCCGATGATGAAAGAAAAAGAACAGCTTCGTCAGGTACATGACGAGGGTGCAGAAAAAACAGCAGAGCTTCTGGAAAAAGGAATGGATGTGGTGTTTATCACGCTGGGAGATCCGACCGTGTACTCGACCTGTATGTATATTCACAAGAGAATTCGGAAACAGGGATATGAGACAAGGATCATACCGGGAGTTCCTTCTTTTTGTGCGGCAGCGGCAAGACTGGATCAGAGCCTTGTGGAGAACCAGGAAGAACTGCATATTATCCCTGCATCCTATGAGATTGAAGAAGGATTAAAGATGGCGGGAACAAAGGTGCTGATGAAGGCCGGGCGAAAGATTCCTTATGTCAAGCAGGTGATCAAAGAGCAGAACTTAAATCTGACGATGGTAGAAAACTGCGGCATGGAGAATGAGACAATCTACCATTCGGCAGAGGAGATTCCGGATGAGGCAAGTTATTATTCATTGTTTATTGTAAAAGAGAAAAAATAGCAGAAGGGGAGGAGACGAAATGATCGTATTTGTAGGAGCAGGACCGGGAGCGGAAGATCTGATCACAGTGCGGGGACAGCAGTATTTAAAAGAAGCGGACATTATCATCTATGCAGGATCACTGGTAAATCCGGAGCTGCTTTCCTATACCAAAGAGGCATGTGAGATATATAATAGTGCCACGATGACGTTAGAGGAAGTGATCGAAGTGATGAGAAAGGCAGAGTCGGAGAGCAAGATGGTAGTGCGCCTGCATACCGGGGAGCCAAGTCTTTACGGCGCAGTCAGGGAGCAGATGGACTGTCTCGATGAACTTGGAATTTCTTATGAGAGCTGTCCGGGAGTTTCCGCCTGCTTTGGTGCAGCTGCATCTCTGCAGATCGAATATACACTGCCGGAGGTCTCACAGAGCCTTATTATTACCCGCATGGCAGGAAAAACATCGGTGCCGGAAAAAGAGAGTATCGAGAGTTTTGCAGCACATCAGGCATCCATGGCGATCTACTTAAGTACCGGTATGTTAGAGGAACTTTCCAGACGTCTTGTGGCAGGTGGGTATACGAAAGACACCCCGGCAGCGTTAGTGTATAAGGCGAGCTGGCCGGAAGAAGAAGCATACCTGTGTACAGTGGAAACGTTGCCGTTGGTTGCAAAGAAACATAATATTACGAAAACAGCACTGGTTCTGGTGGGAAATGTTCTTGCAAATAAACGCTGCGCGCGCTCAAAACTGTATGCGCCGGATTTTGAAACGGAATTCCGTAAAAAGAAGGAGTAACACATGCAGATCGATATCATGAGTTTTACCAGGCGCGGGATAGAACTCTCGGCAAAGATACGGGAAGGTCTGTATTCGTGTGGGAAAGGGTACGAAGTGTGTCTGTATACAAAGTATGGCAGATATCAGGAAATATCAGATGCAGAGATACAGACTGAGTGGATCCGGGAACACAATCGTGCCAATGGCAAAAATCCGGTTTATGTCAAAGAAAGCATCTACGACTGGATGCGCGCGCGTTTCGAACAAAACAGAAATGGGAAAAAGACAGCAGTCATCTGGATCGGCGCATGCGGAATCGCGGTGCGCGCCATGGCACCTTCTCTGCGTGATAAACTGACAGACATCCCGGTTCTGGTGGTGGACGAGGAGGGACAGTTTGTTATCCCGGTTTTGTCCGGACATTATGGCGGAGCAAATGAACTTGCAGGACTGCTTGCAAAACGGATCGGTGCAGTGCCTGTCATAACAACGGCAACCGATGTCAATCATGCGTTTGCCGTGGATGTTTTTGCGAAAGAAAATGGACTTTTCATACAGAATAAAGAGGAAATTGCAGGAGTTTCGTCGAAAATTCTCGATGGAAAGAAGATTATGATAATGACAGGTGGGCGGGTGGAAGGAGAGATACCAAAATCGGTACTGATATCTGACATAACAACATGTGAAGAAAATCCGCCACAAAAGTGGTCGGTGAAAAAAGAACAGGACCATATATCTATGCCGGATGTTGTGATTTCTGCAAGGTATCCGGTAAAAAATATTCCAAAGAGTCAGGTCATAGATGAACAGGTGGATGTTAAAACGCATACAGATCCGCTCTGGCTGATCCCCCGCACCATCATCCTTGGCATGGGCTGTAAAAAGGGAAAATCCTGTGAGGAGATCGGGCAGTTTGTCTTAGAGACATTAGAACAGGAACAGATATCCATACAGGCAGTTACAGCGCTTGCCACGATCGATCTGAAAAAAGAAGAACCGGGATTTTTAGAATTTGTAAAAAAATATGGGCTGGACTTTCTGACGTATCCGAAAGAAGTCTTAAAAGAAGTGCCGGGAACCTTCAGCGGTTCGGCATTTGTGTCACAGACAGTCGGCGTGGACAATGTGTGTGAACGCGCAGCGCTTGCAGCATGCAGGAAAGAAGATAAAGAGAAAATAAAGCAGCCTGGATGTGGCAGTGAGGGAAAAGAAAAATCGTATATGCAGCAAAATTGTGACAGCAGGGAAAATCAGAAAAAAATGTTAGTACAGGGCAGGTTACTGCTCAAAAAGAAGGCAAAAGACGGAATGACGCTTGCGATAGCTGAGCGGGAATGGAGTGTAAGATTTGATGAAACATAAAATATATATTGTGGGAATGGGACCGGGAGAAGAAGCAATGATGACGATGCAGGCGTATGATACACTGCTGGCATGCGATACGATCATCGGCTATCAGGTTTATTTAAAACTGTTAGGCGAAGCATTTGCGGAAAAAGAGCAGCTTTCTACACCGATGAAGCAGGAGCGGGAGCGCTGCATCCTCTGTTTTGAGAAGGCGAGGGAAGGGAAAAAAGTTTCCCTGATCTGCAGTGGGGATGCGGGGGTCTATGGAATGGCATCTTTGATGTATGAGATCGGGGAAAGTTACCCGGACTGTGAACTTAGTGTCGTGCCGGGCGTCACCGCTGCACTCAGCGAGGCTGCGTGCCTTGGAGCACCATTAAACCATGATTTCTGCGTAATCAGCTTAAGTGACTTACTGACGCCGTGGGAAAAAATAGAAAAACGTTTAAGAGCGGCGGCGGATGGGGATTTTGCGATTGCGATCTACAACCCGTCCAGCAGAAAACGTGCGGACTATCTGATGCGTGCCTGTGATATTCTGTTAGAGACAGTTGAGGAGACACGCCCGTGCGGATATGTGGAAAATATCGGAAGAGATGAGTCAAAAATGGAACTTTGCACGTTAAAAGAATTGCGGGACCGTCAGGTCAACATGTTTACGACCGTGTTTATCGGTAATTCAGAGACAAAGATCATAGACGGACATCTCGTCACTAAAAGAGGATATCATATATGAAACGGATATTGATTTTTTCCGGCACCACAGAGGGCAGACAGTTAGCGGATATCTTAGATGCATCCGGGATCTGCGCGGATGTCTGTGTCGCCACGGAATATGGGCATGAGGTCATGACCGAGGGGCAGTACCGGAATATTTACACCGGAAGACTTACGGAAGAAGAAATGAAAGAATTCATGCAAAAGGGAGACTATGCTGCAATCGTTGATGCAACGCATCCCTATGCGGTCGTGGTTTCTTCTAATATCAGGCAGGCGTCCGCACAGGCAGGACTTTCGTATTATCGTCTGCGGCGGACACTGCAGTCGGCCGGAGATGACAGCGATGTAATTTATGTAAAGTCACAGCAGGAATGTGTCCGAGCGTTAGAGCAGACCAGTGGCAATATTCTTCTTACAACGGGAAGTAAGGAACTGCACTGTTACTGCGAAAATGAGGCATTGAGGGAGCGGCTGTTTGTCCGTGTCCTGCCAGGGACAGAGAGCATAGAGATCTGTCATAAAAACGGCATTTTAGGGAGACAGATCATTGCCATGCAGGGCCCGTTTTCCGAGGAAATGAACCTTGCACTTCTCCATCAGTATCAGATCCGTTATATGGTCACAAAAGAGAGCGGTGCGTCCGGTGGATTTTCAGAGAAGATCAGTGCCGCGAAAAAGGCAGGGGTATCAGTATTTGTGATCGAAAACCCGGAGGCGGAGAACGGGGAGCAAAAGGAAAACCTAGAGGAAATTCTTCAGGAAATAGAACGTTTGACCGGTAAACACATTCGAAGAAAACAGATGCAGGTATCTCTTGTCGGGATCGGCATGGGAAATACAAAACTGATCACAGAGGAAGCGGCGGAGCGTATAAAAGGCGCAGATCTGTTATTCGGGGCAAAAAGACTGCTGGATGCGGTGCCGGCGCAATGGAATGTAGCTGCGGAACGACTGCCGTATTATCTGGCAAAAGACATTCTTCCATGCCTTGATGATGCAGGTGAAAAAAGTGGGAAAGCCATTTTCCATGCAGTCATTTTATTTTCCGGCGATACCGGATTCTACAGCGGTGCAGAAAAAATGGTGCAGGCATTGCAGGGCAGGGAGAACACGGAGGTGTCCGTCTGTCCTGGGATTTCCTCGGTTTCTTATCTGGCTGCGCGCAGTGGTAACAGCTGGCAGGATGCTAAAATCGTCAGCCTGCATGGGACAGACCAGATGGAGCGTTTGATAAAAACGGCAGGGATGAGAGAAAAAGTGTTTGTTATTACATCCGGTGTTTTGGACGTCCGCGAAATCGGGAAGCGGCTGATCGAATGTGGATTAAAAGAGACGACTGTGACGGTCGGATATGCGCTGTCCTATCCGGCGGAACAGATAAAAACATTGTCCCCGGAAGAATGTATGCAGCTTACCGACGAGGGACTTTATACCTGTCTGATCCAGAATCAGGGGATTTCGGGAGAAAAAAAGAATTCTGATCCAAAATTCCTGACGCATGGTCTGCCGGATGACGCATTTTGCCGGGATAAGGTGCCGATGACAAAGGAGGAAGTCCGGGAGGCGGCAATCTGTAAAATGCACCTGACACCTGACGCGGTGGTTTATGATATCGGAAGCGGGACAGGCTCAATCGCGGTCGAGATGGCAAGGCTGTCAGACAATCTTACCGTCTATGCCATTGAGCGAAAACAGGAGGCTGTCGCACTGATCGAAAAGAACTGCACAAAGTATGGACTTGCCAATGTAAAAGTGATCTGTGGGGAGGCACCCGGGGCACTTACAGGGCTTCCGGTTCCAACTCATGCATTTATCGGTGGAAGCAATGGCAGTTTAAAGGAGATATTAACGGATTTATACCGGAAAAATCCGCGTATGCGTGTGGTAGTGACGGCAATTACGTTAGAGACGGTTGGGGCTGTTTCTTCTATATTAAATGAGTTTCCGGTGGAACAGGAAGAAATCATCCAGATGTCAGTCAGCCGTGCGAAAAAGGCGGGACGTTACCATCTGATGCAGGCGGAAAATCCGGTGTTTATCCTGTCGTTTTATTTTGCAGGAGGGACGGAGTCATGAGGACACCAAGAATACTGATTGGCGCGACAGGAAGTGGAAGCGGAAAGACTACGATCACCTGTGCACTGCTTGAAATATTAAAAAGACAGGGGAAAAAAGTACAGGCATTTAAGTGTGGACCAGATTATATCGATCCGATGTTTCACCGCACGGTACTTGGAATACCATCGAAAAATCTGGATACGTTTTTTACCGGGGAGAAAATGACGGCAGAACTGTTTATGGAGTCTGCAGTAAATGCAGATATCTCTGTGATGGAAGGCGTAATGGGACTGTATGACGGGTTAGGCGGGATCCGGAAAGAAGGATCTGCCTATGACCTTGCGACGGTGACAGACACGCCGGTCATTTTAGTCATCGATGCGCACGGAATGGGGAGGAGCATTCTTCCGCTGATCGCCGGTTTTCTTTCCTATGATACGATTCATCTGATCCGTGGAATTATTTTAAACCGCACCTCCGGCGCATTTTTTGAGACGATACGGCAGGAGATCGAGAAGAGTTTTCCGGTAGAAGTTCTTGGATATTTTCCAAACCAGAAGGAGATTCTTTTAGAGAGCAGACATTTGGGACTTAAACGCCCGGAAGAAGTAGAAAAGATGGCAGAACTGCTGGATAAAACGGCGGATATGTTAGAAAAGACCGTCGATATAGACAGGCTTTTCGCAATCGCGGAGGGGGCATCAGAACTGCCGGAAGGCAGCACATTAGAAAAAGACAGTTACGGTAAGCAGAAAGTACATTTGCAAAAAAGCGGAAAAAGACCCGTGATTGCCGTGGCACGCGATGAAGCGTTCTGTTTTTATTATGAGGACAACTTAAAGGCACTTGAAAAAGCCGGCGCAGAGATTGTATTTTTTTCACCGCTTCATGATGGAAGTGTGCCAAAAGAAGCGGACGGTCTATTGCTTCCGGGAGGGTACCCTGAACTCTATGCGAAAGAATTATCTGAAAATAAGACGATGCTTGCGGCTATCAGGGAAAAGGCGGAACTCGCGATGCCGATCGTTGCTGAGTGTGGCGGATTTATGTATCTGCATCAGACGATGGAAGATACAGAGCATCATGTTTATGAGATGGCAGGCGTTGTGCCGGGAGACTGCTTTTACACAGGGAAACTGGTTCGTTTCGGGTACATCGAACTTACGGAAAAAGAATCAAACTTTCTGCCGGAAAATGGCAGCATAAAAGGGCATGAATTTCATTATTTCGACAGTACCGCAAACGGTGATGACTGTGTGGCATTAAAACCGGTAAGTGGGAAAAAATATGACTGTGTTTTTGATAAAAATTCATGCTTTGTGGGATTTCCGCATCTTTATTATCCATCTGCGCCGCAATTTGCGGAAAATTTTGTGAAAAAAGCAAAAAATTATGCGGACAGGTCAGAAGTAAATAGCTAAGGAAGCATTTTAATGCAGCAGGATAAATAAATTGTTGTGAAATACAAAAAATATGAAGTGAAAACACAGGAACAGAATTTAAGTAAAAACAGGGGAATACAACCGTGAAAAATACAGAAAAAACAGGGATACTCTACGGAATCGGCGTCGGACCTGGTGACCCGGAGCTGGTCACATTAAAAGCGGTACGGATCGTTGGAGAGTGCGATACCGTGATACTCCCGGCAAAAAGCAAAGAGGACTGCATCGCCTACGGAATCATGAAAGAGGCATGTGGGAAAATTGCAGAAAAAGAATTGATATGTATGCCCTTTCCGATGACAAAGGATGAGAGCAGACTTACTGCGGCGCATGAGCAGATCTGTCTTGAGATAAAAAAATTGTTAGATAACGGCAGACAGGTGGCTTTTTTGACGATCGGAGATCCGACGGTTTACTCCACTTACCAGTATATCCATAAACGTATGGTAAAAGGCGGCTATGAGGCACATATCGTAAACGGAGTCCCGTCTTTTTGTGCGGCGGCGGGGACACTTGGAATATCGTTAGCGGACAATAAAGAAGAGATCCATGTGATACCGGCATCCTATGAGATAGGAAAAACAGCAGAATTTTCCGGAACCAGAATTTATATGAAGTCCGGGAAGAAATTAGGAGAATTAAAGCAGATGCTGCAAAAACAGCAAAAAGATAGCAGACTGGAAGTGTATTCGGTAGAAAACTGTGGTATGATGAATGAAAAAATAACCACAGAGGTGGAAAAGTTAGATGATACCTCCGGTTATCTTACCATTGTGATCGTAAAGGAGCATTGACCTTGGAAAATTCCTATCGTTATTTTGAAAACAGGGCATGTAAATATTATCCGTGTCATGAGGTGGAAAATGATGAGATGAACTGCCTGTTCTGTTTTTGTCCGCTGTATGAGAGAGAACACTGTCCGGGCAATCCGGAATATATTAACAGTAAGGGCAGAGTCATCAAATCCTGCATGCACTGCACATTTCCCCACGAAGCGGAAAATTATGATATTATCATGCAGTTTTTAAAAAAGAAAGCAGAGACGGAAAAATAAGTGACAGAAGAGAAATTTATTCATACTAATTTAAAAAACGAACTGACACACGATTTCCTTGTGGAAATTTTAAAGCATTACCATTATGAGCAAAAAGATATGGAAATGCTAAAGGAAGTTGCAGGGGAACTGCGCGAATGCCTTGCCGGGGAGGAAGGATTTTACTGCATGACGAGGCGTCAGTGTGAACAGATCCTGAATCTGTGCAGAGAAGAAAATTATGCAATCGGGATATTTACGCTGGGGAGCAGGGTAGATGAGCTCGAGAACCGTTATAGCAGCACAGAGCGTTTAAGAGAAGCATATGCAGTTGAGACGATCTGCTGGGAGCTTTTGCGGAAAGGATATGACATGTTTCAGAGGTGGGCAGAGGCACATTTGAAACAGCGCCTTGAATCTTATCATTTTTTTGGCTCGGAGGAGGGGCTTCCTTTTGAAAAAATGGCACAGCTTTTAGCAGAGATGGGACAGAATCGGATTACCTGCAATCAGGCATACTGCATGGAACCCAAAAAAAGCGTGATGTTTTTAGCGGAACTTTCCGGTGAAAGTCTGAAAGTGGAATCTAAGCGGAATTTCCGGGAAAAATCCGGGGAAAGTTCCGGTGCAGGAGTAAAATGGAATGCTGCTGAAACAGAAAAATGTGGTGACAAAAGTACCGGAATCTGTGCATCCTGCAGCAATAAAGAATGTGCTTATCGAAGATAAAAAGATTGTTTTTTATAAAAAACATCCGAAAAACGTAGTAATAAATTTGGCAATTATTTCAAAAAACATCCGAAAAAACGGGTGTTTTTTTGTTTACCTGGTCAGTTCTACCTTATTCGAACATAATTTCGGATGGATGAATGGCTGATAAAAAACAGGACACATATCAAAAAATTGAGTAAAAATAAGCAAATTTTTTTTCGGGAAAACATGTATAAAAAATTTGACTTTTGGATATAACCTAAGTATGATATGTGCCTGTATCAAATGACGGCATTCGTCATGTTGACATATATGTATCATTCTTGAGGAAAGGAGCAAAATGAGAAAGAGAATATTGGGCGCGGCAGTGCTGTTTAGTTTTATCGTCAGTCTGACTGCAGCATCCAACATGAAAGAAGACGTAAAGATCAAAGAAGTTCCGGCAATGGAGGGACTTGCAGCAGGATCAATACGTTTTGCACATTCATTTACGCCAGAATCAGATGAAAAAACAGGTGTTGAAAAGAAAGATGTTGTTTTAGTGACAACTTCAAATGATTCAGAAAGTAATTTAGAAGAAGAGACAGACGGATCAGTTGAAACAAATACAGAAGTAAGTGAGAGTGGTCAGGTGGAGGAAGTTTCTGAAACTTCGCAGGCTCCGGCATACAACAATCGTTGGAACATCAGCCTGACCGATGAAGAGATCGATTTGCTGGCCAAAATCGTGTGGCTGGAAGCAAACGGCGAACCTGTCGAGGGGCAGGAA
>ERZ779820.2351-NODE-2351-length-10616-cov-3.946880_pt1 | contig 10616 bp, 6 predicted proteins | sample MGYA00511563_ERZ779820 | MGnify/ENA primary metagenome ERZ779820 (study PRJEB29588, sample SAMEA1964852) | human gut metagenome | biome: human gut; feature: human-associated habitat; material: faeces | place: Denmark | collected 2008/2010 ...
GCTTTTGCCGGAGACTCGACAATGACAAGGTTTTTCTGCATAATTCTTTCTTTTAGAATGGCTTGTACCATAATATTTGGGGACAAAAGTAAAAAAAAAGATTCTCCTTACCTTATATTATAAGGAGAATTTAATAAAATCTTAAGATTTAGCTTAGAGGGAGAATGCTTGCCGACTTATTTTGTTGCGGATGAGGGGGCTTCTTTTATTTTTTTGAGAAACTCTGTCGGTAACATTCCAAATTGCTTCTGAAAACATTTGGCAAAGTAGGAAGAAGAGCTGAACCCGACGAGGAATCCTATTTCGGTAACCCGATATTCTCCCTCCACCATCATTTTGCAGGCTTTCTTTAGTCGGGTGACCTTGATGAAATCATTGGGAGTCATGCCAATAATGCCTTTGATTTTGGTAAATACAGAGGTACGGCTCATTCCCAGTTCCTGTGCCAGTGTGTTTACCGAAAATTCGGAATCCTCAATATTATTCTGGATGATTTCGGTACATTTATTCATAAATTCTTCATCCAATTTATTGTGGACAGTGGAGTGCAGATCGGATAATGGAGTAGAGGCATACGTTTTCTGCTGACTTTCCCTTTTCTTGAGTAAGTTCAGTAATTGTGCTTTCAGGTGGAAAGGTGAGAATGGTTTCTCTATATATGCATCCGCACCGGCTTCCAGTCCTTTGATTTTACTTTCCGTATCCGTTTTGGCTGTCAGCAGAATGACAGGAACGTGGGAAATATTGATGTTGCTTTTAATTTTCCCACAGAGTTTGAACCCGTCCATTTCCTCCATCATCACATCACTGATGATGAGGCCAATGTTATTTTTTTCAAGGATTTGCAACGCTTCCTCTCCACTCGAAGCCGATATGACAAAATATTCCTCAGACAGAATTTTGGAAAGGAAATCCAGAATCTCCGGGTTGTCGTCCACAACCATAATGGCATATTGTTTTTTCAACGGTTCGCCGGGAAGAGTGCTTTCCAGTTCATTTTCTTCTATATTTTCTGGGCTGCTTTCAGGAATAATTGTGTCTTCTACCCGTTTTGTTACTTGTAGCGCCGCAGTGATGACTGCTTGCTTAGGGAAATAGACAGAAATAGAAACACCGTTTTCACCGTCTTCCCTATCGCTGACTTCGATCTTTCCATTCATTAATTGGACGAGTGAGCGTGTCATGTGAAGCCCGATACCAATGCCCAGTTTATTTATTTCACTGTTGTTCTTAACCTGATAGAATGCGTCGAATATTTTAGTCTTTTCTTGATCGGTGATGCCTATACCGTCATCGGTTACGGTGACTACTATCTCGGAATCCTTTTCTGTAGTTGTAATACGAATCGTGCTTTTGGCATATTTCAAGGCATTGCTTAGTAGATTGCTGATAATCTTGGTAAAAGCTTCTTCATCTATGACGATGCTCAGTTTCTCCGGGATAGAGGAAGTGTCAATCGTCACTTTCTTTTGTCTGGCAGATAATTCAAAGATACAGGTTACTTTGCAGATTATTTCTTTAATCCGGTAACAGTCATACGATAGTTTATAAGATCCCGTATCTACTTTGCGGAAATCCAGCAATTGGGTGACAAGCGCATACAAACGTTTGTAATTCTGTTCAATAATACTTAGGTATTCCCCATACACATTGTTGATACTTGAAGTTTTCATCAGGTATTCCAATGGGCCGATAATAAGGCTCAAAGGAGTTCGAATTTCATGAGCAATGTTAGTGAAGAAATCTATTTTGGAGTTATAGAGCTCTTTTTCTTTTTCATCGTTCAGCCTCTTGATACGTTCTTTCTGACGTTTCTCCGTGCGTTTTACGTAATACCATACGGTTAACATAATCGCAATCAACAGGACGAGGGCATAGATCAGATAAGCCAGTTGCGACCGGAAGAATGGAGGCAGTACCTTGATTTTTAGTTGTACTTCATTATTGCTCCATAGTTTATCGCTGTTCGTTCCCTTGACCCTTAATACATATTCACCGACGGGTAAGTTTGCATAGGAAAGATGGTTATTATTTCCTTTAGTGAACTGCCATTCGCTATCCAGACCTTCCAGCATATATTGATAATCATTCTCTTCGGGAGCAATGTAACTTAGTGCGGCAAAATCGAATCCGATCATGGACTGGTTATATTTCAACACAATCTCATCTGTATATCCTATGGATTGGCGAATGAGTGAATGGGATGTATCAGCCTGTATCTCTTTTCCGAAAATGGTCATATTGGTGAGGACGACAGGTGGATTGTATGTGTTTTCTCTTAAGTCTTGCGGGAAGAAATAACAGAAACCGTCTGTCGAACCCAAAAATAGTCTACCGTCAGAAGATTCAAAGCCTGAACATGGTGTGAATTGTTCATTGTATAGTCCGTTTGATTTCGAATAGGTTTTCAGATATTCTGTATCCGGATTATATACAGCAAGTCCCTTATTGGTACTAATCCATAGTAAGTCTCCTTTAGGGATAATGGAAGTGATGATTTTATTCGGCAACTTTAGGTAGTCGTGTCTGGTAAAATCATCTGTTTCATCATTATATCTACAAAGTCCTTGCCCATAAGTTCCCACCCATAGTCGTTTCTTGTTGTCGATAGCTAGCGTGGTGATTACATTCTTTGTTAGTGAATTCGGATGATCCGAACGTTGATAAGATGTTATCTTTTGGGTTCTGACATTGTATGAATATAATCCACTGATACTTGTTCCTATCCATATTCTTCCGAAGTAATCTTCAATGATATCCGATATTTTGCCTGTAAAAGAACCGATTCTGATGAAATTGTTTTTTTCGGGGTTATAGTAACAGAATCCTGCAGAGGTGCCCACGTAAATACATCCATTACTGGCTTTATATAGAGTGAATACCCGTGAGGAGGGGATAGATGTTGAATCTTCCGGGTTATTGAGAAAACTTTCCACTTTTCCTGTTTTTAAATCAATCACCTCCAAACCTCTTCCATAAGTGGCGGCATATAGTTTATCTCTGTCTACCAGCAGATCGTGTATACAATAGTAAGTTGTGCCTATACTGGCTGCATCCCGGAAAGGGGTAATTTCTTGAGTTTTGGCATCAAATCGGAAAATGCCATTGTCATCCGTACCTATCCAGTATTTATCATCTTTGTCTTCTTTGATAACATTGATTACTTTTCCTGATTGTGGTGTGGACGATGATGAACAGCTATAATATTTGAAATTATTTTGAAATGCCGAATAGAATTTGATTCCATCGAAATAGGAGCCCAGCCAGAGGCTTTCTTCCTTATCTATATAGATGGTATATATAAACTTATTGGCTCCGGTTCTTATTTTCAGATTCGGATTGTCGGATTGTATAATTTCTCCTTTGTCTGCTTTAAAAATTCCCATACCGTTGTCGGATGAAATGAACAACTCGCCAGGTCTGTATTCTTTAATATCGTGGATATGATATAATAGGTTGTTTGGACTTCTGTCCTGGTAGTTGGTGAAAGTTTTAGCCACAGGATTGAACAGGTCGAGCCCGTTCTGAAAAGTTCCTATCCATAAATTGCCGTATGAGTCTTCAAACACTTTCTGAATGGAATTATCTGATAAACTATTAGGGTGACTGCTCTTTTTGTAAGTGACGAACGTGTTACTTTGTTTATTGAAACAACATAAACCTTCTGAATAAGTACCTATCCAAATGTTTTGTTTGCTGTCCTGCTGTAATGTCATGATGATGTTTTGCGAAATGCTGTTCGTTTCTCTGGGAATATTCCGATAGACTTTGAGTTTGATTTCATCATGGGGAGAAAAACGGTAAAGTCCTTCTCCGCTTGTTGCAATCCATACTTCTCCGTCGCTGTCCTCTATCATATCGGTGACGTATGTTCGTATCATCTCTCCGGTTTCAGTTTTGGCATGGAAAGGTTGGAAAGTGTCTGTCTTCGAGTCGTAAATGACGATTCCGGTATCCAATCCTATCCACATTCTGCCCCTGCGGTCGATAAATATTTTCTTGACACTGTTACTGGTTGTTGCGTTGATATATTCTGATAGATAGTAGTTCTTGAATGAGATGCCATCGAACCTGCTCAAGCCGTCATCGGTTCCGAACCACATAAATCCGCATGAATCTTGCAAAATGCTGTATACTCTGTTGGCGGCTAATCCATCATCCATTGTATAAGAGGTGGAGAAAATACGCTGTGCATTCACCACGAATGAATGTAAGCACAGGATTTGTATGGCTATCAAAAGAAATACTTTTTGCATGGGGATTCGTTTTATCTGTATTGGTTTTCATTAGTATAGGACAATATTAGGAAGAATAAGTTGCATAAACAAATGATAGGCAATCTTTTTGGCGGTGGAACAAAACTTTTGAAAACGAACAAAAAAATCGTTCAAATCTTGGATAATTACTGGTGAATATGTTTATGCTCTTTGGAATAATTTATCGGATGAAATTAAATCTCGGTTAGTATAGATTAGTATCTGTATATTCTATGTACATTTGTCTCGTTAGTATGTTTGTTTTCGTTTGACTTAAGTTAAACGAAAGAATGACTTAAGTTGAACTATCGCTTGAGTTAAGTCAAACGAAAATAGAAATGTACTTTAGAAAATAAATCTATGGGAGGGAAGATGTTTATCTCTCCTAATAAAGAACTAATCAATAATGAGTGTAAATTATGATCTTTATGAAACTCCCGACCTTGCTAAAAGCGGAGAAGAACAGCCTTTGCATGCACGTGTAGTGTTGAAGGGAAGTTATACAGCCGAAGAATTTGTAGAACAAGTGACTGCGCTTCAGCATATGCCCCATGCGCAGGTGGTGGGTATCATAGAGGCTATATCAAAAGAATTGAGGCATTTGCTTTTAAAAGGATTCTCTGTTGAATTAGGGGATATCGGTTATTTTAGCCTTTCGTTGAGTGTTGACAAGAAGGTGAAGGAGGCAAAAGAATTGCGTTCGCCGTCTATATCTCTGAAAGATATTAATTTTCGTGTGAATCGCCAATTTAAGAAGGATATTGAGAGTGGTCTTGAATTACGGCGTTATCATTCACCCTTTCGTGTGAAAAATCCGTTGCCAGAGGAAAAGTGCCTGCAACGGTTAGAAAGGTTTCTAAAAGAGCACCCATGCATTAATCGGCAGGATTATGCCCTGCTCGTTGGAAAAACGAAAACACAGGCATTGCAGGATATTAATGCTTTCATCGAACAAGGTGTTTTGAAGAAGTATGGAGTGGGGCGTTCGGTAGTATATATAAAGGTATAGTAAATCATTTTATTGGATATATATACTTGATATTAAACATTTTCTGCTTACCTTTGTTTGCATGAAAAAAGATAACGAGAAAGGAGACGAGTCTATGGCAAGTAATTATATTCGTTTCGATTGGGCTATGAAGCGCTTATTGCGTAATAAAGCCAATTTTGCAGTTCTTGAGGGCTTTTTGACAACACTTCTCAATGAAAAAATTGTTATTCAGAAGTTGTTGGAAAGCGAAAGCAATCAAGAGGACGAGTTTGACAAGTATAATCGGGTAGATATGCTTGCCGAAAACTCTAAGGGAGAGCTTATTCTGATCGAAGTTCAGAATAATAATGAGTATGCTTATTTTCAACGTATGCTGTTCGGCACTTCCAAGTTGGTGACCGAATACATTAATCGTGGAGAAGGCTATGATAAAGTACGTAAAATATATAGTATCAATATTGTCTATTTTTCATTAGGTAGCGGAAAGGATACGGTTTATCACGGAAAAACGGAGTGCAGAGGTATTCATCAGAATGATGTGCTGGAGTTGACTCCTTTTCAGAGACAAACGTTCAAGGTAGATGCTGTGAGCCAACTTTATCCGGAATATTATATATTGAAAGTGAATGATTTCAATCAGGTAGCCAAGAGCCCGTTGGAAGAGTGGATATGTTATTTGAATACAGGTGATATCCCTGACAGCGCCACAGCACCGGGACTGGAGGAGGCCCGCGAGCGATTGAAACTTGATAAAATGACGAAAACCGAGCTTGAAGCTTATTATCGGCATTTGGATAATATTGTAATATTGAGAGATAATATATTTACGGAGCGTGCGGAAGGTCGTGCAGAGGGGCGTGCGGAAGGACTTGAAGAAGGACTTGCGAAAGGACGTGAGGAAGAAAAGAAAGAAATGGCACGAAATATGAAGTCTTTGAATATACCCCTTGATACTATCTCACAGATAACGGGACTGGAAATAGAAAAAATACGTGATTTGAAAATTTAGTTATCACTGATAGCTTCTCTTATAAATTTAGTGTGTCTTATCTGAATTATTCTGATTTTATATCAGGACGATTGAGATGAGACATTTTTTTTGTTAGGGGGTAACGATAAAATCGTTCACATTAAGAACAAATAGAAATAAAACGGTGGTATGGCGGTAAGAAAAAAGTGTAGTTTTACGATATTCTTGTTCTTTTGTACGGGATTCGCCATGAAAAAAGATTCTCTCGCTTATCTTTGCGAATATGAATTTAGAAATTGGTTGCAACAATCTAAAACATCTCAAACTTAAATTAATAACATTAAATCATGTATTATGAATGAAATTGCACGTAAGTTAGATTTCTCATTACGACGCTTGGTTAGTGCTCTTATCATCATTTATTTTTTTGCGGCACCTTTTGCATCGACGTATGCGTCAGGTGCAGTGACTGAAGTATTTCAGGAAGGGAAGAAGGCTGCTACTAGAAAATTAGCAGGTAAGATTATAGATAAGAATACGAAGGAGACTCTTATCGGTGCCAGTGTGTGGTTGAAAGATACTAGTATCGGAGGTACTACGGATATGGATGGTAATTTCAATATCAACGTTCCGGGGGGTAAGACCGTAACATTGGTAATCAGCTATTTGGGATATGCTAATATAGAAAAGGAGATCTCCCCCTCGACAAATAATTTGCTTATTGAGATGAATACCGATGATACAGTGCTTGAAGAAGTACAGGTAGTGGGTTACGGTACGCAACGTAAAGAAAGTGTGATTGGTTCTATCAGTACATTGAGTGTTAGTAATCTGAAAGTTCCCAGTGCTTCTATATCTACCAATTTGGCTGGTCAGTTAGGAGGTGTTGTTTCTATTCAGCGTGATGGTTCTCCAGGTAGCTCGGCAGAATTTTGGATTCGTGGTATTTCTACTTTTGGTGCGAATAAGACACCTCTGATTCTTGTTGACGGTGTAGAGCGTTCGCTCGACCTGCTTGATCCGGAAGAAATTGAAAGCTTTTCTTTATTGAAAGATGCTACTGCTACTGCTCTTTACGGTGTACGTGGCGCAAACGGTGTTGTATTGATTAAAACAAAACGTGGTTCTGAGGGTAAGCCGAAAATTTCAATCAAAATGGAAGCGGGTATGGTAGCTCCTACCAAAATCCCTGAAATGGCGGACGCTGTGGATTTTGCCAATATGTATAATGAGGCTGTGCCGGGAACTTACAGCCAAAGTGATATTGAAAAATATAGAAATCATACAGACGGAGACTTGTATCCGAATGTGAACTGGCTGAAGTCTGTTTTCAAGAAACATACGTTCAATCAACGTGTCACTGCCAATGTGAGTGGTGGCGGTGAAATTGCACGTTACTTTATTTCTGCCGGCTATTATCATGAAGATGGTTTGTTTATGACCGGCAAAGGAGAGTCTTATAATGGTAATCCAGATTATCAACGCTATAATTTTCGATCGAATGTAGATATTAATTTACATCCTACTACGGTTCTTTCATTGACCTTAGGAGGATTTCTTACCAAAAAGAGGGATGCTGCTAATTCTGATGATATTTGGAAATATGCATTCGCTCTTGAACCGAACGCGTTTCCCATTCAATATTCCAATGGATATTGGGGTGGAGAAAAAGGAGTAACGAATCCTTATTGGCAAGTTACTAGGGGAGGATATGTGGAAGATTGGCAAAGCACATTAAATTCAATGGTCAGTCTGGATCAGGATTTCTCTTTCATTACCGAAGGATTGAAGGCTAATATCAAGTTTGCATTTGATACACAGGCATGGCATGGTAATAAATATACGCAACAGGATGAAATATGGCATGCTATACGCCGTGATACAAATGGAGAACTTGTATTCAACTCAGAACCGGAAACTGCCAAAGGAGGTCCATGGTTTGATAATAAGTCTGGGGGAAATAATGCGACCTATTTAGAGGCTTCTATTACTTATAATCGCTTGTTTGGAAAACATCGTGTGGGAGGTTTGTTCCTGTATAACCAGCGGATTAAAAATGAAACGTACAGAAATAAAGATTATAAGGATAATATATCTTCTATCAAATCGTTGCCTTATAAGAATCAGGGACTAGCTGGACGTTTGACTTATGATTATGATAGCCGCTATTTTATAGAAGGAAATTTCGGATACAATGGGTCGGAAAATTTCGCAGCCGGTCATCGGGTAGGTTTCTTTCCGGCGGTGGCTATGGGATGGTATGTATCCAATGAAAAGTTCTTCTCGCCATTGACAGATGTCGTTTCAAAATTGAAATTGAAAGCATCTGTCGGACAAGTAGGTAATGATCAGATTGGTGGGGATGTTCGTTTTATCTATTTGGGGACAGTTGCTAATACAGGTAGTTATGTTTATGGAAACTATACTAAGACGAGTGGTGAGCGTGTGAATGAAGTAGCAAATCCCAATGTTGGTTGGGAGGTTTCCACCAAACAAAATTATGGATTTGAATTGGGATTATTTAATAAACTGGAAATTCAGGGAGATTGGTATCATGATGTGCGTGATCATATCTTTGTACGCAATAATAATATTCCTGCTTATGTCGGTATGACTACTGTACCAATGGTGAATATCGGGAAAATGAAGAGTTGGGGCTTTGACGGTTCATTAGAATACCATGATAAAATTGGTCAGGTGAATGTGACTGGACGTGGAACATTTACTTATGCGAACAATGAGATTCTTCGTAATGGCGATGCTCTGAATAAATATCCATGGATGAATTCTGTAGGGCAGAAAATCTATCAGAAATTCGGATGGGAGGCAGTCGGATTGTTTGAATCACAAGGAGAGATTGACCGTAGCCCGATTCAGTTTAGCGAAGGTAATCATAGCCGTTTACGTCCGGGAGATATTAAATATCGCGATTTGAATGGCGATGGCGTTATTGATGATTACGACAAGATGCCTGTTGGTTTCTGTGATATTCCTGAAATCACTTATGGATTTGGGGGAGCTATAGAATGGAAAGGGTTTGATGTTTCTATATTTTTCCAGGGGACTGCACGTGTATCTATTTTTGAAGAGGGTTCTGCTGTGGTTCCTTTTTCTTCCGGTTACAAAAATAATAACGGATTTCTGAAAGGAGTGATGGAAGATCGCTGGACTGTGGATAATCCTAACCCGAATGCACGCTATCCACGTACAATCCGTCCGAGTGATGCTTTGGATAATAATAATACCAAGAAATCATCATTTTGGGTACGTAATGCGGCTTACCTTCGCCTGAAGAATGCTGAAATAGGTTATACATTCCCAAAGAGATGGATGGAGAAGATGGCTATACAAAATTTACGTCTGTATGTATCAGGAGTAAATTTGTTGACTTGGGCACCGGATGTTCATCTGTTCGACCCGGAACTAGGCTCCGGTGATGGAAGGAAGTATCCGCCGACACGTGTATTTAATGTAGGTTTAAATATTAATTTCTAATACTAAAAGACATGTTGATTATGAAATCCAAATATATGAAACGTATTATGTTTTTGGCTGCCGCAGCCTTGACTATATCATCTTGTGATTCGTTTTTGGATACGTCTCCCGAGGATTTGCGTTCTCCAGAACAGATTTATGAGACTTACTCGTCTACACAGAACGCAATGTTCGGAGTATATTCTTATATCCGCGATACATACCCATTTAATATGCCGGATACTTATAGTACTAGTGATGTAGATGTGGCCTATACCAATGTACATACTTTTGATATGGGGGTATGGAGTGCTTCATCTGCACAATATGATAAATGGTATACTTTTTATAAAGCGATCCGCGAAGCTACATACTTTCTTCAGAATGTAGATAAATGCCCGGATCCACGGTTGACCTATGATACTCGTGAACAGTGGAAAGCGGAAATTCGTTGTGTGCGTGCTTATTACTATGCACAGTTGATGCGTATGTACGGACCGGTCATTCTATTGAAAGATGAACAGCCGGATTTCTCTGGTACGGATATGTTTCGTGAACGTAACACTTGGGATGAATGTGTGCAATGGATTACAGAAGAGTTTACGGATTTGATAGAAAATTCTCCCTTACCTTTAAAGTCAGAGGGCGAGACTTATGCTCGAATGAATAGGGGAATTGCTAAAGCTTATCTGGCACGTATTCTCTTACAATCTGCCAGTCCACAGTTCAATGGTAATTCTAAGTATGCCAATATTCGTAATGCGGATGGAACTCCGTTATTTCCGTTGACGTATGACAAGAATAAATGGGAGTTGGCCCGTCAGGCTGCTTTGAGCCTTATAAAGGATGGTAATTATGATTTGGTCAAAGTCACTAGTGTCCCATTAAAATTGGGACGAATTAAAAATTAAATAAACTTGGCCCA
>ERZ779820.2353-NODE-2353-length-10612-cov-2.743204_pt1 | contig 10612 bp, 12 predicted proteins | sample MGYA00511563_ERZ779820 | MGnify/ENA primary metagenome ERZ779820 (study PRJEB29588, sample SAMEA1964852) | human gut metagenome | biome: human gut; feature: human-associated habitat; material: faeces | place: Denmark | collected 2008/2010 ...
TGAAGCAGTAAGTAGAACTCGTGAGAGTCTACGTTATCTCGATGTGAGTATATTTACACATATTTTGAGTGGCAGAAGAAAAAGATGTCTAAAAAAATTGAACGAAATGATCCCTGCTGGTGTGGAAGCGGAAAAAAATATAAAAAATGCCATGAGGCATTTGATGAAAAAATGGAAATAATGAAGCAGAAAGGATATGCAGTGATCGATCATGATCTGATCAAAACACCCGAACAGATCGCGAAAATAAAAGAAAGCTGCAAAATCAATATCGCAGTTCTTGATTATGTGGAAGAGCATATTAAACCAGGTGTATCCACTGAAGAGATTGACAGATGGGTACATGAAGAGACTGTACGGCATGGGGGAATCCCGGCACCGTTAAATTACGAAGGATTTCCAAAGAGCGTGTGTACTTCTGTAAATGAAGTGGTATGCCATGGAATCCCGGATGAAGAGCAGATTCTGAAAGAGGGAGATATTATCAATGTTGATGTATCTACAATATATAATGGTTATTATTCTGACTCGTCCAGAATGTTCTGCATCGGTAAAGTGAGTCCGGAGAAAGAAAAACTTGTCAAGGTCACAAAAGAATGTGTTGAGATTGGTATTTCCCAGGTGAAACCATGGACTCCGATCGGAAATATGGGAAGTGCAGTTCATAAACATGCAGTAGAAAACGGATATTCTGTAGTCAGAGAAATCGGTGGACATGGTGTGGGAGTTGAGTTCCATGAAGATCCATGGGTAAGCTTTGTTTCTGAAGAGAATACAGGTGTCCTGATGGTTCCGGGTATGATGTTTACCATAGAGCCGATGGTAAATATGGGAAGCGATGAAATTTATACGGATGAGATTGACGAGTGGACAGTTCGTACAGAGGACGGACTTCCTTCAGCCCAGTGGGAAGTAACTGTTCTGGTTACGGAAACAGGATGTGAAGTAATCTGCTGGTAAAAAATTTGCAAAAAGTATTGCAATACATCAGGCTATATAGTATAATCACAACTGTTGTGAAAAAAGATGGTCCTCTGTTACAGGATATGTATTAAGAACATCCATATAAGAATAGGAGAAAAATACAATGAACGAAATTATCAAAAACATCGAAGCAGCTCAGTTAAAAGCTGAAGTACCGGCATTCAACACAGGTGATACTGTAAGAGTACACGCACTGATCAAAGAAGGAAACCGTGAACGTGTTCAGGTTTTTGAAGGAACAGTTCTCAAGAAACAGGGCGGAAGCAACAGAGCTACATTTACTGTAAGAAAGAGCTCTAACGGAGTAGGCGTTGAGAAAACATGGCCGCTTCATTCCCCACATGTAGTAAAAGTAGAAGTTATCCGTCGTGGTAAAGTACGTCGTGCGAAACTGAACTACTTAAGAGATCGTGTAGGTAAAGCAGCTAAGGTTAAAGAGCTTGTTAAATAATTTCATGAATTAGCAGAAGAAGGGACAATAACTTGTGTATTGTCCCTCTTTTTCCATCTGTCAGGAGATTTGGATGAATATCAGAAAATGGAAAGATAGTCCGGCACTGAAAGAGACCAGAGATATGCTGGAAATAAAACTTGAAGATAAAAAAGTCCGGGGAATCCTTAACTGGATATTTCAGATAGCGGTAGTGCTCATTTTTGGCATTCTGGCGGGAATTGCGCTGTTTCAATCAGTGACTGTACAGGAGAGTACCATGGAGCCCACACTGCAGGTTGGAGAACGCTTTTTTGTAAACAGGGCTGTTTATAAAGTATCCTCACCTGAACGGGGAGATATCATTGTATATAAAACCAGTGGAAGTGATGATGCGGCTCTGCATATCGGCCGCGTGATCGGTCTGCCCGGTGAGACTGTACAGATATCCAATGGAGCAGTATTGATCAACGGAGAAGTATATAATGAAAATAAGAATTTTCCTGAAATCAGTAATGCGGGATTGGCATCCGACGGAGTGTCTCTGGAAAGCGGTGAGTATTTTGTACTTGGCGATAACAGAAATAACAGTGAGGACAGCCGGTATGGTGATATCGGAAATATCAATAAGAAATATATTGTGGGAAAGGTATGGTTTGTCATTTCCCCGAAAGATAAATTTGGATTTTTGAAAGGTTAGGTGTATATGAACGTACAGTGGTACCCTGGTCATATGACCAAGGCAAAGAGACAGATGCAGGAGGACATTAAGCTGATCGATCTGATCATTGAACTTGTGGATGCCCGCGTACCTCTTTCGAGCAGAAACCCGGATATTGATGAACTGGGAAAAAATAAATCCAGACTGATTCTTCTTAATAAATCAGATCTGGCTGACGAGCGCCAGAATGAAGCCTGGAAAACTTATTTTCAGGCAAAGGGATTTTATGTTGTAAAAGTAGATTCCAGAAATGGTTCCGGAATGAAAGCAATCAATAATGTGATCCAGGAAGCATGTAAGGAAAAGATAGAAAGAGACAGACGCCGCGGTATTAAAAACCGTCCGATCCGCGCTATGGTAGTGGGAATCCCGAATGTAGGAAAATCTACATTTATCAATACCTTTGCAGGACGGGCCTGTGCAAAGACCGGAAACAAGCCGGGAGTTACGAAAGGAAAACAGTGGATCCGTCTGAATAAGGGAGTAGAACTTTTGGACACTCCTGGTATTTTGTGGCCGAAATTTGAAGACCAGCAGGTGGGAATCCGTCTGGCATGTGTAGGTTCTATCAAAGATGACATTCTGAATATGGAGGAACTGGCACTCTGGCTGATCGATTATCTGCGCGAAAATTATAAAGGGATTCTGGCAGAGAGATATCAGATCACAGAGGAGGGAACTTCTGTGGAAGTTCTGGAGGCGATTGCCAGAGCCAGAGGGTGTCTGAAAAAGCAGGAAGAGCTGGATTATGCCAAAGCTTCGCTGATACTGTTTGATGATTTCCGTTCTGGAAAAATGGGGCGGATCACATTGGAGTGGGCGCCATTATGAAAACAATAGCTGAGATTAAAGCCGAGTTTGCTGCAGCAGATATGAGCAGCTACCCGGCTTTATATGAAATTTATAAAGAAGATACAAGAAGTGGTGTGCAAAAGCTGATCGCACAGTGCCGCAAAAAGGAAGCAGCTCTGGAAGCGGAGAAGCAGCGTATTGAAAATATGAAGGTATATGAGCATAAATATGAACATCTTGGTTATTTATGCGGAATTGATGAAGTGGGAAGAGGCCCCCTTGCAGGCCCGGTTGTGGCATGTGCAGTAATTCTGCCAGCCGGATCCTTTATCTGAACGATTCCAAGAAACTCAGTGCTTCCAAAAGAGAAGAACTGTATGATGTGATTATGAGGGAAGCGGTTTCAGTAGGAATCGGTATGCGCAGCCCGGAGCGTATTGATGAGATCAATATCCTTCAGGCTACTTATGAGGCAATGCGGGAGGCGGTAAGTAAACTGGAAGTGGTTCCTCAGCTTCTTCTCAATGATGCAGTCACGATTCCTCAGATCACCATTCCGCAGGTTCCCATTATTAAGGGAGATGCAAAGAGTGTTTCCATTGCAGCAGCAAGTATTGTTGCAAAAGTGACAAGGGACAGAATGATGGAAGAATATGATAAAGTGTTCCCGGAATATGGCTTTGCATCAAATAAGGGATATGGTTCTGCCGATCATATTGCGGCACTGAAAAAATACGGAGAAACCCCGATTCACAGAAAGACCTTTATTACACATTTCATATAAACAGTTGCAAAAGGGTTACTATCCTTCAGTACACAGCAATACACTGAGTGATGCACAGTAACAACAAAAGATGCCTACATATAATATAAAAAGAAATGGATGGAAGAATTTGCATAAAAATACCCGGTCTACCGGAAGCTGTTACGAACGAAAAGCTGCTGATTATCTGAAACAGCAGGGATTATTTATTCTGAGATATAATTACAGATGCAGATTTGGAGAAATCGATCTGATTGCCAGAGATGGAGAATATCTTGTTTTTGTTGAGGTAAAATACAGGAAAGACAATAGTTCCGGTTATTCGCTGGCTGCAGTAAATCCTGCTAAACAGAAAACCATATGTAAGGTGGCAAGGTATTTTCTTACAGTGGAATATCACAATGTGGATATTCCATGCCGTTTCGATGTGGCAGGAATTGACGGGGATGAAATACACTGGGTTAAGAATGCGTTTGAATATATTGCAATCCTCTAATAATTATAGAAACTGCTTTGATGAATAATCTGCCATACAGCAGGAAGGGAATAATGAAATATGAAGATAAAATGGAACAGTGAACAGATTCCAAAGATGAATGTAAAAAACAATAAAGATGTTACATTTCTTACATATCCCGCATATGAAGAAATGAACTGGCTTGTTCATGGATTCAGCACCCGTCTTGGCGGAGTGAGCAGAGGAATCTACAGTTCTATGAACCTGAGTTTCACAAGAGGTGATGAGGAATCCTGCGTGAAAGAAAATTACAGAAGGATTTCTGATGCTATGGGATTTGATATGAACAGTATCGTTACATCTGATCAGACTCATACCAACAATGTGCGTAAAGTAACAGAGAAAGACCGCGGAAAGGGAATTGTGATTCCACGCGATTATACAGACACAGATGGAATGATCACAAATGTTCCGGGGCTGGTTCTCGCAACCTTTTATGCGGATTGCGTTCCACTGTATTTTGCTGATCCGGCGAATCACGCGATTGGACTGTCTCATTCGGGATGGAGAGGTACGGTCCAGAAAATCGGTGCAGTTACCATAGAAAAGATGTCTGAAGAGTACGGAAGTGACCCAAAAGATCTGAAAGTGGCCATCGGACCGTCCATCTGTCAGGATTGTTATGAAGTCAGCGAAGATGTGATTGAAGAATTTGAAAAGGTTTTTGATAAGAAATACCGGAACAGCCTGTTTTACAGAAAAGAAAACGGGAAATATCAGTTAAACCTGTGGATGGCAAACAAGATTATTTTTCTGGAAGCGGGAATCCCGGAAGAAAACATTTCCATGCCAAATCTCTGTACCTGCTGTAATCCTGAGTTTCTCTTTTCTCACAGGGCTTCCCATGGAAAAAGGGGAAATCTTGGGGCTTTTCTTGGCATACGTTCATAAAACCTGAAATTGTTATAAGCACAACAGTGCGAAGTGAGTAATCCTGAATTTGCAGATTAACTGTACAATACGAAAGAGGGGGAGCTAGTTAACAGCTCCCCTTTTCGTATTCATCTGCCGGAAAAACTATCTGGAATTTACTTTTTCCATAAGAGACATGATCTTTTCGTTGCTGGAACGAACCTTCTCAACGGAAACATCATGATTGATGATATCAATGATGCTCGCAAGATATTTACTCATATTTGCTTCTACATAATATGGTCTTTCGAGAAGTTCCGGAATGCGGTAATTCAGGTTGGTTGTGATCACTCTGTCAAGCCAGCCTTTCTCGTAATATTCATCAAATTTATCCAGACCGTCTGTGAACAGACCGTAGGTAGTGCATACAAATACTCTCTTTGCGTTGCGTTCCTTTAACTGTTTGGCAACATCCAGCATACTTCCGCCGGAGGAAATCATGTCATCGATAACTACAACATCTTTGCCTTCTACGGAATCTCCGAGGAATTCATGTGCAACAATAGGATTCTTTCCATTGACGATTGTAGAGTAATCACGACGTTTGTAGAACATACCCATATCTACTCCAAGGATGTTGGAGAAATATACAGCTCTTGACATGGCACCTTCATCAGGGCTGATGATCATCAGATGGTCATTGTCAACACGAAGATCCGGCACACTCTTGATCAGAGCTTTTAAAAACTGATAAGTAGGGAAAAAGTTATCAAAACCATTCAGCGGAATAGAGTTCTGGACACGTGGATCATGGGCATCAAAGGTAATGATATTGGAAACTCCCATATCGCTTAATTCCTTCAGTGCCAGTGCACAGTCCAGAGATTCTCTTTTAGTACGTCTGTGCTGGCGGCCTTCATAAAGGAACGGCATAATTACATTGATACGGTGTGCCTTGCCTGTTGCAGCGGAAATAATTCGTTTAAGATCCTGGAAATGGTTGTCAGGAGACATATGGTTCTCGTGTCCGCATACAGTATAAGATTCACTGTAATTGGTCACATCAACCATAATATAAAGGTCAGTGCCACGAACGGATTCTTTAATATAACCTTTACCTTCACCGGTTCCGAAACGGGGGCATTCACATTCTACAATAAATGATTCTTCGCTGTATCCCTGAGGAATAACACTGAGCTGTTTGCGTTCAACCAGCTCATTACGGAATTTAACAAGTTTTCTGTCAACTTCTTCTGCAAGTTCTCTGCATCCAAGAGCTGCAATACGGATAGGTGCAACCGGCATGGATTTTTCCAACAATTCTATGTTTGGCATAATACTCCTCCTAAGTAGTGATTTTATACTCAAAAAATAGATTTCAATATAATATATAACATTTGCCCTAAAATACGTCAAGGAATTTATTGATTTTTTCTTTTACAATTGTTATGATATAAAAGATAGTGGATTCTGGGCGCAGGTATATTTTGTCCGGAATTACTGTCATATGATATCAGGAGTAAATGTCAGAAAGTTACTGTGCCTGCACAGTAAATAAATCAGCGGCTCCTGAATGATCGAGAAACAAAATGTGCCGGAAAAGTTTATCCCACACACAATTTCCGGTTACATTCCAATGGAGTAAAATTCATGAAAAAAAATTTACACATAATATCCAGAGTTCTTCCGGACAGCATCGGAGAAGAACTGGAACTGGAACCGGGAGATGCGCTGCTTTCCATTAACGGCCAGCCGGTAGAGGATGTGTTTGATTATCGTTATCTGATGAATGACGAATTTGTTACGCTCCTTATCCGAAAGAAGAATGGCGAGGAATGGGAACTGGAAGTAGAAAAGGAATATGAAGATGATCTTGGCGTGGAGTTTGAGAACAGTCTTATGGATGAGTACCGCTCCTGTTCCAATCACTGTATTTTCTGTTTTATAGACCAGATGCCGCCCGGTATGAGAGAAACTTTATATTTTAAAGATGACGATTCCAGACTGTCATTCCTGCAGGGAAACTATGTTACCCTTACCAATATGAGTGACTATGATCTGGATCGTATTATCAAGTTTCATCTTTCCCCGATCAATGTATCGTTTCAGACTATGAATCCCAAGCTTCGCTGTAAAATGCTCCATAATCGATTTGCCGGAGATGCCCTTGCAAAAGTTGACAGGCTTTATAAAGGTGATGTGACCATGAACGGGCAGATTGTGCTCTGCAAGGGGATTAATGACAGGGATGAACTGGAATACAGTCTGGAAAAACTGTCGGAATATGCGCCTGTACTGCAGAGTGTTTCAATCGTACCTGTAGGTCTTTCCAGGTATCGAAAAGGTCTGTATCCACTGGAATCTTTTGATAAAGAGGATGCAAGGTATCTGATCAGTCAGGTAGAGCGGTGGCAGAAGATCATGGTGAAGAAGCATGGTATTCATTTTGTACATGCTTCGGATGAATGGTATATTCTTGCAGGATATGAACTTCCTGAGGAGGGCAGATATGACGGATACCTTCAGCTGGAGAATGGTGTTGGTATGATGCGTCTGCTTGAAACAGAGGTAAAAGAGAGACTTGAGCAGCTTGAAGGCGATGACAGAGAGGTAAATGCCACTGTTGCAACAGGAAGGCTGGCAGCGCCTTATATAGGTAAAATGATAAAACTGGTACAGAAGAAATTTCCGAATGTCCAGGCTGAAGTATATGCAGTAAAGAATAATTTCTTTGGAGAGAAGATCACAGTTTCCGGTCTGATTACAGCTACTGATCTTATGGATCAGCTTGCGCAGAGAAATCTGGGAGAAAAAGTACTGATCCCATGCAATATGCTCAGAAGCGGCGAGGATGTTTTTCTGGATGACCTGACGGTGGAAGATGTCAGGCAGGCTCTTAAGACGGAAGTTGTAGTGGTAGATGAACCGGGTGCTGACCTGGTAAACTGTCTGATCGAAGTACCAGACCATAAAAAGATAAGAAGGAGACAGATATATGAGCAAACCGGTAGTAGCGATAGTGGGCAGACCTAATGTAGGTAAATCCACATTGTTTAATGCGCTGGCAGGTGAGAAGATTTCTATTGTAAAAGATACACCCGGCGTTACAAGAGACAGAATTTATGCAGATGTGACATGGCTGGACAAGACATTTACCATGATCGATACAGGCGGTATTGAGCCGGACAGCAGTGACATCATCCTTTCTCAGATGAGAGAGCAGGCACAGATTGCCATTGATACGGCAGATGTTATCATCTTTATCACAGACGTTCATCAGGGACTGGTGGATTCCGATGCGAAGGTGGCAGATATGCTCCGACGCAGCGGCAAACCGGTTGTCCTTGTTGTGAATAAGGTAGACAGTATCCAGAAATTTATGATGGATGTTTATGAGTTCTATAACCTTGGTATCGGTGAACCGATTCCGATTTCTGCGGCAAACCGTATGGGGCTGGGTGATATGCTGGATGAAGTGGCAAAACATTTCCCTGAGGATGCAGATACAGAAGAAGATGATGAAATCCCGAGAATTGCCATTGTGGGAAAACCAAACGTAGGAAAATCGTCACTGGTAAACAAACTTCTGGGAGAAGACCGTGTGATTGTTTCTGATATTGCCGGAACTACAAGAGATGCGGTAGATACCAGAGTAAAATGGCAGGGAAAGGATTATATCTTTATTGATACTGCCGGACTTCGCCGTAAGGGAAAAGTTAAAGAGGAGATTGAGAGATACAGTGTGATCCGTACAGTGACTGCAGTAGAACGTGCAGATATTGTCATTGTAATGATCGATGCATCAGAGGGTGTTACAGAACAGGATGCCAAGATCGCAGGGATTGCCCACGAAAGAGGAAAGGGTGTTATCATTGCAGTAAATAAATGGGATGCCATTGAAAAGAATGATAAGACTATTTATAAGCACACAAACAGAATCCGCGAGGTTTTGGCATATATGCCATATGCGGAGCTGGTATTTATTTCTGCAAAAACAGGACTCAGGATTTCCAGAATGTTTGAAACGATCGATGCGGTTATCGAAAACCAGACACTGCGAATCCAGACAGGTGTCCTGAATGAAATCCTTTCTGAGGCAGTGGCAATGCAGCAGCCTCCGTCTGACAAGGGAAAACGTCTGAAGATTTACTATATGACACAGGTGGCTGTCAAACCGCCTACATTTGTTATCTTTGTAAATGACAAAGAACTGATGCATTTCTCTTATACTAGATATCTGGAGAACAAGATCAGGGATGCCTTTGGATTTGCGGGAACATCACTGAAATTCATTATTCGTGAACGAGGTGAAAAAGAATAATCATGGAACGCCTGATTTGTATTGCAATTGGATATGCATGCGGACTATTTCAGACCGCATACATTTTAGGAAAAATTTATCATATTGATATCCGCAAACAGGGAAGCGGAAATCTGGGTTCTACAAATGTACTGCGTACACTTGGCAAAAAGGCCGGGGCATTGAATCTGTTGTGTGACTGTCTGAAGTGTATTGCGGCCATCCTGATCGTAAGGGCAATATTCGGAAATTCTTATGGAGATATTTTGCCGCTGCTGAGCCTTTATGCAGCAGCTGGGTGTATTCTGGGGCATAATTTTCCGTTTTATCTTAATTTTAAGGGCGGGAAGGGCGTAGCTGCATCTGTAGGACTTGTGATTGCTTTTGACTGGCGGATTTTTGTGATCTGTGCAATTGTATTTTTCGGACTGTTTTTCCTGACACACTATGTTTCTCTGTGTTCGGTAAGTGCATATCTGGCTGCATTTATCAGTATGATCGTATTTGGACAGATGGGTTCTTATCATATGGATTCTTATCATATGATCGAGCTTTATATTGTTATGGGACTCTTGACAGTACTGGCATTTTACAGACATAAAAAGAACATAAAACGGCTTCTTGACGGGACAGAAAGTAAAATTTATTTAAGCAAAAAAAATAAATAAAAAGAGGTATTTATATGGCAAAGATAAGTGTGCTTGGTGCGGGAAGCTGGGGAACTGCCCTGTCTATCCTTCTTTACAATAATGGACACGAGGTGATTCTCTGGTCGGCGCTTGGGGAGGAGATAACAACATTAAGAGAAAAGCGGGAACACGTGAGCAAACTTCCGGGAGTAAAGATTCCTGAACCGATTGATATCACAATAGATCTTGAGAGAAGCCTGCGGGATACAGATGTGGCAATTCTGGCAGTTCCTTCGCCTTATACCAGAAGTACCTGCAAGCGTATGGCGCCTTTTGTAAAAAACGGACAGAAAATTGTAAATGTTGCCAAAGGTGTGGAGGAAAAAACTCTTCTTACTTTAAGCGAGATCATTGAACAGGAACTTCCACAGGCAAATGTGTCTGTGCTTTCCGGCCCAAGCCATGCAGAAGAGGTTGGAAAAGGACTTCCGACTACCTGTGTGGTAAGTTCTCACCAGAGAGAGACGGCAGAATATCTGCAGGGAATCTTTATGAGCCCTGTTTTCCGTGTGTATACCACTCCGGATATTCTGGGAGTAGAGCTTGGAGGCGCGCTGAAAAACG
>ERZ779820.2359-NODE-2359-length-10567-cov-3.581526_pt1 | contig 10567 bp, 7 predicted proteins | sample MGYA00511563_ERZ779820 | MGnify/ENA primary metagenome ERZ779820 (study PRJEB29588, sample SAMEA1964852) | human gut metagenome | biome: human gut; feature: human-associated habitat; material: faeces | place: Denmark | collected 2008/2010 ...
TCAATGTCATCATGCCATTCCTTTACGAGAGCCGTCAGCATAAGAGAACCAAAAGAGAATCTCTGGACTGTGCTCTGGCATTGGAAGAATTAAAAGATATGGGCGTTGCAAACATTCTGACATTTGATGCACATGACCCGCGTGTACAGAATGCGATCCCGTTAAAAGGCTTCGAGACCGTACAGCCTGCTTACCAGTTTGTAAAAGGTATCTTACGCGAAGTAACCGACTTAAAGATCGATTCCGATCATATGATGGTAATCAGCCCGGATGAAGGTGGTACCAACCGTGCTGTATATCTTGCAAGCGTTCTCGGATTAGATGTCGGTATGTTCTATAAGAGACGTGATTACAGCCGTATCGTAGACGGACGCAACCCGATCGTTGCGCATGAGTTTTTAGGTTCCTCCGTAGAGGGAAAAGATGTTATCATCATCGATGATATGATTTCTTCCGGTGAAAGTATGATCGATGTTGCAACAGAGTTAAAGAAACGTAAAGCAAACCGTATCTTCGTCGTTGCAACTTTCGGACTCTTCACAAACGGTTTAGATAAATTTGATCAGGCAGTTGCAGATGGAACGATCTACAAAGTCGTTACCACAAACCTTACCTATCAGACACCGGAACTCTTATCCAAACCATATTACATCAGCTGTGATATGAGCAAATACATCGCTTATATCATTGATACCTTAAACCATGATTCTTCCATCAGCGATCTGTTAAACCCGTATGACAGAATCGAACGTCTGGTATCTAAATACAAGGCAGAGCAGAAATAATTCATTCTGAAATATCAAAAAAGCCGGTACTTTTTCGTGCCGGCTTTTCTTATACAATGGAATGCATGTCTATAAACATTCTGGCATCAAAAAAAGAAACCATCATACACTTTTGTATAACGGTTTCTTCTTATCTCATTTCTATGTAAGTCCGTCTGGCAAACGCTCCTAAAACAGATCAACTCTTCCTGCAAACTTCTGGTTGATCACATAGTACGCTGCAAATTCTTCCGGTTTTAAATATACCTGAAGGCTCTTGATGGATGATGCTCTGTGACCATCTGCAACAAACTCATTTTTTGCTTTCTCAATCACATCTGCAACAATCGCTTCATTCCCCTGATACTGGATAAATACTTCCGGTTTTAATTCTTCTTTTGCTGCCTTTGCTGCTTTCTTTGCTGCTCTTGACGGTTTCTTTTCTCTTGCCGGTTTTGCTGTTTCTTTTGTCTCAGCTGCTGTATCTTTGACTGTCTCAGTCTTTGCTGCTGCTTTTTCTTCTACAGCTTCTTTGACTGCTGCTGTCTTTTCTGTTACTGCTGCTTTTACTTCAGATGCAGACTCTTTGACTGCTGTCTTCACATCCTGTGCTGCATTTTTTGCTGCCTGTAAAACATCACTGGCCTTCTCATTTGTCTTCGGCTCTGCTGCCTTTACCTGATTTGTTTTTTCTGCTTTGATTGCATTATTTTTTGCTACAGTTCCTTTTGCCATAATGAATTCCCTCCTCAACAAAACTTACTCACAAACTAAAAACTTCTCCATTGCGTCTAATGCTTCTTCTTCATCGCTTCCTTCAGCGACAATATTCACTGTCATACCCTTTGAAGGATTAAATGCCATGATTCCCATGATACTCTTTGCATTGATCCGGCGGTTATTGCTCTCAAGGATAATCTCACTGTCATAGCGGCAAGCCACCTGAACCAGTTCTGCAATTGGATTATCATGTTCTTTTGAAACATTCGAAACCACTACTTCTTTTCTGCTCATATTCATCCTCTTCCTCTTTTCAAGTACTTCTCAAAATATAACCCATTCGACTTTAATTTGCAATACGTCTCACTTAAATCTGTTAAAGTTCAACGAACTATTCTATGGAAGCACTGTTTTTTTATGCAGTTTTCTCTTTTTTTCATGTATTTATATTGGAAATGTATCTGTAAAACCTGCCTTTTTCTGCATTTGCTTTATTTCAGATATGTGAAGAAAACATTTCCTGCTCCTTTAAACACTTCATCTGCTTCCGTTATACTCTGTTTAAAATTGTTTCCGGATGAAGAATCAAAAATAATGACATTATTGGCATCATATCCTACCACCAGAACCGCTTCATTGCTTCCCGTCATTGCAAATACCGGATTACCGCAGCTTACATAGTAAAGGACTTCTTCCACACTGCACCCGGTCAGATCTAAAATTCTTGCATCTTTCATTGTATTGCTCAAAATATTCTTCGGTGTCTCACCGCCTGCAATCAATGCACTGACACTGATATTAATTCCTTCTTTCTCAAGCATTGCATTGATACACTGAGCAATGCTGCCGGAAGAAGCATCTTCCGCGCCGACTGCGATATCAGAGAGTGCCGGTTTGATTGCATCTCTGGAACGTTTCCAGATATACTCCTGATCCTCGCCTACTACGACTCCCATCTTTTCATTTGCCTTTGTGATCGCACCTGCCACCTGATCTGTGGTATAAACCACATCACCTTTTACATAAACATAATATTTTCCGTTACCACCCTTATCTTCAAGTGTGAGCGTGCGATCCTGCTCTAATATGGTTTCTCTCGGAGTCAGCAGTCTTGGAGCCTTTTCCCCCACATTTTCCGGCAAAGATATTTCAAACCGGGTCTCTTTACTGTCAGAACTGCTGCTTACAATGGAAACTATTTTATTTCCATCTCCCTCCCGGTTCATGATCATATCCTGATCTGCGTCCACATACGCCGTACCATTATACTGAATACGGTTTAAGTACATAGTGTAATCTTCAATATCAACCCCGGAAACATAATATCCATTTTTTTCGTATGTCTTTAAAACGGACGGCGTATCGGATGAAACATCTAAAATTTTAATCTGATACATCGGGAAGATTACATTTCCCGCAGCCTCCGTTGATACATCTGCCGCATTCGCTACGCCATATACAAAATCGTCTCCCATAAATCCAAGCGGTTTTACATACTTTCCACTGCCTTCTGTTATGGTAAATGTTTTTTCACTGGAAAAGTTGATGAGCGAAATCGTATCACTCTGTCCGTTCTGGCTGTCTTTCGTCCATGCAAAATAACGGTCGGATTCTGAAACCGCATATATTTCTTTATCCAGTCCCTTGATCAGCTCTTTCATTTCCAATGTACTAAGATCGATTCCATACACACTGCCATCGACCATCAGATATAATTCTCCGCCCTCAGTCACATACATCATCTGACCAAGTTCGGATTTCATGACCTCGTATGCCTTATCCGAAGATATGAATGCAAGTTCCTCATTTGTGTTTGAAAGACTGTCATAATGATTGACCTCAATTCCCACTTCCCCCTCATGGTTTCCGCGGTTCATATAGCCATATACGATATAATCAAGGCTTCCCGCCTCATCGATCCTGACAATTTTGATATCATGTTCCCCATAATTTTCACGGTTGTCAATTCCTTCATATCCACGGAAACTGAACACTTTTGCGAGTGTATTCTCCGTCTCATTGTAACTCCAGAGTTCGCCCTCCTGTACAAAAGCGACCGTGGTTCCCGTCTCATTCGCCTGATACTCCACATTTCCGGAGCGTATCCCAAGCTCAATATAATTGTCAAAAAAGCTTGCATTTTCCCCGCGGAAAATCTGATTCATCCGGCGTTCAAAATTGAGCAGATACATCCGGCTGCTTGTATAGCGCACTCTGTAATATTCTTCTACATTATAATATTCACTCTCGCCACCCTCACCGATACTCGTCACAACATAATCCAGCACGATCACATTATAGGTATCCGTAATTTCTTTTATGGATGGCACCGGCGTCGTTAACTGCTCTCCGTTAAAATCTGCCCATGCAAGCTGTTTTAATGAAGAATTTAATGAAACAAACTGTAATGTTGTGTTATCGCCGGTTGTTTTTTCCATATACGTTGACAGTGTTCCCGATGTCTCACTGTTGAATGTGGTATTATGAAACTCTTTTACAAATTTCAGGGATTCGTCTACATGCGCATTTGGCATTTCCACAATCCTTGTATAATAATAAATGACATCATTTCCGCTCTCTAAATTAATAAGAAGTAAATACTCTTCCCCCTCCTGAAGCAGATTCTGGATTTCAAGTTCTGCTTTGATCGTACCTTTTTTCTCATCATAGGAATTGACATCTGCATTGGCGATCAGTCTCTCCCCATCAAGGCTTCGTATTTCATAAGAGATCGCATCCACGCTTGTCTCGTATGTCTGGATCGTAACCGGAAGTTTTCTGTCTTTTCCAATCGGTGTGATCGTATCGCGCATACTCGCAGCATTCATCTTTGTATGATATCCATATAATTCATTGACTTCCTGTTCACTGCTCTCTAATGTGATGACCGGTAATGTGGCATTTTTCATTTCTGTTGTCAAATCTTCATTGACATGATTTGTCATCATACTAAATACTCCGACTGCCACAAAAAAAATGACGGTCAGTACGACTGCCTTAATTGCACCTTTCTGCACGATATTGTCTCCTTACTCTATGTGAATGAAATATCATTTTCCCTGTTAAAACCGCCATCTTTGTAATTTCTTCTGAAACCCGAAAAAAAGCGACAGATATATTGTATGCATTTTTTTTCAAATCCGCAATGCCTATCACTGATTCTTTTTGAAATTTTAAGAAAGAGAATTAAAAAACGGGCAGTGTACCTATGACCTGCCCATTTTCTGCAACATTTGTTTTACCACCAGCGTCTGCATCTTCTGTGCCTGCAGCGTCGTCTGTACATCTCATTATTTAATAATACCCCGATCAGGCTCCGCATATCATCACGTCCTCCAGGGGGCGGAGGTGGCGGCATCCCGGGTCCGGGTGGAGGCGGGGGCGGCATCCCGATTCATTCCGCCCCAGTACTGTTCTGCCTCAACATTCTTTTCTTCCCCTGCCACATTGCGGTAGATCCGCTCTGCCACCTGTTCTAACATCAGGCGGTCCGGATACTCGTCAAACATCAGGCTCCCCTCATACTCCATCTTGTCGCACTCATCTTCCACATAAAAAAGGATTGTCTTCACCTCTTTCGGATAAAGCTCCTTCATGCGTTCCATATCTTTTTCATATTCCATTTCCGTCAGATACAGATTCTGCATCGGATAGCTCATATAAAAAGGCATTTTCGGCACATCCATCTGCATACGGAAAAACTGTTCCTGATTATAGTCCACACATTGCTCCTGTCGCTAACATCTCTATATCATATGCGTGAGGAATACTTTTGTGCGGGTTCCATTATGCGTTAGAATTATTCAAACAAAATATTTTTGTATTTCGTATAACCTTCTTTTTTCATCTGCACGGATGCCTCTTTTTTGTCCCCTTCATGCGTAAACTCATACACATTATAAGCACCGTCACGGTAGGCAAAATCCGCTCCGTTATCCTGATAATGCAGATAAGTTCCATTGCCCGGATACACGCGCATTTTCAAGGTATCATACGGCTTTTCACCGACGTACTGTGCCAGTTCATAAGTTGGGATCATGCCTCCCTCTTTTACGAACATCGGACAGGTATCAAGCGGTGCGTCTACCATATAATACTGTCTGCCCTGATATGGTTTCTTTGTCTCATAATCATACCAGACACCTTCCGGAAGATATACGATCTTTTTCGTCTCTCCCTGCTCTAAAACAGGTGCAGCTAAAAGATTTTCTCCGACTAAAAATTCACCGTTTAAGTTCCAGACTTCCGGATCATTCTCATAATGTAAAACCAGAGGACGCATAATCGGCAGTCCGGTCAGTTCACATTCGCGGAACAGATCATACAGGTATGGAAGTAACTGATATCTTAATTCCACAAATTTGCGGTAGATGCGGATCGTCTCATCATCAAACTGCCATGGCTCCTGGAATGTACTTCCCATGGAAGAATGGTTACGGAACAGTGGGGAAAATGCACCAACCTGAACCCAGCGGCACATTAATTCCGGTGTACAGTCTGCACCAAATCCGCCGACATCCGTTCCCGCAAATGCAATTCCGCTCATACCGAGATTGCAGAGCTGTGGAACCGCCATTCTAAGATGTGCCCAGAGGCTCTGGTTATCTCCGGTCCATACGGTAGAGTATTTCTGTGTTCCTGCATAACATGCTCTTGTGATCACGAACGGTCTTCTTCCATCGGCTTCCTTTAATCCTTCATAAGTTGCCTTTGACATCAGATGTCCATAAACATTATGCATTGCCGCATGATCTGTCTTTTGATCCTCATCCGTAAAAACGACATCCTGTGGAAGTTCTCCACGGAAACTTGCAGGCTCATTCATATCATTCCATGTTCCTCGCACACCAAGATCCACTAAGAATTTCTGATTTTCTGCCCACCATTTTCTTACATCCGGCTTTCCAAAATCAGGATATACCGCTTCGCCCGGCCATACTTCATTGACGTATACTTCCCCTTCCGGTGTTTTTGCAAAATAATCATTCGCGATTCCCTCATCATACTTTGCATATCCCGGATCTAATTTCACACCCGGATCAATGATGCAGACAACCTTAAAACCATCCTCTGCGATCTCTTTTATGATTGCACCCGGTGCTCCAAAACCCTTTTCATTCCAGGTAAATACGCGGTACCCATCCATATAATCGATATCAAAATGGATCGTATCACATGGAATCTGCAGTTCTCTGTATTTGTGTGCCACACGTCTGATATCATCAGCTGACATATAGCCCCATCTTGACTGATGATGTCCTAATGTCCAAAGCTGCGGCAGAGGGGTTCTTCCGGTCAGATAAGTATAGCCTTCCACAATATCCGTCATTTTTTCCCCGGAAATAAAATAATAATCGAGATTTCCGTTCTCTGCACTGTAATAATAGCAGGCGCTGTTCTCTTTTCCCAGATTGACATGTGATCTGTAAGTGTTGTCAAAGAACATTCCAAATACACCCGCATCTTTTAATGTGATCAAAAACGGAATGGATTTATACAATGCCTTAAAATCGTCCGTGTGTGCCTGTGGCAGATCGGAATTCCAGTTTTCATATTCATAATTTCTTTTATTTAAAACGCCTGTTTTATCTCCGAGTCCATAGAACTTTTCATCCCCGCTCATCTGCTTTACGACCATAACAGGATCTTCTTTTTCACCCTCCGCAGATACGACATGTCCCTCAGACTCTAACGTTGCAAGTGCTTCATCGCTTAATTTCTTTTTTTTCTTTCGCTCTCCCCTGAAATCTGCACATAAAAGTGTACCGTCTTTTTTATAAAAATCGATCAAAAAATCATCGTATACTTTGGCTGTCAGCTTATCTGTTTTAATCTGTACTGCTCCGCCTTCCTCAGAGACATCTACGGTAACCGGAAGTCTTTTATCTCCCTCGATTGCTTTTGAACGGTGGTCTTTCGACTGGTACGGAACAAATACATTCATGATCGTGTCCGTGACTGCCGTGACATACGCCGTTCCATGTTCAAATTCAAATTCTACTGTACTTCCATTGGTCTGATAAGAAAGTTTTTTTCCTAACATATGCTTCTCCATTTCTATTTTTACATTTTTGCAATGTCCTGTAATTCCTGTAACAGTTCAAGATCCGACTGCTGCACCTTCATGTTCGTCGTGATCGGTTCCTCACCCGGTTTTGTCACGGTAATCTCAATGATTGTTCCCTCCGTGATGCCGGTGGAAAATACTGCGTTTAGAAATGCAGCAAATTTCGGGTGATTTGCCGTGAATTTATTTTTTGCATTCATGATCTTCATTATTGATGCCGGATTTATCATCGCTTTTCTCCTTTTCCTGTGTGGGGGTGGTTATATTACTTTAGTACGGTTATTATACTATAAGATGGCGGGTTTGTCCCGAAAATTTACGAAATTTATTTTTACAAATTTGGGGGAAAAGGTGTATCGGTGTGTTGTGAATGGCAGATTCCCCGGCACCTTAGGAAAGCACCGGAAATCTGCATACATTCTATTCTACTAAATACTCTCTTCAATTTTGTTTTTGTGCGTTTTCGACGAACTGCATATCTACCAGTTCATCGTACTGATAGGTACCCTGATATACATCGGATGCAATGGATACTTCCATATCATTTTTTACTGCCTCCGGTGTGATGATTCCATCGACACTCCAGAGTCCATCTTTATAGGCACGGTCGATCGCTGCTTCAATGTCTTCGGCCGGTGTGGTTGGAAATTCCTTTCCGGCAGCGCGGACCGCAGTTTTTTTATCCTGTGCAGCAGAAAGCGATTTTAACATTGCATTGACAAAGTGCTGTACTGTCTCCGGGTCATTCCGGATGGTTGACTGTGACACACTGAGTACGGAGTAAGCGTAGTCTCCAAGATCTGTAAACTGGTAAAATGCATCCGTCCATACACCTGATTTCATACCGTCAACAATCTGTGGTTCCGCTGCCCAGGAGATATCTGCCTGACCGCTCTGTACCACGGCAACTGAGGTGGACATATCTGCCGGTTCCACCATCACTACATCCTTATCCGGATCAAGTCCAATTGACAGTAAAAGATAGCGCACACACAGATTCGGGCTGCCGCCAAATCTGCCGGAGTTGATCTTTTTTCCTTTGAAATACTGTGCAAGTTCTTCATCTGTATTTCCTGTGTATTCCTCGCCAACTGCCGCACACAGATACACATTAGCGCGGTTCACACAGTTGCAGACAGCAATCACCGGATCTGGGCAGTTCCCGGATGCATTCGGAATTGCATTTGAATCCACTCCACCGATTACTCCCCACGCATCCCCGCTCATCACCGACGTCACATGCGAGCCGCCCGTAGCCTGGATCACCTCCACATCAAGGCCTTCCTCCGCAAAAAATCCCTCCTGCTGCCCGATATAAAGTGGAAGATACCCGATCGAATGTAACGGCTCCGCAATCACGATTTTTTTGAGTTCCACACTCTCCTGCTGCGTTTTTCTTCCACTGCATGCTGTCGCAAATAAACTTGCTGCAAATACAACGTAAGCCAAACAACTGAACAATTTTCTCTTTAACATTTTCCTTTTAAACATTTCGACCCATTTTCACTTTTTAATATAATATGGACTCAGGTGCCCAAAGGTGTATCACAACATAGCGGCTGGTGTCCTCCTCACGCCTTACGATAAATCGCCAGATGTTCCGTCATCCATTTTTCCAGTTCCACCACCGCAAAATACATCACCATCGCAAGCAGCGACAGAACGATCACACCAACCCACACTAACGTGGTATCCAGAATAGTTCCCGCATAAATGACCATTCTGCCAAGTCCGTGCCCCGATGCGATAAATTCGCCGACGATTGCTCCCGCAAGCGCCAGTGAAATATTGATCCGAAGGCTTCCAAGCATCCACGGAAGCACTGCCGGAACCACGACTTTTCCAAACACCTGCCATCTGGCAGCCCCAAGAGAATAAAGTAAGGTTTCCATCGACTCATCCACATTCTCCACCCCGCTGACCGTTGCAAGCGCACAGGATATTACCGTCATTAAAAATGCCAGCATCACTTTAGATGAAAAACCGATTCCAAACAGTACAATTAAAATTGGTGCAAGTGCCAGTTTCGGAATTGCATTAAACATCACAAGATACGGCTCAAAAATCTTTGCAAACGTCTTTGACCACCAGAAGGACAATCCTAAAACTGCGCCGCCCAATGTTCCCGCTAAAAAACCGCCGATCGTGGACATCGAGGTAAAGTAGATATCATATGCAAGATTTTTCTCTTTCCACTGTACGATCGCAGTCTGTGCGATCAGGGACGGTGAGCTCCAGTAATAGTCATCGATCCACCCCAGACGTGCACTTACCTCCCAAAACAGCAGGATGGCGACCCCAAGCAGGATACGTCCTGCCCTTATCCCTTTTTTCTGTTTTCTCCAGTGTTTTTCTTCCCGCCTGTCTGCCTGCATCGCCAAAACGGATTTAGGTTCATAATACTCCACCTCATACGCTTCTTTTTTCATCACTCATCCCTCCCATCAAGTGCTGTTTCAGATCCCAGAAATCCGTCTCCAGCATATCTTCCTGTTTTCTTGGCCGTTTCAAATGAACGGTAATTTTTTCTTTCACATACCCCGGACGACCGGAAAATACATAGATGATATCTGACAGATAAATTGCCTCATCCATATCATGTGTCACAAATAAAACCGTCTTATGAAAATCTTCCCAGATCTCTAACAGCCAGTTCTGCATAGACTGTCTCGTCTGCGCATCCAATGCACCAAACGGTTCATCTAACAGGATAATTTCCCTGTCATACAAAAGTGTGCGAAGGAGCGCCGCTCTCTGCCTCATTCCACCGGACAGCTCGCACGGATAATTTTTCTCAAATCCCGAAAGTCCGTACTTTTCCATCAGTGGCAGTGCCTGTTTTCTCGCTTCCCGCTTCGGCACGCCCTTTATCTCAAGTCCCAAAATAATATTGTCGATGATCGTACGCCACGGGAGAAGCATATCTTTTTGCAGCATATATCCAACGTAACCTTTTTCCCCTAAAATGCTTTTCTCTCCAATCGTAATATCTCCCGATGTCGGCGGCAGAAGTCCC
>ERZ779820.2360-NODE-2360-length-10556-cov-3.726502_pt1 | contig 10556 bp, 9 predicted proteins | sample MGYA00511563_ERZ779820 | MGnify/ENA primary metagenome ERZ779820 (study PRJEB29588, sample SAMEA1964852) | human gut metagenome | biome: human gut; feature: human-associated habitat; material: faeces | place: Denmark | collected 2008/2010 ...
CTGTCTGGTCGGCTACAAGCCGTCTCTCGGCGCCTGGTCGACCAAAGGAGTGGTTCCGGCATGCGCAAGCCTTGACTGTGTCACCGTGTTTGCAAACAGCCTGGAAGATGCAGAGGAAGTCAACCTTGCGGCACGCGGCGTGGATGAAGAGTGCTGCTGGTCAAGGGAGTACAAAGAGCCACTGCCAAAACTTCCGAAAAAAATCTGTCTGGCAAAAGACGGTGTGACATTTTATGGACCATATGCAGATATTTACAAAGCAAAATGGGAACAGGCGAAAAAGCGGATCGAGGATATGGGGATTACCGTGGAATATATCGATTACACGATGTTTTCAAAGGCAGCATCCATTCTTTATGACGGACCCTGGGTGGCAGAGCGCTGGAAAGATCTCGGTGATTTCGTGGAGAGCCACCCGGGAAAAGTATTTCCGGTAACAGAAACAATTTTAAGGTCAGGCGATAAACCGGAGCACACGGCAAGAAAAGTATTCGAGGCGATGCACCAATTACAGGAATACCGGATGCGGGCAAGACACATTTTAAAAGACGCCGTTCTCATCATGCCGACGGCGGGCGGTACATTTAAAAGAGATGATGTCAGAAAAGATCCGATTTCCACAAACAGTCAGATGGGACTTTATACAAATCACTGTAACCTGCTTGATATGTGCGCCATAGCAGTGCCGGAAAATACGGCAGATACAAGCATTCCGTTTGGAATCACTATTTTCTCATTATCCGATCAGGAGGGCGAGATCCTTGGTACAGCGGAACAGTTTTTACAGACACAGAGCATTCCGTTTGCGGTATGCGGACTGCATAAAAAAGGATTTCCATTGGAAAGCCAGCTGACAGAGCTTGGGGCTTCCTATCGGGAAAGTGTAAACACCGCACCACATTACAGGCTGTACCGTCTGGATACGGTACCGGAAAAACCGGGGATGGTGTATGACGATAAAAAAGGCGCTGCGATCGCAGTTGATATCTATGAACTGCCGGTTGTGAGTGTCGGAGCATTTTTAGGTGAGATCAGGAAACCACTCTGTATCGGGAATGTGGAATTATCCGATGGCAGGATCGTTAAAGGTTTTCTTTGTGAGGAATACGGGCTGGCAAACGCAAAGGAGATCACTGATATCGGGAAGTACGAAGTGTAACAATAAAGACGTAATAACAAACATGTAATGATAAAAGGCATAAATAAGGAATGAAGTAGTTAATGAACAATAAGCAGGAAGAAATGGAGGAAACAAACATGAAGATGATAAAAGCGATTGTCAGACCGGAAAAATCAGAGGATGTGCTCGATGCACTGCTTGCAGGCGGTTTTGCAGCAGCAACCAAAATGAGCGTGCTTGGACGTGGAAAACAGAAAGGTTTAAAAGTAGGTGACACCTATTATGATGAAATCCCCAAAGAACTGATCATGCTTGTTGTGGAAGATGGGGACGTGGATAAGGTGCTGAAAGTAATTGTTGAGAACGCGAGAGTGGATAAAAACGGAACCTACGGAGATGGAAAAATTTTTGTCAGCGATGTGGAGCGTGCAATCACGATCAGCAGTGGAAAAGACGAGTTATAGGACGGAGGTGCCGCGATGAAAGAGGTAATGATTATATTAAGACCGAAAATGTATTTTCCGACAAAAGATGCCTTAGACCAGGCGGGATTTCATTCTATGACGATCCGTGAGATCATCGGGCGGGGAAAATGTCCGGTACATTACGATTATGATGAGGGCGCACCGGTAAAACACAGACTGGTCGCTAAAAGAATGATCGATATGTTTGTCAGGGATGAAGATTTACAGAAACTGATCGACACGGTTGTGGAGGTTAATAAGACGAATCATGCCGGAGACGGAAAAATTTTTGTACTTCCGGTTAATGATGCGATCCGCGTAAGAACCGGAGAAAAAGGAATCGAAGCGATCATGTAAGCGCAGTAAGAGGAAGAGGAGGACAACCATATGAAAAAAATTAAGAGAAGTATCAGTATTCTGCTCATTGCAATGATGGCACTTGCCATGTTAGGAGGATGTGGAAATAACAGCACATCAGGAAACAGTACAGCAAATGGTGATAGTGCAAAAGCGACGGAAAAGACCGCAGATGCAGGAGAGGCAAAAGGAACAGAGAGCAATCCGTTCATCCTTGGTGTCAGTCCGATGTCCGGCTGGTATGCATGGTATGGCGTGAAGGACACCGGTATTTTTGAACAGAATGGTGTCTATGTTGACCTCCAGTTTTTCCCGGTATACAGTGATTCGCTGACCGCATTTTATTCCGGACAGGTGGATGGTATCTGTATCGCAGCTTCCGATGCGGTAGCGCCGGTCAATGAGGGTGTGGATTTTAAAGTTGTTTTAGTCAATGATAACTCCTACGGTGCAGATGGTATCGTGGTACAGGATGGAATTAACAGTATTGAAGATTTAAAGGGTAAGACAGTTGCAACTGAGGTTGGTACCTTAGAGCATATGTTTTTGCTGAAAATATTAGAAGAAAACAATATGACGGTCGATGATGTCAACTTTGTCAATATGACGATCAACGATGCAGGCCCGGCATTCATTGCGGGAAGTATCGATGCAGCAGTGCTCTGGGAGCCGACACTTTCCACAGCGATAGGTGCAGGTGGAAAACTTTTGTACAGCACAAAGGAAGAGCCTGGTTTGATCCCGGATACACTTGCGGTCAGACAGGAAGTGCTGGATTCAAGTTCCGATGCGGTACAGAAAATCGTCGATTCCTGGTTTGATGGTGTTGAAAAATTAAATGCAAGAGATGATGATTTCATTCAGGCAATCAGCGACGGTGCAGAACTTACCAGAGATGATTATATGACCATGTTAGACGGTGTTACTATTTTTGATAAGGCAAAGAATGAAGAAACTTTTAAAGACGGAGAGGATTATACCTATCTTTCTTATACGTTACAGAAATCGGCGGAGTTCCTGTTATCAACCAAGATGATCGATGAGATCCCGGATGATTTAAGCTCTATTTTGGATGATACCTACATTAAGGGGGCAGAATAATGATTCGAATTAAGATAAGAAAGGAAATCGACAGAAAAAAATATCTATTGTTTGCAATACTTTCATTTGTCATTGTACTTGCTGCGTGGCTGATTGCAAGTGAAAGTGGTGCGATCAAGGAAATTTTTCTTCCGAAACCACAAAATGTGGTGAACTACTATATAGAGTCCATCAAGGATGAAAGCCTGCTTCAGAACACAGGCATTAGTATTTACCGTATCACTCTTGGTTTTGTATATGCGGTTCTTTTAGGTGTTCCGATCGGTATTTTAGTTGGAACATTCAAAAAGGCAGAAGCATTTATCCGCCCACTGTGTGAGTTTGTCCGTTATATGCCGGTTCCGGCATTTGTACCTCTTATCATGGTATGGGTAGGCATCGAGGAAAGTGCAAAGATCACCGTCATTTTTATCGGTACATTTTTCCAGCTTGTCTTAATGGTTGCGGATGATGCGCTTGCGGTGCCAGATGATCTGATCAATGCCGGTTATACATTAGGTTCGAACACACCGAAAACGATCTTTAAGATCTTAATTCCGGCAATGATGCCAAGACTGATGGAAACACTGCGGATGATGATCGGATGGGCATGGACTTATTTAGTCAGTGCAGAACTTGTTGCGGCAAATACCGGACTTGGGTACACTATTTTGAAATCACAGCGGTTTTTAAAGACGGATGCTATTTTTGCAAATATTATTCTGATCGGTCTGCTTGGACTGATCACGGACCGCATCTTTGCATTTTTAAATAAAAAACTGTTTCCGTGGGCGGCTGCGTAAACCGTTAGAAAGGTAAGGTTTTATCATATGGGATTTTTTAAGAAAAAAAAGAATACACTTCCGCCTGCGGAAGATCATATAGAGGCAAATCTTGCAAACAGTACCGTTTATGTCAGAGATTTGCAGAAAATATATCCATCTGCCAAGGGCGATGTCCAGGCGATGAAAGATGTGAATATCAATGTCATGGAAAATGAATTTGTTTCGATCGTAGGACCGTCCGGCTGTGGTAAATCCACTCTTTTGCGTATGATCGGCGGCCTTGACACTGCGACATCGGGAAAGATCGTCATTCAGGATCGTGACATCATAGATCCTGGAGCGGATCGTGGCATGGTATTCCAGTCCTATACACTTTTTCCGTGGATGACAGTCGGAGATAACATTAAGTTTGGATTAAAACTGCGGAAAATGCCGGCGGACCAGCAGGAAGAGATTCTGAATAAATATTTAAAGATCATCAAACTGGAAAAATTCCGTGACAGTTATCCAAGGGAGCTTTCCGGTGGTATGAAACAGAGGGTTGCGATCGCGAGAGCACTGGCAAACAGCCCGGAGGTATTACTCATGGATGAACCGTTCTCTGCCTTAGACCCGCAGACCAAAGCGGACATGCAGCTTTTAATGCGCCAGATCTGGCAGGAGGAAAAGCCGACTGTTATTTTTGTCACACACGATATAGAGGAGGCAGTCTTTTTATCCAGTAAAATTTATGTGCTGACACAGAGACCGGGAACCGTAAAGGCAGAGGTTCCGGTATTGCTGCCATATGATCGTGATCTGTCACTCAAAGATACGGATGAGTTCATTGGACTCCGCAGGAAGGTGAATCAATTAATTGAACATGAAAGCTTATCTTAGTATAACGCAGGATTTTCTTGTCAATTTTACGGAGTGGTTTTATAATGTGCTAATAAGAATCAGCATAATATTCCGAAAATGGAGAGAACGATGGCAGGAAAATTATATTTATGTGCAACACCGATCGGCAATCTTGAGGATATCACCTACCGGGTGCTTCGCACATTAAAGGAAGTGGATCTGATCGCAGCGGAAGATACCAGAAATTCCATTAAGCTGTTGAATCATTTTGAGATCAAAACGCCGATGACGAGTTATCATGAATACAATAAGATAGAAAAAGCATATCAGCTTGCAGATAAGCTGCGGGAAGGAAAAAACATTGCGCTGATCACGGATGCGGGTACGCCGGGAATTTCCGATCCGGGCGAAGATTTAGTGCGCATCTGTTATGAGGAAGGGATCGAAGTGACTTCCCTGCCGGGAGCAGCGGCATGTATTACGGCGCTTACGATGTCCGGGCTTCCAACAAGACGTTTTGCGTTTGAGGCATTTCTGCCGCGGGAGAAAAAAGAGCGGGCTGCTATTTTACAGGAATTAAAGGACGAAACGCGCACGATCATCATTTATGAGGCGCCGCATCATCTGGTCAAAACATTAGAAGAACTGTATGATACGCTCGGAGACCGGCAGATCTCTATCTGCCGGGAACTCACAAAACGCTATGAGGAAAAGATGCGTACGACGTTGTCGGACAGCCTTGTCTATTATGGTGAAAATGAGCCGCGCGGAGAGTATGTGCTCGTGATTCATGGAAAAACCTTCGAGGAACTTGCCGAGGAGGCAAGAAAGTCCTGGGAGGATATGTCGTTAGAGGAACATATGCAGGTATATGAAAGCCAGGGGACACCGCGCAAAGAGGCGATGAAACTGGTGGCAAAAGACCGCGGCATGAGCAAACGGGATGTATATCAGGCACTGCTGAAGGAAGAGTAGATTCGTCACTTCTGGTAAAAATCTTTCAGATAATCCTTTACGATTTGAAACGGTGCCGGGCCGATCGAAAGCACTGCCTGATGAAATGAGATTTCATTATAATCACTGCCAAAGATTTCCTTTGCATAGTCCTTTAATTCCAGAAACTGCAGATAACCCACATAATAACGGAGATAATTTGCCGGTTCTGATATGATATAGCGGTAAATCTCTGCAATGGTGTCCGGATCGCTGATCCCGTAATCGTTCCAGAATTTTATCGTATCGGCAAGCGACCAGCCATCATAATGGATGCCGATATCGGTCGAGGCATAAAGGCTTAAAAGGGCAGACTGGTTTAAGGCGAGAAGCGTTGCGGCATCCTCCCTCAGCCCGGCATAATGATAGGACATCATCTCCACATAGGTCGCCCAGCCTTCCACATATCCCGGATAGTTTAAAATACTGCGTATCGCCGGCAGTCCGGACTGATAGGACATGATCGTCTGATACAGGTGGCCGGGAAAACCCTCATGGGCGAGCGTTGTGAAATACCGCATGGTGGATGCATCCGTTTTTGCATTGATATAGATTGAATTGGCATTGTAATCATCAATTGGTGCAGTGATATAATAAGCCGGTGCAAGATAATCTTCCATACATTCCTCAATAGGACTGACGGTGTAAGAGACATCCGGAGCCTTTGGGAAATCTGCCTGCATCTGTTCTTTCAACTGTTCTAAAACAGAGGCGGGTTCTGCATAGGAAAGAGAAGCTTTCTGTGCATCTTTCCAGAGAGAGGGATTTGAATCCGTCAGGGCGGCCGCTTCACTTAGATCAGAAAGTCTTTTCTGACCGATCATAGTCTGTATATCCGCAATCGAATCCGCACAGCCGGTATTTTCGTAGACGAGATATTCGTAATAATCTCTGCCGTGTTTCAGATAACAGAGCCCTTTTTCATTTTTTCCGCTGCCAAGCAGGCTGGTTAAGGAAGATGCCAGTGAAGTATAGGCAGGGAAAATCACTTCTTTTACAATCTTTTCATTTTGTTTTTTATAGGCGGTCTTCTGTTCATCTGACAGATCCTTAAAAGCATCCACTTTTTTATTGAAAGTTAAGATCAGATAATGATCGTCCCCATCGTCTGCAAAACGGGAACACTGTTCGATCACACTTTTACAGATGGCATCGGACATAAAGAGCCCGGCGGCAGCTTTTTGTTTTTCAAAAGCAATGATCTGGTTAAAATAGGAACCGGTCAGGGGCAGCAGTTTCAGGTAAGTTTTGATGTCATCTTCGGAGGAAAAACGATACTCTTCATAAAGTACTGGAAGCTGTGCCTGAGTGCCGGAGGAAGGGTTTAAGTATTCTTCATAAAGTGAAAAATCAGTCCCCTTTTGCTCCATGGCAAGGTAATCCGACAAAATATCGTAAGTCAGCTGCCGGGGTTTGGAAAGTTTTTCGCGGTCAAAACGTTTTAGGGCGGCAGTCGTGTTTTCCAGGGCTGCACGGTTTTCCTTTGATGCCTGACTGGAAATACTGCCAAGTGAAATTGGAACTTCTGTGATTCCGTAAGATTCCGGGGAGGAGAGGGAAAAATGAAGGTTTATGGTATTCAGGGCAGCCTCCGAGCGGAAAAGCTGCAATAAAAACTCGTCAAAGGCATTCGCGGATGAGCTGTCTGTGCGTTGATTGTCATTATCAGTGGATTCAGAAGAAACGGAATCTGCCTGATCCGGTTCATATCCGGAAGAGATACGGGCAGACTGATCCGGAGCATGCCTGGAGAAAGCGCATCCGTCTGAGAAAACTGTGGGGAAAACGACCAGCAAAATGAGAAAAAGTGTGGATATCCGGCTTAAGCGTGGAAATTTGTGAAAAATATCAGAAAACCATATCAAGATAAAATACCTCAGTTCAAAAATCCAGGTGTTAGTGATATATATGTTGACATTTAGAAAAAATAACTGAAAAAGTTCTATATGAATAATGGTACATATATGGCGATATATAGAAATAAAATAAAAGAAAAACCGGAGAGGTACATATGAATTATCTCTGGGCATTTATGATCTTGACAGGCGTTGTATTTGCCGCATTTCACGGCACACTTCCGGCGGTTACGCAGGCAGCGCTTGACTCGGCAAAAGAGGCGGTAACACTCTGTATTACCATGATGGGAGTGATGTCTTTCTGGGTTGGACTGATGAAAATCGCTGAAAAAACAGGTATCATTGCAGGATTGTCAAGGCGTCTTGCGCCGGTGCTGCATTTTCTGTTCCCGGATATTCCAAAAGATCATCCGGCAAATAAATATATTGCCACCAATATGATTGCAAATATATTCGGACTGGGATGGGCAGCAACACCAGCCGGATTAAAAGCGATGGAGGCGCTGGCGGAATTAGAAAAAGAGCGTGGAAAGAAAGCATTTTCAGATGGCACAGTAAAAAAAGGGGAGCGGACCGCCAGCAACGAGATGTGTGATTTTTTGATCATCAATATTTCATCCCTTCAGATCATACCGGTAAACATTATTGCCTACCGCAGCCAGTATGGAAGTGTGAATCCGGCGCAGATCGTCGGTCCGGCACTGATCGCAACGACATGCAGTACACTGACTGCGATTATTTTTTGTAAAATCAGACAAAATATTTACAAAATCTGACAAATAATTCGTTGTACTATTTGATAAAAGACATTATAATGAGAATAGATTTATGTGTAAGACAAATCCTCAGAGAAAGTGAGGGATACCAATGAAAAAAAATAAGATCTTGATTGTAGATGATAATAAGCTCAACAGGCAGTCCCTGGCTGATATTTTCCGTAAAGCTTATCAGATCGTAGAGTCAGAAGACGGGAAAAAGGCACTGGAGTATCTGAAAAAGGATAAAGGACTTTCGGTAGCGGCAATTATACTGGATCTTATTATGCCTGTAATGGATGGATTTGCTTTCCTGGAGGAATTCAAAAAACACAGCGAATATAAGTATATTCCGATCGTCATTGCGACAACGGAAGACAATGTGGAAAATGAAAAACGCTGTCTGGAGTATGGGGTATGGGATTTTATACCGAAGTCATTCCACCGGGAGATCATCTGGTTTCGTGTCATGAACGCTATCAAAAGGAGCAAACAGCACTTTTTAGAGTATGATTCCCTGACAGGAATTTATAACCGTCAGATGTTTTACCAGAAGACGAGGGAGATGCTAGATGACAGTAAGGATCAGACATTTGCATTTATCCGGCTGGATATTGACCGGTTTAAAATGATCAATTCTTTCTATGGTGCGGCAGAAGGAGACCGTCTGTTAAGATGTATGGCGCACAATATCTGCGGTGTACTCAGTGCATATAAGACGTATACTTATGGCAGATTAAATTCCGATGTTTTTGGAATCTGTGTTGCGGTAGAAAAAGAACAGGATGCACTGCTGATCGCCCAGAAGATCCGGGAACAGGTGAAGAAAAACGGGGAGCTGCGCTGTTATCTTGAGACGTCGGCGGGATGTTATATCATCCGGGACAAGGAGATGGAGGTATCGGCAATCTATGAGCATGCTGTAATTGCGGCACAGGAATGCAAGGGGCAGTATATGCATCATGAGGCACTCTACACGGAACAGATGGGAAAAGAGATGCAGCGGGAGCAGCAGATCATAAACGAAATGGATACGGCACTTGAGGAAAAACAGTTTGTCGTTTATTTTCAGCCGAAGTATGAGTTAGATGGTTATACGCCGCGTGGCGCGGAAGCACTTGTACGCTGGAAAAAACCGGATGGGACGATGGTTTCACCGGGAGAGTTTATACCTGTTTTCGAGAAGAATGGTTTTATTATAAAACTTGATTATTATGTGTGGGATCAGGTCTGCCAGCTTATTGCCACGGCGTTAAGAGCAGGACGTAAGCCGGATCCGATCTCGGTGAATGTTTCCCGTGTCAACCTTTATAATCCAAATTTTTTAGAGTCACTGGTCAATCTTGTGGAAAAATACCGGATACCACCGGAGTACCTGCACTTAGAACTGACGGAGAGTGTTTTTTCCGATACGGAAAATGTCATCTTAAATGCGGTGAATTATCTGCACAAGGCAGGATTTACAATTCTGATGGATGATTTTGGAAGCGGATATTCATCTTTGAACGTGTTAAAGGACATTGATCTGGATGTACTGAAAATTGATATGAAGTTTCTTTCCAAAGGCAAAGATGATGGGCGCGGAGAAAAGATCTTAGCGGCAGTTATCCAGATGGCAAAAGCGCTGGATATGCCGGTCATTGCAGAAGGCGTTGAAGAAAAGAAACAGGTACAGATGCTAAAGAGACTTGGCTGTAATTATATTCAGGGATATTATTTCGCAAAACCGATGCCGCAGGAGGATTATGAACGGCTGGCGCGAAAATCGCATGAATAATGTGAATCGTTGATACATATAATAAACTAACAGCAGCTTCGGGAAGTGTCCTATGCAGATAATGATGTTTTTATCCGATATCATGATACCACTTCTGATTTTTTTGATTATCGGATATGGGCTGTTGTGCAGGCACAATATCTACGAAGAGTTTATCGAGGGAGCGAAAGACGGATTTGAAACAGTCATAGGGATCATGCCAACACTGATCGGACTGATGGTTGCTGTTGGAATCCTGCGTGCGTCCGGATTTCTGGAATGTTTTTCAAATGTATGTGCTATTTTCACAGAAAAGATCGGATTCCCGTCCGAACTGCTTCCACTTGCTGTTGTGAAAATGTTTTCATCTTCGGCGGCAACAGGTTTGCTTTTAGATATTTATAAGGAGTATGGGACGGATTCGCTGCTTGGGCGGATGGCGTCGATCATGCTCGGAAGCACGGAGACAATTTTTTACACGATGTCTGTTTACTTTATGAGTGTAAAAATCAAAAAGAGCCGCTATACGCTTGCAGGGGCGCTGGCTGCC
>ERZ779820.2366-NODE-2366-length-10539-cov-24.435139_pt1 | contig 10539 bp, 6 predicted proteins | sample MGYA00511563_ERZ779820 | MGnify/ENA primary metagenome ERZ779820 (study PRJEB29588, sample SAMEA1964852) | human gut metagenome | biome: human gut; feature: human-associated habitat; material: faeces | place: Denmark | collected 2008/2010 ...
TCCATGCCATCCCAGGCAGGGAAGGGAGTCAGCAGTTGCAAGCGCTGTGAATGAGGATTGACCGTAATTTCCGTCTGTCCTTTGCCTGGAGCAATGTATCCTTCCTTTCCTCCTATAAACCCGTGTGCCGGCAGTTCTTCACCGACCGGTTCGGACAGTTTCACAACCTCTCCTTTGGCATTGACCAGCGTATCCCTCAACGGGTCGAAACAAAGGTCACCGGCAATGGTCAGCGCCATCGTTATCTCCGGGGAAGCGACGTAAGCAAAAGTGTTGGGATTTCCATCGGCACGTTTGGCAAAATTACGGTTAAAAGAGGTGACGATGGAATTTTTGCGTTCGGGGTCATCAGTATGGCGCTTCCACTGGCCAATACAAGGTCCGCAGGCATTCGCCATTATCGTTGCGCCAATATCTTCGAAAGCGGCAATCATGCCGTCGCGTTCAGCAGTGGCACGTATCTGCTCCGAACCGGGGTTGACAATCAGCGGAGAAGCAACCTTCAAATTCTTTTCCTTTACCTGCCGGGCAAGGGAGGCTGCGCGGCTCAAATCCTGATAGGACGAATTGGTGCACGACCCTATCAGGCCGACTTCCATCCGGCGGGGATAGTTATTGGTTATCACTACCTCGGCAAATTTCGATATCGGTGTTGCTGCATCCGGCGTAAAGGGCCCATTGATATACGGTTCCAACAGCGAGAGGTCTATTTCAATGATGCGGTCGTAATATTTTTCCGGATTTGCCAGCACTTCGTCGTCGGCGCGAAGGTCGGCAGCTACGGAAGCAGCCATTTTTACCACTTCTTCACGTCCGGTAGCCTTCAAATAAGTACCCATGCGCTCATCGTAAGGGAAAAGGGAGGTAGTCGCCCCCACCTCTGCCCCCATATTGCAGATGGTAGCCTTTCCAGTGGCAGACAATGAAGCGGTTCCCGGTCCAAAATATTCAATGATGGCATTGGTTCCCCCTTTTACAGTAAGAATACCCGCCAACTTCAGAATAACATCTTTGGGAGCTACCCAGCCACTCAATTTACCCTTCAAGTGTACGCCTATCAGACGCGGCATTTTTAGTTCCCATTCCATGCCGGTCATCACATCCACCGCATCGGCACCACCCACACCAATGGCCACCATGCCCAAACCTCCGGCATTGGGCGTATGAGAGTCCGTGCCTACCATCATTCCACCCGGAAATGCGTAGTTCTCCAATACCACCTGGTGAATAATGCCTGCTCCCGGCTGCCAAAAACCTATGCCATAGCGGGAGGAAACATCACGGAGAAAATTATAGACCTCCTCGTTGGTCTTCGTAGCAGTCACGATATCTTCTTTTGCACCTTTATATGCTTGAATCAAATGGTCACAGTGCACAGTGGAAGGCACGGCAACCTGCTCACGGCCTGCATTCATAAATTGCAATAAGGCCATTTGAGCCGTTGCATCCTGCATGGCCACACGGTCGGGACGGAAATTCACATAGTCTTCTCCCCGTCTGTAGTTCTTCACTTTATCCCCATCATACAAATGAGCATACAAAATTTTCTCTGCTAAAGTCATCGGACGCCGCAGTACGTTCCGTACGCGTTCTATCTTCTCCGAATAAGCGGCATAAAACGTTTTGAGCATCGTTAAATCATATACCATAACCACTATTTTTTAGTTTTTCATTATTGTAAAGATTACAAATTAATATCATAAACAAATAAAAAGGCTGAATAGTTTAACAAAATAAAGCATTTTTTCCGTCGGAAGCGAAGAATGATTACCTTTGCAACCATGAAGGAACAAGATTCAAATAGTCCTATTATTCACCTCCAACAGCAGCAACTTTTGCTGCGCATGGAATACGAATACGAAAAAGAGGAATTCAAACGCCAAACCGAAAACATGGGGGTTGCCCGGAAAGTGAAACGGGGACTTTGCTGGTATCCTGCCACTCCGGGACGAAGTTACTATAATTCACTGAATCAATTAGTAATAGAAATTACACACACAGAAAATACCGATATAGAACATAATTTTGAGTTCGGCCGTCCCGTATGTTTTTTCCGCCAGTCTGCCGATGGAAAAATAACCTATATGAACTTCACCGCTACCGTAAGCTATGCCGACGAGACACGGATGGTAGCGATAATGCCCGGAGCCGGTGCCGTGATGGAAGTGCAGGAAACGGACAACCTCGGCGTGCAACTTTATTTCGACGAAACATCCTATCGGACCATGTTCGAAGCCTTGGAAGATACGTTACGCTCCAAAGGCAACCGCCTGGCCGAATTGCGGGACATATTGCTGGGAACCTCGAAAGCCGGTTTCCGAGAGCTCTATCCCGTACGGTTTCCCTGGCTGAACTCCACGCAGGAAACAGCTGTAAACAAAGTGCTGTGTGCTCGCGACGTGGCCATTGTACATGGTCCTCCAGGAACCGGAAAAACGACCACCTTAGTGGAAGCCATCTACGAAACCCTGCATCGGGAACCGCAGGTACTGGTATGTGCCCAAAGCAATACTGCCGTCGACTGGATTTCGGAAAAACTTGTGGACCGTGGCGTCAATGTCCTGCGTATCGGCAATCCGACCCGTGTCAACGACAAGATGCTTTCCTTTACCTACGAGCGTCGTTTCGAGAACCATCCGCTTTATCCGGAGCTGTGGAGCATCCGGAAAAATCTCCGTGAACTGGGCAGCCGTGCCCGCCGTGGCAGCTATGACGAACGCGAAGGAGTACGCAGCCGTATGAGCCGCCTGCGCGACCGCGCCACCGCATTGGAAATACAAATCAATGCAGAGCTTTTTGATGGGGCACATGTCATAGCCTCCACGCTAGTAAACAGCAATCACCGGCTGCTGAACGGACGCCGTTTCGGCACCCTTTTCATTGATGAAGCAGCCCAGGCCTTAGAAGCTGCCTGCTGGATAGCTATCCGAAAAGCAGACCGCGTGGTATTGGCGGGTGACCACTGCCAACTTCCGCCCACCATAAAATGCTACGAAGCTGCCCGTGGAGGTCTGGAACGAACATTGATGGAGAAAGTGGTGTCCAACAAACCTGCCGTTGTCTCTTTGCTGAAAGTACAATACCGCATGCACGAGGAAATCATGAAATTTCCTTCCCAATGGTTTTATAATGGCGAGTTGGAAGCCGCTCCCGAAGTGCGTTACCGGGGCATCCTGGACTGGGATACCCCCATCCACTGGATTGACACCTCCGAAATGGATTTCAAAGAAGAATTTGTGGGAGAGACTTTCGGACGCATTAATAAGGCGGAAGCGGACCTGCTCCTATCAGAACTGAAAATCTACATCAACCGTATCGGTGGCAACCGCATTCTGGAAGAAAAAATAGACATCGGCATCATCTCCCCTTACAAGGCACAAGTGCAATATCTCCGCAGCAAGATAAAGGCAGACGCTTCACTCAAGCCTTATCGCAGCTTGTTCACTGTAAATACGGTGGATGGCTTCCAAGGGCAAGAGCGCGATGTTATCTTCATCAGCCTTGTCCGTGCCAACGAAGAAGGACAGATAGGATTCCTGAATGATTTAAGGAGAATGAATGTAGCCATCACCCGGGCACGTATGAAGCTGGTGATATTGGGAGAGGCAGAGACGCTGAAACATCACGGTTTTTACCGGAAGCTATTGGAGTTTATTCAAAATATAGGGAATCAATAATAAAGAAATACCCCCTCCGGTAACACCGAAGAGGGTATTTCACCTATTTATATAAAGCTGATTAATTGTTTTCCGGACGAAGTTTACGAACTGTAACAGCTGTCTGCCACATTTCGCTTTCACGCAAGGCTTTCAATTCTGCATTCAGCTTCTCACGATAATCGGGTTTGGAGTTACTGTCGATAGAAATCTGAGCTTCGTTGCCCGACTTCACACTTGCATACAATTTCTGTACAACCGGCTTGATGGCATCATGGAACGGGGTCATCCAATCCAGCGCACCACGCTGTGCCGTAGTAGAACAGTTGGCATACATCCAGTCCATACCGTTCTTGGCAAACAATGGCATCAAAGATTGAGTCAACTCTTCCACTGTTTCATTGAATGCTTCAGAAGGAGTATGGCCGTTTTCGCGCAATACTTCATACTGAGCCAACAGCAATCCCTGGATAGCACCCATCAATGAACCGCGTTCACCGGTCAAGTCGGAAGTGGCTTCGCGGATGAAAGTTGTCTCGAACAAATATCCCGAACCGATACCGATACCCAGTGCAATCGTCTTGTCAAAAGCCTTACCCGTAGCATCCTGATAGACGGCATATGATGAGTTCAAGCCACGCCCTTCGAGGAACATGGTACGAAGTGAAGTACCGGAACCTTTGGGAGCAACCATAATAACATCAATATCTTTAGGAGGAACCACGCCGGTACGGTCGTTCCAGGTAATAGCAAAACCATGAGAGAAGTAAAGAGCCTTTCCGGGAGTCAAATAAGGTTTGATAGTCGGCCATACAGACATTACAGCCGCATCAGACAACAGACACATGACGATAGTACCTTTCTGGCAAGCCTCTTCGATGCCGAACAAAGTCTCACCCGGCACCCATCCGTCAGCCACAGCCTTTTCGTATGTCTTGCCCGGACGTTGTCCTACAATCACATTGAAACCGTTATCACGCAAGTTGCAAGCCTGGCCCGGGCCTTGTACGCCATAACCGATTACTGCAATTGTTTCATCTTTCAAAATCTCACGTGCTTTTTCCAAAGGAAATTCTTCGCGGGTCATTACATTCTCAATAACACCGCCAAAATTCAATTGTGCCATTTTTTGTTTTAATTTTTATTTGTGGCTTACGCCAACGTTGATAAATTTATTTATTTCTCTGTAAATATCACTTTAGAGCGACAGACCACTTCGCTGCCATTCTTTTTCACCTCCACATCGTAAACGCCCTCACCGGCATCATCCATGAACAAAGTCAACTCATCCCCATAATAGCTTTCGGCTACATATGCCATCTCAAAACGACGGATGCGCTTCTCCTTATACATCTCTATCGGGAACAAATCAAGGATATGCTCGATGTAACGGATGCTGTTCACATGCCCGTTAATGTCAATATCACTGTATTTGGCTACCAAAGCAGCAACCGGTTCCTTTGAGGCCACCTTTATCCGCGAAGGTTTTTCTATCGGGCAAGGCTCATCGCAAACATAATCTACAATGCTGCCACTATGAAGAGCCAGCAAATCTGCCGGCTTACGGGTATTCATGCTAATCATCGCCCAAACGGAACGTGCATACCCAATCTTCTTACCCTCCTTATCGATGATAGCGAAATTACGGTCTGTAAAAAGGCGATAGACATTCTCCACCCAAGTCTGAATGGAGAAATCTTCGTACTGATAAGGCATTTCATCCAGTTCGACAGCCAAGCGGGATAATACCCAAGTATAATTGTCCTCGTTTAGAGTCGCGATGCCAAAACCTCGGTCGCTGGCATGGAAACCCGCACAATTCAACAAATGGTTGCCCAATACTCCCATTGTCAGCCGTCCGGTAAAGTCGACATGAAACGGTTCGGCAACAAACTTGTAGGTACCTATTTTATTGTTCTCGCTCATCATGATTCCTGGTGTTTACTTTGACGATATTTTGCTTCACGGTCCGCCAGATATTCATTGACACGCTCAAAGCAGCTGGTCGTAATGGCTACGCGACCCGAACGGACGAACTGAAGTACGCAATCCAACTGGCGCAACTCCTCATAAAGATTGGTTATTTCCTCACTCATGCCATTCTTCTCAACAATGGCAAATACAGCATTCACCTCCACAATACGGGCATTGTACTTACGGATTACTTTGGACACCTCCGGTTTTTCTTCCAGCGTAGGGGTCGTTATTTTATAAAGGGCAATCTCGTGCTGATAGATTTCATCATCCGTGAAATAATGGGCTTGCAGCACATCTATTTTCTTGGTAATCTGCTTGGTCACCTTTTCAATGGTATCCTTATCCGTCCAAGCGGTAATGGTATATTTATGTACCCCCTTGATGGAGGAGGCCGATACATTCAAACTCTCGATGTTTATCTGCCGGCGGGTAAACACAGCCGTCACCTGATTCAGCAAACCGGCAAAGTTTTCCGAATGAACAATGATTGTATATAGTTTTTTATCCATAGATAGAGTAAATTCTTTAATTTCGCATGACTTCAGCATTCCAACAACATCTGATTGACCGAACCGCCCGGAGGTGTCATCGGCATTACATTTCCTTCTTCCTCCACACAAGCTTCGAGCAGGAACGGTCCGTCAGTCGCTATCATCTCGTCAATCGCTTTTGCCAGCTCCTCGCGGGTCATTACCCTGCGTGCAGGAATATCATATGCCGAAGCAATCTTCATATAATCCGGATTCATCATCGGAGTAAACGAATAACGACGATTGAAGAACATCGCCTGCCATTGACGAACATTGCCCAGGAAGTTATTGTTCAACAGAATCATCTTCACCGGAGCCTTTTGTTCCATGATGGTACCCAGTTCCTGCAGGTTCATCTGCAAGCCGCCGTCTCCCATGAATACGCATACCGTGCGGTCCGGACGTCCAAAAGTGGCACCGATAGCTGCCGGAAGGCCGAAGCCCATAGTACCCAGGCCACCGGAAGTAACAATGCTACGTTCCTTACTGTATTTGAAATAACGGGCGGACATCATCTGATTCTGGCCGACATCAGTCACCAATATCGCCTCGTTATGGGTAGACTCACTCACAGCACGCACCACTTCACCCATGCTTAGCGCTTTTCCTGCCGGATGTAATTCCGGACGGATTACCTTTTCCTCTTCCACTTCCTCGTATTGCCGGAAACTGTCAATCCATTCCTGATGGTTGGCGGGTTCCAGCAATTGGGTAACGGCAGCCAGTGTCTCTTTGCAATCTCCCAAGACAGCAACATCGGTCTTTACATTCTTATCTATTTCGGCAGGGTCAATATCAAAGTGGATAATCTTCGCCTGCTTGGCATATGTTTCCAATTTACCCGTCACACGGTCATCAAAGCGCATGCCTACGGCGATAAGGACATCACATTTATTGGTATTGATATTGGGCCCCAGGTTACCGTGCATACCAAGCATTCCTTTGTTCAACGGATGGTCCGTAGGCAAGGCAGAAAGTCCCAATAAAGTGCATCCGGCAGGCATTCCGGCTTTCTCAATGAAAGCACGAAGCTCTTGCTGGGCTTCTCCCAGCTCCACGCCTTGTCCTACCAGCACCAAAGGCCGTTCCGCACCATTTATTAATTCAGCAGCCTGCCGTATGGCCTCCGGCTCCATTTCGGGAACGGGAAGATAGCTACGGACATAGTCCACCTTAGTAGGCGCATATTCTGTTTTCTCCACTTGGGCGTTTTTAGCAAAATCCAGCACGACCGGTCCCGGACGTCCGCTCTTTGCCACATAGAAAGCACGTGCCACTGCCCAGGCCACATCTTCTGCACGACGAATCTGGTAACTCCATTTCGTGATAGGCTGAGTAATGCCTACCAAGTCCACTTCCTGAAATGCATCCGTACCCAAGAAGTTCGTCCCTACCTGGCCGGCAATGACAACGATAGGCGTACTGTCAATCATGGCATCTGCAATGCCCGTGATAGTATTGGTAGCACCCGGTCCACTGGTAACCAGACAAACGCCAACCTCGCCTGATACACGTGCAAAGCCTTGTGCCGCATGGGTTGCTCCTTGTTCATGGCGAACCAAGATGTGGTTCAATTCCTTCCGGTGGTCGTATAAGGCATCGAATACCGGCATGATGCTCCCTCCCGGATAGCCGAAAATGGTCTTTACCCCCTGATGCTCCAGAGAACGCATCAATGCTTCTGCGCCTGTTATTAGAGCCTCACCCCGCCCCTCTCCTAGGGAGAGGGAGGAAAAGTTACTCTTTTTATTATTATCAGCCATACTTTATCTTTTTATTAAAAACTTCGGAAATTTGTATCATTCCCTCCTCCCCTCTCTTTCGGAGAGGGGTCGGGGGTGAGGCCTTTAATCAATCAGCCTCACAGCCCCTTTGTCAGCGGAACTCACCATACTGGCATATGCTTTCAATGCTTTGGAGACTTCACGGTTACGGGTTACCGGAGTCATAGGGCGTGCTGCAAGCTCTTCATCCGTCAACTTCACATTGATAGAACGGTTCGGTATATCAATTTCGATAATGTCCCCATCCTTAATCTTACCGATATTACCACCGGCAGCCGCTTCGGGAGAAACATGTCCGATACTTAGTCCGGAAGTACCACCACTGAAACGCCCGTCGGTAATCAATGCACACTCCTTACCCAGATGGCGGGATTTGATATAAGAAGTAGGATAAAGCATCTCTTGCATACCCGGTCCACCTTTCGGCCCTTCGTGAGTGATGACGACGACGTCTCCACTGATCACCTTTCCACCCAGAATACCGTCGCAAGCCGCATCTTGTGAGTCGAAGACTTTCGCCGGCCCCGTAAATTTCCAGATACTCTCGTCTACACCGGCAGTCTTGACAACGCAACCGTCCTGAGCTATATTTCCCTTCAAAACCGCCAGACCGCCATCCTTGCTGTATGCATGTTCCAAATCACGGATACAACCGGTCGCACGGTCCGTATCGAGTTCCTTATAAGACGCATTTTGTGAACCAAGTACCAGATTGAACTTTCCGGCTGCCGCACTGGAGTATTTCTTGATTGCCTCTTTACATACATCAGGGCTGGTAATACTATACCGGTCGATTGCCTCTGCCAACGTCATTCCATCCACACGGCGGACATTTGTATCGACCAATCCGCCCTTGGCTAGCTCATCCATGATGGCAATGATGCCACCGGCACGGTTAACGTCTTGTACATGATACTTTTGGGTATTGGGAGCCACCTTGCATAAGCAGGGGGTCTTGCGGGAGAGCATGTCAATGTCGTCCATCTTAAAATCCGCTCCGGCTTCGTGAGCCACAGCCAACAAATGAAGTACCGTATTAGTGGAACCGCCCATCGCAATATCCAGCGTCATGGCATTCAAAAATGCCTCGCGGGTAGCAATACTGCGCGGGAGTACACTCTCATCCCCTTCTTCATAATATCTAAAGGCATTCTCTACAATCAACCTGGCTGCATCCTCAAATAGTTTCTTGCGATTTTCGTGAGTGGCTACAATCGTGCCGTTACCGGGCAGTGCCAATCCAATCGCTTCATTCAAGCAATTCATGGAATTAGCGGTAAACATGCCTGAGCAGCATCCGCAAGTGGGGCAGGCATGTTGCTCAATCTGTGCCACCTCTTTATCGCCCACACTTTCATCAGCAGATTTAATCATGGCATCAATCAAATCCAAATGCTGTCCGTTCCATTCCCCGGCTTCCATCGGACCGCCTGAAACAAACACAGTCGGTATATTCAGCCTCATAGCCGCCATCAGCATCCCCGGAGTAATCTTGTCACAGTTACTGATGCAAACCATAGCATCTGCCTTATGGGCATTTACCATATACTCCACACTATCGGCAATGATATCTCTTGAAGGCAGGGAATAAAGCATACCGTCGTGTCCCATAGCGATACCGTCGTCAATGGCAATCGTATTGAACTCCGCAGCAAAACACCCCAGTTTTTCAATCTCTTCCTTTACAAACTGGCCTATTTCGTGCAGATGTACATGTCCGGGAACGAATTGTGTAAATGAATTGACTATAGCGATAATGGGCTTACCCATCTGTTCCTTCTTCATACCATTCGCCGTCCACAATGCACGGGCTCCCGCCATGCGGCGACCTTGTGTGCTGAACGAGCTGCGTAACTGATGCTTCATTTTCAAATCTCCTTTTAATGAAAAAGCCTCTCCCACTATAGTGAGAAAGGCTTAATAAATTATCTTCTAACGTACGAATACATACATAACCTTTCTCACGCTCTTGATGCCACCACCACGACGCGAATAATATGCAGGACTGCCAGGTTAATAGATGTATGTAAATTCATAACTTAATTCTTCTTTTTTGTTTCAAACGTGCTGCAAAGGTAAGGGCTTTTTTATAATCTCCAAACAAATTGAAGAAAAAAATAAGATAAATATGAATAATCGTAAGAAAATATCGCCCTAAAATCCTATTTTATCACTTAACAGTTCTAAATAGAACCATTCAGACAGCCAATATAAATGTATTGCCAATCATTGAAACCATTTAATAATCTGAAAATTACCAAAGGCTCTCTACATCCCGAAACAAATAATTCGTATCTTTGTCTCTTCAAATACTCAAAAAAACAGTATTTACTAATTAAATAAAGATAGAAAATTAATGGAAACAGTAGAAAACAAGTACATCACCGTAGCATATAAGCTGTACTCAATCGAAAACGGAGAAAAAGATTTCGAAGAAGAAGCACCCGTAGAGCATCCTTTCCAGTTTATCTCAGGTCTGGGAATGACACTCGAACCCTTTGAAGCCCAGATAAAAGACTTGCAGATAGGCGATAAATTCGACTTTACCATTCCGGCATCAGAAGCTTATGGTGAATATGACGACGACCATGT
>ERZ779820.2375-NODE-2375-length-10512-cov-2.334417_pt1 | contig 10512 bp, 9 predicted proteins | sample MGYA00511563_ERZ779820 | MGnify/ENA primary metagenome ERZ779820 (study PRJEB29588, sample SAMEA1964852) | human gut metagenome | biome: human gut; feature: human-associated habitat; material: faeces | place: Denmark | collected 2008/2010 ...
TGTTGCCGTACGGGTCAATCTGCAGAGTGCCGCCGATGAACATGTCAATTGCATAGTGGCCTGCAGTTTGAGAGAATGCACGGTTGGAACGCATGGAACCATCCGGACCAACGAAGAAGATATCGCTGCGGGCAGCTACATAATCTTCCATGCCCAGCTCGCCGCCGAAGCAGTGAACGGATTCTACCCAACCGGTTTCGATTGCAGGAATCAGAGTCGGATGCGGATTCAAGATGAAGTTCTTGCAGATCTTGCCTTTCAGGCCAAGCTCTTCGCCGTAGGTCGGCAGCAAGAGTTCGATAGCAGCGGTATCAAAGCCGATACCATGATTCAGGGAAGCTACTTCATATTCACCGTAAATGCCTTTGATTGCCATCATGCCTTTGAGTACCTGTGCATCGGTAATCAGTGCCGGGTCACGGGTGAACAGAGGCTCAATGTAGAACGGTTTCGGAGATTGGATTACATAGTCAACCCAATCACCGGGGATATCAACACGAGGCAGCTTGTCAACGATTTTGTTTACCTGAGCGATAACAATGCCTTGGCGGAATTTAGTTGCTTCTACGATTGCCGGAGTATCCTCGGTGCTGAAGCCGGTGAACAGATTGCCTTCTCTGTCAGCCATAGTAGCTGCAACGAGGGCAACACGCGGAGTCAAGTCTACAAAATAACGGCCATATAATTCCAGATAGGTGTGAATAGCGCCAAGCTCCAGTTTGCCTTCCTGCAGGAATTGTGCAATACGGCCAGCCTGCGGACCGGAGAAAGACATATCCAGCTTTTTAGCGATACCTTTTTCGAATACATCCAGATGTTCAGGAAGAGTCAACACGGATTGAACCATGTGCAGATCATGAATCTTAGCGGGATCAACTTGGCACAGGCATTTTGCCAGGAAGTCAGCTTGCTTTTGGTTGTTGCCTTCGATGTTAACCTTGTCGTAAGGTTTGATAACAGCTTCCAGCAAAGCAACTGTATCTTTTGCATCAACAATTTTCCCTTCCTTGACCAGCGGAGCAGCATTTTTTGTGCGCTCCATTGCGTCCTTTTTCAGAGTGTCCCACTCACGGGTAACTTTTTTGAACTCCATTACGGTCTCTCCTTTCTGAATTAAGAAAAGCTTCATATAATAAATCGGACAAAAAAGAGAGCTTAAGGTTAACAGCCACTTAAACTGACTGTCTGCTCTCGCTCTCTCTATCACCAATATGAAATTTTAATTGTGATTCAGTCCGATAATATATGCATTTATATATGCATTACGCCTAACCCTGCACGTTCATGATTAGTCATGTAATGCAGTGCAGATTTTCCAAACAAGGCAACTGCTATCCAATGCTCATTTCTTACTATAGCAATTTTCATTGCCAGGCTTGAACTTGTGCTAACACTCACTAATAGACCTCTTTTAGCCTCTTCTGTAGCATGAATGACTGCATGAATATCATTGCTCTTTTTTTCAATAAGTCCTGAATTTAAACAAGCCCCAATAACAGCCCGGTTAATTCTCTCATTGAAATCATAAAAACTGGTTTTGCCTCCCACCTCAGTGACTACAGCTTTTAGCCCTTTCTTCGCCACCAGCTTTTTGTCCAGGTCCTCATCATAAATAGTCTGAGTCAAAGCCAGCATCATTGCTGCGGTTCCAGGGCTCGCAATACTATTTTCCAGGAAACCTGGAGCATTACTAGCCGTCATCTCAATCACTCCTTCTCTTCTCAAAAAAATCTACAAAGCATTTAGCGGATACTTATTTCACCAAAGTTAAAGCTTTGGATTATCCCTTGCTCATTGCGCACTATAATTGCACCTTCTTCATCTACGGCTGTTACTGTACCGGCAAAAATAACCTGGTCGTTATCTTTCACCAATACATGTCTGCCTACTGTGCAATTAAGCTTTTGCCATTCCTTCATCACGACATCTGCTCCCAGCAGCAGCCACTTGTCATACAAGATACCAAAGTCTTCCATAATAGCAGCCAGCACCTGATCGCAGGTAAAGTCCTTATGCAGGCTGGCATTGAGGGAAGCTGCAGTTGCAGCTACTTCCGCAGGGAAGTCTGCAGCTGACAGCGCCACGTTTACACCAATACCAACTATAGCATAATCTATTACGCCGTTTTCATCAAGCTGTAGCTCAGAAAGAATGCCGCAGATTTTTTTACCGTCTAACAGCAGGTCATTAGGCCACTTTATTTGCACGTTTTCCGTATCATACAGTCTGCGTACGGCCTTAGACACAGCAACGCCTGCAAGCAAGGTAATTTGAGCAGCATATTGGGGATTGATTTGCGGTCGAAGGATAACGGTAAACCATAGGCCACCAAGCGGCGAACTCCAGACACGTTGCATACGGCCGTGTCCACCCTCCTGCCTGGCAGCAACAATAACGGTTCCTTCGGGAGCGCCCTCTTGGGCCATAGCTACAGCAGTTTCATTTGTTGATTTCAATACATCAAATTCTCGAAGCTGTATTTTCATAATACTTTATCAGGTTAATTATTTAACCAGACCGATGGTTGCAATGAATACGCCGCAAGCGATAGCGGATACAATAACACCACCGATATTGGCACCCATTGCAACAGGCATAACAACTGAGAACGGATCTTCATCCTCAGCAGCATGCTGAGCAATTTTAGCAGTGGTCGGTACGCAGGATACACCGGCAATACCAACAACCGGGTTGAAGTCGCCTTTCTTGAACCAGTAAACAACGTAACCGCCAAGGATGCCAACTGCGCCGGAAACTGCCAGAGCAAGAACGCCCAGAACAATCAACGGAGCTACTTTCGGGTTCAGCAGGGTGGAAGCTTCGCACAGAGTGCCAAGCAGCAGACCGAGCATCAGAGTACCAGTGTACAGCAGGGTATTTTCAACCAAATCCTGGTAAGGTACAATTTCGGATTCTTTAATAGCCATACCCAGGAAGAAGGACATAATCAGCGGAGCAGCCATCGGCAGCAGCAGGCAGAGCAGTCCGCAGCATACCAGAATGAAGATGAATTTTTTGGATTTCGGAACTTCCGGAGCATAGTACATAATATCTTTGCCGCGCAAAGCTTTCGGAACCATTAATTTTACCAGCCAAGGATAGCCGGCATAAGTCAGAGACAGATACAGGTAAGCGATTACGGAAATCGGAACGAACAGGTGCGGAGCAAGCATCAGGGAGGTGAACAGAACCATCGGTCCGTCAGCACCGCCAATAGAAGCAACTGCTGCAGCTTCCGGAGGTGTCAGACCAAGATGTACGCCCAAAACCAAAGTTACGAAGGTACCGCATTCAGCAAAGATGGCGATGATAATGGAAGTCCAGGGGTTAGCCAGAATAAAGCCGATTTCGCACATTGCACCAACGCCCAAGAATACTACGCAGGCAACCAGGCTGTTGCTGAAGGTCAGGTTGTAAATCGGCTGCAGGAAGTTAATCTGCATAATATCAACCAATTTTGCAGGATCGGAAACCAACGGATCCAGGAACAGGGTACCCAGTTTGCCGCCATCCAAGAACAGCACGCCGCAGTTAATACAAATCATGCCAATACCCATCGGCACCATAATCAACGGCTCGAGGATACGTTTAAAGCCCAAGTAAGCTAAAATAAAACCAAATGCAATAAGTGCAATTCTGGCAATAGCAATGGTTGTATCTTGAACCATAAAAGACGCGATGCCAGGGAATAATTGTGCAACGATATTTCCGTCCATTGTTATTCCATACCTCCTTCATCATTACTACTGCCCATAATCTTGTTGAGCAGTACTACAGCACCAATCATAACCAGAGCAATTGCTGCGGTAAATGCGTAAGAAAACAACGCATAAAGTTCAACGCTCATAATTAATTAGTCTCCTTTCATCTTATAAGAAAATTTAATAATTTTTATAATTTCGGACATCTTTACTGCAGTAATTTCCGGACATCACAGCAAATAAAAATATCCTTTTCTGCTTGCGGCGGAAAAGGATACAATACATCTAGGCACAGATATCTCGTATACACTCCGTCTCTCGCAGAAATATATAACATAATCAAGGCTGCGATCTGACTTAACTACTTAAAGCTAACTTCAAGAAGCATCACAGTGGCGTGACCGTAGCAGATTTTCACTGCTTTCCCTAATTTACCCTGCACCAGGCAGGCACCTCAATCAGTTTTTTTAGTTGTTCTCTCAAAATACTATCTCATTTGACTAATTTCATGTTTACCCTTAAAAAAGCAAAAAGAGACTGAATGAAATTTCTCATAATCACTCAGTCTCCATTATTCGTTTTTATGGACATATACACGAAATTGTTTTTTCTCTCATAGTCTCTCGATGCCTATATTCTATATCACTTTCACGTATTTGTCAACAATTTCACAAAAAAATTATTCCTAAAGCCGTTTTAATGGGATCTGCTTGCGTTAAGTATATCGTCTTTTATATGTTCCGATACTAGTAAACTCTTGGCCCATGCGCTTTCATAAAATTCGTCAGTGTCTGATAAGGCTAAACACTTTTGTATTCTACAAGAGAATACTCCTTGTTTTATGTCATTATCCTCCATACATTTTATTGGTATTTCTTCACCACTAGTGTATAATAGCAATTAGGAGGGTTTTACTATGCATTTACAAAAAACAGCTCTCGTTCTGGAGGGCGGCGGCATGCGGGGAATGTTTTCCGCCGGTGTGTTTGAAGCCTTTTTGGCGCATCAGCTCACCTTTCCCCCCCCCCCCCGCCGTTTCTGCCGGAGCCTGCAATATCTTATCATATATGTCTGCCCAACCGCTGCGCACACGTCAGATTATCGAGCACTACGTCACCGACAAGCGTTACTTCAGTGTGCGCAACTGGATTAAAAGCGGCAGCATCTTCGGCTTTGACTTTATCTTCAATGAGCTTCCCAAACAACTGCTCCCCTTTGACTATGCAGCCTACCGTGCCTATCCCGGCGTACTGCAGGTTGCTGCTACCGATATCGTTAATGGCGAAAGCGTCTGGTACGACCAGGAAGCAATGGGGCAGGACTTTATTCCTGTGCGCGCTTCTTCCTCCATGCCTTTCGTTGCCCCTGTAGTCAAGCATGAAGGACGTGCGCTGCTCGACGGTGCGTTGCTGGCACCCATTCCCTACCAAAAAGCACTCGACGCAGGTTACGAAAAGCTAATTGTCGTGCTCACACGCAACGAAGGATACCGCAAGAAAAAGGGCGTGCCCAAATTTCTGCTTAAATCAGTGTACAAAAAATATCCTAAACTGTGGGATATCATGGAGCAGCGTCCTAAGCTCTACAACGAGCAGCTGGAGGCTGTCGAAAAAATGGAACGTGAGGGCAAGGCTGTCATCATACGCCCGCAGATTCCGCTCACAATTGATAAATTTGATATCAAGCCGCACAAGCTGCTGGCACTGCATGACCACGGCATCGGCTGCGGACTTGCTGCAATCGATAGAATAAAAGAATTAGAACAGCAATAAATTCTTTTATCAAAACTATATTCAGTGTATAATATATCCTATAATAAGGAATAACAAACAATCCATTCTTTATTCCTTGGAGGTTCATATGAAAATAAGGCTAGGCGTTATCGGCGAAGAAGAGAACATAAACATCTTTCAGGAAGTCATAGAAGAATATAATGACTACGAAATTTATACATTCATTGATGCCGACGGAACACATACACTGAATATTATCGACAACCACCAACAGAACGTTGACTCCTGGCTCGTCTTTGACCAGATAAATTATTTGCATATAAAAAACTGGGGCAAAGCACAAAAGCCCGTCTACTACATTCCTTACCGCGGTGCCAGCTTTTATAAAACACTCTGCACTGCTATTTACCAAGGCTTTAAAATAGATGAATTAAGTATAGATACAATCCCATATTATGACATTACCCGCGCTCTGGATGATATGCAGATAAACTATAACGTTATTAATCATTTATCCGATGAGCATGGTGCCTTATCGCTCAACGGATATGCTGCTTTTCATCGTGAGCTCTTTAAAAAAGGCATCACTAAAGCTGCTGTCACCAGAAGCTGCTATGTGAAGAGCCTATTGGAGTCAGAAGGCATTCCGACCTTCTGTATTATGCCGGTGCGTGTTACCGTACGCAATATTTTAAACGTAATTTTAACGCAATTCCGTATAAAAAAACTCAGGGAAGGCCAAATTGCCGTGCAGGTATTCAGCTTCAATCTGCTGGGAGATAAAGATAATTTTTATTCCGTGGATGACTTATACAGCAGGGAAATTGCTATTTCGCAAAAGCTCATCAGCTACACCAAAAACATCAACGGCTCATTGAAGCCCGCCAACGAAGGTAATTTTTATATTTTCACCACGCGCGGCAGCTTAGAGCAGCTCACCAACAGCTTCACCAGTCTGCCCGAACTGCCAATTCTGCGCGATTTAAACAAAAGCCTGCGGGCCTGCGGTATCGGTATAGGCAACAGTGCCCGCGAAGCAGAATATAATGCCGTTATTGCTTTAAAGCATGCCTGCGCCGACCAGAAAGGCAGCTGGTATATCGTACTTGACGACAAAACAATCAGCGGTCCTTTAGGAAGCGCACAACAGATAGATTATCAGTATGCCTCCGCACAGCTGGAAGCAGTAAGTAAAAAAACATCTCTCAGCCAAGCCACCTTAAGCAAAATTTGCCATGCATTAAAAATTTACGGACGTGATGAGCTTAATGCGCAGGAGCTTGCCACTATAATGCAAATCCTGCCCCGCAGCGCCCGTCGCATTCTCACCTGCCTTACGGAGCATGGTTATGCCGAAGAAATCCGTTCAGAAATGTCTGAAACAAAAGGACGCCCACGCAAAATATACAAAATAAAATTATAAATACCCCTCCAAAGACTGAGGTTCAGCACTAAACTGTAATCTCAGTCTTTTTATTTTTAAATTATATACACATACATCTCCTATTGACACACTGGGTGAAAAGAGGTATTCTTTAATAAAGGTCTTAGCCTTTATTAGTCTTTTATTATTTTGAGGGGGCAAAAACAATGTCAGATACATTATTAGACAAAAACAAAATTTGGCAGCAGATAGACGCCGAAAAGGAAAACATGCTGCAGCTTTGGCAGGAATTAGTTAACGTTGATTGCGGTTCCGGCAACAAAGCAGGCGTTGACTTTATCGCACAAAAAATCGAGGCCATTTTAAAAACACTTGGCTTTACTACAACTCAGGTAGAATTTGAAAAAGCAGGCAACACACTTGTCGGCAAAATTGGCGATACCAGTAAAGATTTTATCGTTTTATTAGGTCACATGGACACCGTATTCAAGGACGGTACAGCAGCAGAGCGTCCGTTTAAAATTGTTGACGGAAAAGCCTACGGCCCCGGCTGCCTTGATATGAAGGGCGGCATTGTTATCATGCTGACAGCTTTAAAAGTGCTTTTGGCAAATAATTATACCAAGCATGGTATTAAAGTAATCCTCGCAGGCGACGAAGAGGTAGCTCATTACTTAAGCAATGCCTCCGAAACCATTTTGGCAGAAAGCAAAGGGGCTTTGGCAGCATTTAACTTTGAAACCGGTTTCCTGGATCAGGGCGTTGTCACCAGACGCAAGGGCAGATATGAATTTACCATGGAAGCCTATGGCCGCGGCGCACACGTAGGCAATGATCCGCAAAACGGTCGCAGCGCCATCATTGAATTAATGCATAAGGGCCTTGATATCGAAGCCTTAACCGATTTCGACAAGGGTATTAACTTTAACGTAGGTTTATTCGAAGGCGGCACAGTCAGCAACGCCGTACCGGACTACGCAAAATTAACCTGCGATACACGCTATACCGACTATGCTTTACTGGAAGAATTTTTACCCAAATTACAGGCTATTGCGGCTAAGCAATACGTTCCCGATACCAAAACTGTTCTCAAGACTGCTACGGAATTCCAATCCATGGATGAGGTTCCAGGTACTGCTGCTTTGCTTAAATTAGTACAGGAAGCAGCAGCAGAATGCAATTTACCGCAACCTACAGCCAAAGCAGTCGGCGGCGGCAGCGACAGTGCCTATGCTACGGCTGCAGGCGTTCCTACAATCTGCGCTCTCGGCGTACAAGGCGCACGCAACCATACCGCAGAAGAATTTGCTGTTGTAGATACTCTCTTCAGCAGATGCAAACTGTTTGCCACTATCATGCTTAATATCTGAGGTAAATAATTAAGCTTGCAGATGCCTTATTAGCATCTTACATATCATATTCTTCCTACATACCCCTAAAAAGTATCGTCCCGGCATTTTTTGCCGGGACGGTACTTTTTTATGTCTGTTTTACACTTTTGTATTTAATCCTCAATAATCAGACGTCCCTCAATCTCACGTTTGAGATGCTGATGCGTCATAAAGTATTCCTCAATCACATCGCGATACGAGGTCGCCAGCACGCGTACTCTGCCGTTGGCTTCGGCCTCCTCCAGCGTAATATCCAAAAACGGCTTCATGCTGCTGTAGTGATATTTGCACAGACCAATCTTGTAAATCTGCTGCGCTCCCAAGGGCTTGCCCTCAAATGTCAGCTCCTTGAAGCATTGGCCGCTGCGGCTCCATACTACATGCATTCCCTGCGACAGCTGATAAAATTCCGTATGCTCGCCAGTAAAGGCCTCCTCGCGCAGGAAGCGCTTAATCATGCGCGTCAGCTGCTCACCGGTAACCGGCAGCATATATACAGCTTCATCATAGGGGAAGCATTCGGTAAAATCGCTGTAAAGCACTACCGGTCCCAGATTATAGCTGCGGATAGCACCGGAGCCCATCAGCATAACATCGATGCCCAAGCTCTCCTGCAGCGCATCCGCTACTAAACTGCCAAGAGGAGTTTCCTGAATCCGGGAAGGATGCTCCAGCTTGCGGGCAAAGCGGGTAACAAGTCTGCCGTATTTTTTATCTGTCAAATCCTTGTAGTGCATAATGAAGTTTTCCAGGCTCTCATCACGCGGGCAATTCGTTTCATCAATAGGCACAGTCGACCAGGTGTAGGTATCCACCGCATTCAGGTCGGTATCTACCATGATATCAAAACGACCGATCTGGTCCGTGCCTGTTCCGGCCTGTACGATAAGAATATCATTAACCTTTACCGGCTGCTCCAAAAAGGGATGCGAATGACCGCCGATAATAACGTCAACACCCCAAGCGGGATCAAGCATTGCCGCCAGCTTTTTATCCTCTTCGAAGCCGATATGCGTAAGAATAATCGTAAAATCAATATCGATCGGATTGTAGGTATTACAAATACGGCCGATTTCCTCTGCCGCCTCGCAGATATCTACAAAGGAACCGATTACCTTATCCATCTTCGTCTGCGCCAGTACGTCCTCGGTAATGATGCCGATGAAGAGAATCTTCATACCATCGATATGCGCGATATAAAACGGCTGGAAAAGACGCTTATTATTCGTGCGGATGTGAAAGTTCGCATTGATAATCGGGAAGTTAGCGCATTTTTCGATGAACAGCAGATGCGACAGACCGTAATCTACCTCATGATTGCCAATGGTCACAACGTCCGGTCCCAGCAGATTCATAATCTCAATGGTCGATACGCCCTTGTATTCCGCATCGATTACGGAGCCACGGAACATATCCCCGGCGATGCAGTAGATAACATTCTCTTCTTCTTCCCTTACCTTATTGATGTAGCCGGAAAGCATGGATACGCCGCCGACAAGCTTATTATCAATTCTTTCAGCCAGGAAATCACCATGCAGGTCATTGGAATGTAAGAGTGTCAGCTTTTTTAAATTTTTCATAGTAGCACCTCATTTCCTGCAGTTACTGTATTTTGGGTAATTTTATTATAAGGTAAACCCGGCAATTTGCCCCTACCCCAAAGGCATTTTTCGGGTAGGATAGGTTGTTTTTTTGCCTTATTTGGCACTATTTTTCTACCTGCTTTACTTTTAAGCCAATACATAGTATCATATTTGCATCTGAACTTATCAATTATTCTATTATGCAGATTTTCGATATAGTCAAAACTTATACCTGAGCTTGCTACTTAAGAAAGGATTACAAGCTATGCTAACCTACAGCTTTGCCGACTTACAGGGAGAGAGCATGTACGCTCATCTTTACAAATGCATCAAAAATGATATCACCAACGGCATCCTGCATGCCGATGAAAAGCTGCCATCCAAGCGCATGCTGGCCAAAAATTTAGGCATCAGCCTCATCACCGTGGAAAATGCCTACGCCCAGCTCGTTGTCGAAGGCTACATCTATTCGCAGCCCAAGCGCGGTTACTATGTAGCGCGCATTGAGCAGCAGCCTCTGCCGTTAAAGGCAGAACGCAAAGCAGCGCCGTCACTTAAAACACAAGCAACGGCGCAAAGCGTCAGCTTCGCCAAAAGCAGCGTTCCGCCGGACACCTTTCCCTATAACATCTGGGCGCGCCTTTTGCGCAACACGCTCACTACAGCGGACGAGCACGCCCTCATCAGCGATACCAGTGCCGGCGGCGTTTTACCGCTGCG
>ERZ779820.2390-NODE-2390-length-10457-cov-9.457797_pt1 | contig 10457 bp, 9 predicted proteins | sample MGYA00511563_ERZ779820 | MGnify/ENA primary metagenome ERZ779820 (study PRJEB29588, sample SAMEA1964852) | human gut metagenome | biome: human gut; feature: human-associated habitat; material: faeces | place: Denmark | collected 2008/2010 ...
TCTTACATAAATAAGCGTATTTTTGTTCCCTAAGAAAAAATGTCCAGCCGCAGGTAATTAACAGATTCTGTTTCAGGCTGTTGACTGCAGAGTCCATCTGAACCGCCGCGCTCTGAGCCTGAAGCCAGCTCTGGTTCGCAGAAAGCACTTCCTCAGAGGAAGCCATTCCAAGGCCTGCTCTGGCCGCCGCCGCGTCGTAGCCGGCTTTGGCTAACTCCTCCTGCTTGGCTAACAGGTCTTTCTTGGAAGCCGCCTTCTGATACTGGATCATCAGGTTCTGGGCCAGCATGGTCTGCTGGTTTTTCAGCATTTTCAGCGAGCGCTCCGCTGTGCCTGACAAGTCTTCGTCAGACAGCTCGGCCGCCTGCTTTCTCATGGCCTTGGCGGCCTCCTTATAAGATTCATAGAGCGCTCTGGTAGATTCGTCCATATCGTCCTCTTTCAGATCCAGCGCGCTTTCCATGGCCTCGTCGGCGTCCTTTCCCAGCTGTCTGGCTGCTTCCAGGCTCTGGCTCTGTCCGGCAATCTGCGCATATGTATTTTTATAGGTTACATTATACCGCTCCACTAATCCGGGCAGCTCGCTGTACTGGAGAGTCCCGTCGTTAAGCTCGGCCAGATACGCCTCTCCAGCGCCTCCGTCTGCCCCAGACGGCCCTGCCAGGACCGAAAAGGGCGAGGAGAGAGCCAGAATAACGGCAACGGCTGTGGCTGCTGTCTGTTTTCGTTTCATGGTTCTGTCACCTCCAGGTGTTCTATGATATGTAATCATCTGCTTTTTAATCAACGTCCAGTTCCTGCTTCGGCTTCCTGTTCATCAGAGTATAGTAAATAGGAAGCATTAACAGCGACAGGATGGTGGAGGCAATCAGGCCTCCTACGTTTACAAGGGCCAGACCCTGCATGGTTTCTCCGCTTTCTCCGTAAGCCAGGGCCATAGGAATCATAGATACTACGGTTGTCAGCGTTGTCATAAGGATTGGACGCAGACGTGTTGCTCCCGCCTCCACCAAAGCTGTATCGCGATCCATTTCCGCCCTGTACTGGTTTGCCGTGTCTACATAAAGAATACCGGAGTTTACAACAGTTCCGAACAGCATCAGGAATCCTAACAGGGAGGCCATACTGATGCTGGCGTCTGCCAGGAATAAAAGTCCAAAGGAGCCAATAAGGCTGAACGGGATGGTTGTCATAACCATGATGGAGAACTTGGGAGACTCAAACTGAGCTGCCATTACTACAAAAATCAGGAAAATAGACATTGCAATGGCTTTTCCCAGGGAAGCAAACTCCTCTGCCATACTTTCATCCTGTGCATTCTGCGCTCTGGTTACATTCTCTGTCAGTCTCGGAGCAACTGTCTCATCATAAATCTTTGTCTCCAGAGCATCCATCTCGTCCTCGTTTGTACCATTGACAAAATCACCTGTGATGGTTACCTGATATTCCTTATCTTTTCTCGTAATACTCTGTGGGCTGTCTTTAAAGTAGATATCTGCAATGTCAGCCAGAGCGATAGAATTGCCCTGTGAACCAGTAATGGTGATTCCCTTTACCTGATCTACTGTCTCATACCAGCCGTCCGGGTACTCGATTTTAATGCTGATTTCCTCTCCGTTCTGCTCCAGGTCAGCTGCTTCATTTCCGCTGATCATCATGTATACACTCTGAGCCACCTGAGCAGGAACCATACCTTCCGCTGATGCTTTTACCGGATCAATGTCAATCTGAATAACCGGAGCTGAGTTCTCCAGAGAGGAGTGAATCTTGGTCAGCTCTGGTCTTTCCTTTAAATCGTTAACAATCTGATCGGAAATATTTTTAAGCTCATCGTACTGGGTTCCCTTGAGAAGGTATTCCACTCCGTCGGTGCTGCCGGAAGACATAGAGCTGGAGCTTGCGGAATCAACCGTTACATTCATCTCCTGATAGGAGGTGAGAACCGGCTTCCACTCCTTGATAACCTCGTCGGTGGAACGCTTTCTGTCATCCTTTAAGTAGGCGGTCAGAGTAGCAGAACCTCCGCCTGAGATACTCAGTCCGCTGGCTCCGTACGACAGAATGTAATCCTCTACATCCTCGTCTGCAGATACGTATGCCTCTGCGTCTCTTACCAGCTGATCCACCTTGTCAATGGTGATACCTGGACGAAGCTCCATAGTAACCTGAATTGTACCGTCGTCTGTCTCCGGCATCAGCTCCATCTTGATATGGCCTGCCAGCAGGAAGGAAACAATCAGAAGAGCCACGCTGGTGAACATAACGGTTTTCTTCTTCGGAAGCAGGAACCGGATCAGAGAGCGGTACTGATCCTGCATCACCTTTACTACGCCTGACAGCGGAGCTTTCTCCCTCTCTGCCGGCCGGTACATGGTGTAGCACAGCGGCACAATAGAGATAGCGGAGATAAAGGAGGCGATCATACAGAATACGATCGTAAATCCAAGCGGTTTAAACATCTGTCCGGACAGGCCCTGAATCAGAGCCAGAGGAAGGAATACAACGCAGGTGGTCGCCGTACCGCCCAGGATAGAGGCGATCATGATTCTTGTTCCCTCTAAGGCTGCATCCCGGAAGGATGTAGCTGTATTTCCTATCTTTTCTTTCGCTCTGAAACAGCTCTCCAGCACGTTAATCGAGTTATCGACCATCATTCCGACGCCCAGAACAAGGCTGCCCAGGGTGATAACGTTCAGGGAGAAGCCCATGGCTCTCATCAGGATTAACGCCGCCAGAATGGAAATCGGGATGGACGTTCCTACAATCAGGGACGCCTTGATGTCTCCGAAGAACAGCCACAGGATGATCATGGAAATGATAACCGCCATTACCATGGTCTCCATTACGCTCTTTAAAGAAGCGTTAATACTGTCGCTGCTGTCATCAACTACAACGATGTCCAGGTTTGGATTACTTCGTTCCAGACGCTCAATGGTCTTATTTACTGCTTTTGATACCTCTCCGGCTGAAGACTCCTGCTGCTTTTTAATAGCCAGCGTCATGGTGTCTCTGCCGTTGTAACGTCCGATACCAATGGGATCCTCCAGGTTTGTGTGTACGTCTGCGATGTCCTCCAGATGAATGATATCGCCGCTTCCCACAGTAATCGGAATGGTTTTTAAGCTCTCCATCGTATCATAGCTGACGCCTGCTGATACGGATAATTTCTGGCTTCCTACAATCGCGCTTCCAGCTGGAAGAGAGAAGTCTGCGCTTCCCACTGCCTGAGCCACCTGGCTCATGGATAAGTGATACTGGTCAAGCTTCTCAGGAATCAGCTCAACCTTGATGTACTGCTCCTGGCCTCCGCTGACGTCTACGCTGGCAACGGAAGAAATCTTCTCAAACTCCGGGGCAATGGTCTCGTCCACGTAGTTGTAAAGGTTCTCCGCCGTGTCGTCGTTGACCGCCAGAGTCATGGTGGCCATATCGTTGATGTTCATCTCCACAATGGCCGGATCGTCTGCATCCTCCGGCAGTGTGGAGCCCATTAAATCCATCTTTTTCTTTAAATCGTCATAAGCCTCGTCAATATCTGTTCCGTACTGGTACTCCAGAATAATCATGGAGATGTTCTCCTGGGAATAGCTGTTGACAGACTTTACGCCGTTCAAGGTTCCTATCTCGTCCTCTATCGGCTTCGTTACCAGTTCGCTGACGTCCTCCGGGCTGGCTCCCACATAGGTGGTGGCCACAATCAGCATGGGCATATCCATCTCCGGAATCAGCTCCAGCTTGGAGGAGAGAACGGAGGATAAGCCAAATACGATCAGACAGATAACTGACAGGATCGTAGTGACAGGACGCTTCAGGACAAATTTAGTTAAACCCATATGTACGCCTCCTTACTCTGCTGCCTGCTCTGTCTGGGTAGTCTCTTCTTCCTGCTCTCCTGTCTGAGCCTCTCCGCCTTCAGAAGCGGCCTCAGAAGGAAGCTGTACCTGAGCGCCTTCATAAAGCTCTGAGCTCCATGTCGTGATAACCATGTCGTTCTCTGTAAGACCGGATATTACCTCTGTTTTCTCTGAATCAAAGATGCCTGTCTCGATGGGAACCTCATGAACCGTTCCGTTATCGTAGGTGTAAACCTTCGGCTTATTCTGGGAGTAATAAACTGCGTCCGTCGGGATTGTCAGCACGTTCTCTGCCTTCTCAGACACAACCGTAAGCTTTACTCTGGAGCTTGTGGCTAACGCGTCTGCGCCTGCCAGGGAAGCCTTTACGTTAAACAGGCCTGTGGCGTCGTCAATCTTTGTGCTGACCTCAGAAATCGTTCCCTCGTAATCGGTGCCGTTTTTGTTGATAATCACTGTGTCGCCCACATGAAGTCCTGCAACCACACGCTCTGTTACAGAAAAGTTTACCTGCTTTGCTCCCTCTCCGGAAATCACGCAGATAATGTTCTGGGTGCCTACGTTGTCGTGAACCTCCACGCTGACGCTTTCCACCTTGCCGGAAATCGGCGCTGTGATGGAACTGAACTCTACCTGGTTGTCATAGGCGATCTTAGCGGAATCATACTGGAGCTGAGCCATCCTGGCGCTGCTCTGAACCTGCTCAAAGGCCTGCTGGGACATATTTCCGCTCTCAAAGAGAACTCTGGATCTCTCCAGCTCCTTGTTGGCGTTCTCCATGTTGACAGCGGCTGTCTCCATGCTGTTCTTCGCTGTGTCTACCATCTTGGTATCAATGTGGCAGATAGGCTGTCCCTCTGTGACCATGTCGCCGGCCTTTACATAGACCTCTGTGACCTCTCCTCCGGCCTTCGGAATAATGGAAGCCATCTCTGACGGCTCGATGCTGCCTGACAGGTCTGTATAAATCTCAATGGTTCCTATCTGTGGCTGCTCTGCTGAAACGACAGGGGCTGCTGCTGAATTAACCGAATCCTTTGGTTTCAGGAAACGCGGCAGAACAAGAGCCGCTACTACAGCTACAGCGGCAGCTGTGATGATTATGTTTTTTTTCTTCATGTTGTTCTTCTCCCTTACTTACTTTCTGTCTTCATTATATGCCATGTTTATGCCAGCTTCTCTCTAGGGGCCGCTGCCATGGAAGGCTCCGTATTTCAGAAGCCCGATTCTCTCTGCAAATAACTTCCTAACCTCATCCTCCGAGGTTCCCTCGTAAAACTCCCGGATGGCGATTCCTACGCTGGACATTCCCAATGTGAACAGGCAATGGAATTCTTCAAAGCTCTTTGTCTTTAAATTTTTATCATCCATGTGTTCATATACCCACTGCTCTGCGCAGCCAGGAAGCCTTGGATAACCTCCTCCCTTCTTGGAAAATCCGCTCAGCATGTCGTCAGAATTGACATGAGCCATAATATTCTTCAGTAACTCAAAATTAGACCTCTTTGAGCAAAATGAAAGCATCGCCTCCATCACATCCTGAAAAGCCATCCAAAGATTTCCCTCGTTATTTTCTAATGAAAGTTTCATCAGAGTCACAAATTTCTGGTGGCTGTCCTCAAAAATATAGGCCAGCACATCCCATTTGTCCTCAAAATATGTATAAAAACTGCCTCTGGAAATGTTGGCGTTTTTAATAATCTGGTTAATTGAAACCTTATCAATCGTTACTCTGGCAAATTCTTTAATTGCCGCTTCACAAATCATCTTCCTCTTTTCTTCGGAAAGACGGTAAAATCGCTCTGACGGCATAACGCTCCCCCTGCTCTTTTCATACTTTCATACATCATCTTCTCATAACGCCTGCCGCTCTAGTGACAAGCTGTCACTTATTATAGTGACACCCTGTCACCTTGTCAAGATGTGAAAACAGGAATTTATAAAAGTTTTACATTTTGTTTTCAGGATGTTTCGTATTCGCAGATATGTGGCATGAATAAACTAAGAGGGGAAGGGTTCCTGCGGTTCGGCTGAAAGCCGCAGGAACTCTTCCCCTCTCTTTTTCATTTACTTACATTTCTTTCCCTGCCAGGACTTCCATGTAATCTTTATAGTTTTCCTCTAAAAGCTTCGGTGTGTCAAGGCCGTAAGGACATTTGCTCTTACATGCTCCGCAGTGGAGGCAGTCCTCGATTTTCTTCATCTTGGCCTGGCCTTCCGGCGACAGATGGCCGGCAGACGGAGAACGGCGCAGAAGCAGAGACATTCTGGCGCAGTTATTGATCTCAATTCCCACCGGGCAGGGCATACAGTAGCCGCATCCGCGGCAGAAATCGCCTGCCAGAGTCTCAATATCTGAATCTATCACCTTCTGAAGCGTCTCGTCCAGAACCGGAGGCTGGTCAATATAGCTTAAAAATTCATCCAGCTCCCTCTCCTTCTGGATCCCCCAGATGGGGAGCACGTTCTCATACTGGTCCATATAGGCGTAGACGGCGGCTGAGTTGGTCAGCAGACCGCCGGAAAGGCCCTTCATGGCGATGAAGCCCATATCCTTTTCCCGGCATTTCTCTGCCAGGGCCCTCTCCCTCTCGGTAGACAGGTAGTTGAACGGGAACTGAAGCGTATCGTAGAGACCTGACTCCACCGCTTCCTCCGCCACGTCGATCCGGTGGTTAGTAATGCCGATAAACCGGATTTTTCCCTGTTTCTTTGCCTCCAGCATGGCGTCGTACAGCCCAGTCTCATCTCCCGGTTTCGGGCAGACCGGCGGATTGTGGAGCTGGTACACGTCTATGTAATCCGTCTGCAGAAGCCGCAGGCTGGTCTCCAGATCCTCCCAGAACTTCTCCGGCGTGGAGGCCATAGTCTTTGTGGCAATATAAATATGGCTTCTCACGTCCTTCAGCGCATATCCAATCTTTTCCTCGCTGTCTGAATAGGCCCTGGCCGTGTCGAAATATCTGATTCCGCCGCCATAGGCCTTTTTAAGAAGGACAGCGGCCTCTTCCTTTCCAATCCGCTGAATGGGAAGGGCGCCAAAGCCGTTCTTATTGACAATAATTCCCGTTCTTCCCAGGGTAACCGGTGTTCCCTTCACCCTTTCATAGGAATCTAACAGATCCTGCAGCGCCTCGTCGCTGTCGTCAATCCAGACGTCCTCCTCCTCGGCGTTCAGTCCCAGATATTTTGCAAGGGTTCTCTCGTCGTCAGAGCGGTTCCAGCGGCTGATGTAGCGGTCAATTTCATCAAATTCAATCTGCCCTGACAGGTATAATTCCTTAAAAGTCATTCTCCTGCTCCTTTATATTCTTCAGTACGGTGATTTCCTGATTGTCAATGTGTTCCCGCATGGCCTGTTTGGCCTCCTCCACATGGCGCGAACAGAGAGCCTTGTAGATCTTTCTGTGCTCCGCCAAGAGAATCTGGCGTTTTTCTTCGTCCTTGATGTATTCCAGGCGGTAGCGGTACATCTGCTCCCGCAGATTGTTCAAGATCTGCACCAGCCTTGTGTTTCCTGTACTGTTGTAAATAATATCATGGTAGGCCTCGTCTGTCTCCGCGATCTCCATGGCAGTTCCCCCGGCCACTGCCTTTTTGAACGCGTTCTGAGCCAGATCAAGCTCCTTAAAGTCCTCTTCCGTCATCCTCTCGCAGGCCAGCTCAATGGCCAGCTCCTCCAGAGAACGGCGTACCTCCAGCACGTCCCGCATACTCTTCTCAGAAATTCTGGCAACCTCCGCCCCTTTTCTGGGAATCATAAGCACCAGGCCCTCTAGCTCCAGCTTGCGGATTGCCTCCCGGATAGGCGTGCGGCTGACGCCCAGCTTCTCCGCCAGCTGAATCTCCATCAGTCTCTCTCCAGGAGCCAGCTCCCCCTTTAAAATCGCCTGGCGCAGCGTGTTGAAAACCACGTCTCTGAGCGGAAGATACTCGTTCATATTTACCTGAAAATTATTTCCCATTTCTTTCATTCCCCTGTCTTATGTCTGCGTCTTTGTTTCTGTTATAAAATCGAGTCAGGTAGACCTGTCTGGCCATAGAAGCAGCGGATCCGTAGCGCATTTCCTCGTATGCCTCCTCCGCCCTGGCCGGACTCATGAAAAGCCCGAACACCGTAGGGCCGCTTCCGCTCATCATGGCTCCCACCGCGCCCATGGCCATCATCTTGTCCTTGATATCCTGAATCACCGGATGGGCCGGAATCGTCACTGTCTCCAAAATATTCCCCATATTTTCAGCCAGTCCCCTGAGATCCCTGTCCTCAATGGCCCGCATCAGGCGGTCAATATCCGGATGAGCCGTCTTTGGCAGCTGATTGACATGCAGGTTTTCATAAACAAATTTTGTGGAAACGCTGACAGACGGCTTGGCAATCAGAACCTGGCACTGAGGCATCGGATCAAGCGGCGTCAGAATCTCTCCAATCCCCTCTGAAAGCGCGGTTCCCCTCATAAGGCAGTAGGGCACGTCGGCCCCCAGCCTTACACCGCGCTTCATCAGTTCCTCCATGGAAAGACCCAGGGAAAACATCTTGTTGACTCCAAAGAGGACTGCCGCCGGCCATCCCCGCCGCCACAGGGATAAACTTTTTAATGCGGATATTTACGCCCTCTTTGATATCAAACTCATCCATCAAAAGCCTGGCGGCCTTGTAGGCCAGATTGTTCTCATTGTCAGGCAGATAGTAGAGATTCGTCTCAATCCCGATTCCCGGCTGTTCCCGTCTCATAAGGTCAATCCGGTCGTAAATCCCTACTGTCTGCATAATCATCCTGACTTCGTGATAACCGTCCTCTCTTCTTCTCACTACGTCAAGGCCCAGGTTCACCTTTCCGTAAGCTTTCAGTCCCAGATGCTTTATCATAGACCTCCCTCTCAGCTCAGGCTGTATCTTGCTGCTGAATTTTGTATTTTTGTATTTTTTTGTATACAATATATTATATACTCAGTACATATAAAATACAAGAACCAATTGAGCAAATCTCCTCTTCAGTCTGTACGAATCCCAGCTTTTCTGCCAGTCTTCTGGAAGCCATATTGTCCGCTCTGGCCTGCAGTCTCACACAGGTTCTGCCCTCTTCCTTTTCCCGCCGGATAATGGCCCGGCACGCCTCCTCTGCCAGCCCTCTTCTTCTGTATTCTTTGTAAATATGATATCCCAGCTCTCCGTCTGTGATTCCCGCCTTTCCCACAATCTTCCCTGTGGCCTTCTCTATCAGCGCCCACAGCCCGCTCTCATAAAACCGGTACTGGCAGGCAATGTAGGAGGACAGAAGCTCTGGCGTCCGAAATTCCTCCTCCTCGTCAGGCAGCGCGTCGCTGGCCTTAAACTCCCGGATCAGAAGGCGTTTTGTCTCCGTAATCGTCCAGGGCATGGAAAACCGGCGGCACACGGCCTTTTTCAGAAGTTCTTCGTCCGCGTCCTCCAGTCTCCCCACCACGTAGAGAGCAGGGGAGAGATCGGGAATCTCCTCTGTTTCACTTCTTTCTGCCGCCCCGCCCTCTTCTCTCTCTTTTTCCGCTTTCCTCTGCCATAAGCCGACAACGGCTCTCCCTGCCGCGTATGCGGCCTGGAGAGCCTGTCTGTCGTCTGATATAACTGCCTGAAACAGAGAGCCGTTTACCTCTATCTCTCTTTCAATCAGCATTTTTCTGGTTCTGGATAATCCTCTCCGAAGGTCTCCACTGTCACCTTCTTCATTTTCTGAGCCTTCATGGGGCGGTCGCTCCAGTCGGTTCTGCACTCAGCGATCTTATTGACCACATCCATGCCCTCTGTCACGTGGCCAAACGCCGCATACTCGCCGTCTAAGTGCGGAGAAGTCTCGTGCATAATGAAGAACTGAGAGCCTGCGGAATCTGGATGCATGGCTCTGGCCATGGAAAGCACGCCTGGAGTATGCTTTAAATCATTCTTAAAGCCGTTGCGGGCAAACTCTCCCTTGATGGAATAGCCCGGGCCGCCGGTTCCATTTCCATCCGGGCAGCCGCCCTGGATCATAAAGCCGCGGATCACGCGGTGGAAAATAAGACCGTCATAGAAGCCCTTCTTTACAAGGCTGATAAAGTTATTTACTGTGTTCGGGGCAATCTCCGGGTAGAGCTCTGCCTTGATTACGTCCCCGCTTTCCATCTCAATGGTAATAACTGGATTCTGCATCGTGATATCCTCCTGAGTATTCATTGCGCCGCCTGCATCAGACGGCGCCAGGCCGTGTCCCGGCCAGTCTGATACAAGTGTATCAAATGTGGCGGCGGATTGCAAGAATTAACATGTAAGGCCGGCAAAAGCCCACCAAAAGCTGCAAAATCTGAAGAGAGACAGCATAGAGAAGAAAAGAAATTTTCCTTGTTCCAATTAAAAGGTAACGGAAAATTCCTTTTCTGCTCTGATTTAGGCCTGGTTTTCTGATTCAGGCCTCCACTGTCCGGTTGACCGCTGTGTTCATATCCATCTTAGAGGCGTAGGCGCGGACCCGGGCCACGTAGAAGGAATATTCCTTTAACAGCCCTGCTATGCCATAGGCCAGAGTTGTTCCAGCTGCCTTTCAGCCTCCTCTTCAGAGAGGGAAAACTGCTTTTTCAAAGAAAGAAGAGCAG
>ERZ779820.2394-NODE-2394-length-10449-cov-7.810852_pt1 | contig 10449 bp, 9 predicted proteins | sample MGYA00511563_ERZ779820 | MGnify/ENA primary metagenome ERZ779820 (study PRJEB29588, sample SAMEA1964852) | human gut metagenome | biome: human gut; feature: human-associated habitat; material: faeces | place: Denmark | collected 2008/2010 ...
CTGTAAAGTAATATCCAGATCTTCTCTATGCTGAAATGGAACAGCCCCATACTCATGATATACATCCATTAAAACTCCATCTTCCTTAATTCTGGGATAGCGCCTTCCTTTTACAGAGATGACATCATATTTTATAATAAGGTCTTTCATCACTTCCGGCTGAAGCCTCAACTCATCGATTACATCTTCTGTAATCCGATCATATGCAATATTTCCCCATCCGTCATCCCGATTCAGCTCAGAATCAAATGAAAAATATCTTCTGTAATGAAAAAAGCCATAATAGTCTGCTTCCTCATTCTTCCACGCCCAATACTGCGCGGTAAGTTCACAGTAGCTTTTATTTTTTTTGGAAATATTATCCCCCTCATTATCATGAAGCATTCCCTCTAACGCTTCTTTTGCCAAAGCGGTGCCAACCTGAATTGGATATAAATATGGATTTGGCGGCACATATGACGGCTTATGACATACCACATATATTTTAATATTTGGATCATGATTCAATGATTTCTGATTCATAAATTACCTCTCTTCTACCCCAAGACTCTTCATATATACACTGCATACCTCACTTGCATTCCCCTGCATCATTACATGACCTTTATTTAACCAAATTGCATGATCACACAATGTTTTTACATCTTCAATGGAATGTGATACAAATAGTAATGTAGTTCCTCCTGCCAGCATTTCCTGCATACGTTTCTGGCACTTCTCCTGAAATGCTGCATCTCCTACTGCCAATACTTCATCCACGATTAAAATTTCCGGACGGACAATAGTCGCAATTGCAAATCCCAGCCGTGCCGCCATACCAGATGAATAATTCTTGATAGGCATATTCATAAAATCATGAAGTTCCGCAAACTCTACAATCTCATTATAATGCTGATCCATAAACTCCTTGCTATAGCCAAGCACAGCTCCATTAAGATAAATATTTTCTGTTGCTGTCAATTCGCCATCAAACCCAGCTCCCAATTCAATCAGCGGCGCTATACTTCCATTGATTTTTACACTTCCCTTATATGGTTTTAAAATACCACAGATCAGCTTAAGCAGCGTTGATTTTCCTGACCCATTTGTTCCAACCAACCCCCATGCTTCTCCGCGTTTTACTTTAAAGCTGACATCCTTTAATGCAAAAAATTCCTGAAATAATAATTCTTTTTTTACCAGTTTTACAAAGTATTTTTTTAAATTATCAATTTTTTCAGAAGCCATATTAAAGCGTACTGTGGCATCTGTTACTTTAATAACGTAATCCTCTTCTTGTTTCATACGCACCTCATTATATATACAAAATAAATTTATCCTGTGTTCTCAAAAATGCTGCCGTTCCTATTACAATCATTAAAATCGCTGCTACCGTTCCTGCTATTAGAAGATATGGATCCGGCATACGGCACTCAAGAACAATCTGCCGAAACTCTGCAATATAAAAATACATTGGATTAAATACCATAACAACCTGTCTCAAACCATCCGGTAATAATGTAATTGGATAAAACAGCGGCGTTAAATACATCCATGCTGTAATAATCGCATTATAAATGTACTGAATATCACGGAAAAATACCGATCCTTGTGCAAGCAGCATTCCTAATCCAAGACAAAAAACATATTCCTGCAGCAAAATCAGCGGAATTAAACAGTAATAAACATTGGGAGTTACGCGGCAGACAATAAATACCACAATCAATGCTCCCAATGCAAATAGCATATTCACAAAGGAACTTGTTACTTTTGATACGGTAAATACATATTTGGGTACATAAGTTTTCTTTAAAAGAGATGCATTTCCTGTAATAGACATAATTGCCTGATTCGTAGATTCACTCATAAAGTTAAATAACGTCTGTCCAATAATCAAATATACCGGAAATTTTTCAATATCCGAACGAAACATATTGGAAAAAACAATTACCATGATCACCATGATCATTAACGGATTTAAGATGCTCCATAAGTATCCCAGAATACTTCTGCGATATTTCAGCTTTATATCTTTTATTACCAGCTGCTGCATTAAAAATCTATATTTATAAAATCCCTCTAAGCGTTTAATAAATATATTCATAACCAAATAACTCCTTTACAGATTTATCTTATCGTACAAATATACGTCGGAGAAAGATCCTTCTGCGGCTTCCCGGCGGAAACATACGATTTAACTTCCTCATATCAATTTTTATTATTATCTTACTGGGCTTTAATTTAAAAAAACGGACGCTGCCTGTTGATCCCATATCCCTGTCTATTTCCGTATTGTAAAAGCGAAGGTAGGAAAGCTCTGCACACTTTGCCCCATTCTCTCTCTGGTATGTATAAAATATGCCAAATAATCGTTCAGCCAAAAATCCCATCAAACGTGGTTCTATCTCTTTCCTCTGCTTCTTAATTTCTCGCTCAAATTCTGTCAAAATTGTAAACAGCCACTCCATATACCTGAAAAACAATTCCTTTTTCATGATATACATATTCATATAATATACTTCTTTTGAATTCATGTATTTTTGAGCTGCAGCATTGTATTGCGGATAAAATCTTTTCAAAATGTCCAGTACCCATTCTAAATCTGCCGCTTTATGGTACTGACAAAATTGTTTATATGCTGTCGTATCAATTTTCTCTCGTAGTATTGTTATCAGATCGTATTGACCGATCTGTTTCTCCATATAATCTGCATCCAATTTGAATTTTGTTAAATCATCTCGGATATCATCTATTTCAATATACGGAAATCCTTTTTTTCGGCCTTTCAAGTCTCCATTAGCACAAACTGGATATATATTCGCAAATGACATATATCTGCGATAATGAAAGAATCCATAATAATCATTTTCCGTATTTTTCCAAGCCCAATACTGTGCTGTCAGCTCACAATACTGGGAGTTTTTAGCAGAAATATTATCCCCATTATTATCGTATTCCATTCGTTCATATCTGGCTTCTGTGCTTGCTGTCCCAACCTGAATCGGTACCAGTAAGCGATTATCCAGTACATATGTGGGCTTATGACAAGCAACAAAAATCTGAATACGTGGTTTCATTGTCATTCTTTTACACCTTCCGTACTTTCCTTCAGAAACATAATTTTGGGTGTCATCAAAATCAGCTTCAGATCTAACAGCAGAGAATACTTTCTGATATACATCAAGTCTAACTTCAGTTTATCATAAAAAGTGGTATTATACTTTCCATATACCTGCGCATACCCCGTCAGTCCTGCTTTTACCTTTAAACGATATCCAAACTCCGGTACGTCTTTTTCAATCTCAGCAGCAAGATTCGGGCGTTCTGGCCTGGGGCCTACTACTGACATTTCTCCCTTTAAGATATTTACAATCTGCGGAAGTTCATCTAATCGTGTAGCACGCAAGAGCCTTCCTATTGGTAAAATTCTCGGATCTCTATCCGTTGCCAATACAGGGCCCGATGTTTTCTCTGCATCTACTATCATCGTGCGAAATTTATAAATCATAAATTTCTTCCCATCTTTTGTCAAACGTTCCTGCTTATAGAATATCGGTCCCCGATCTGTACACTTTATCCCAATTGCTGCAATTAAAAACACAGGAGAAAACAAGATCATCATAAGCGCGGAAATCACCAGATCCTCTGCACGCTTAATCCATTGCTGTTCAATACTTAACCCCATATTTCTTGAAAGCATAAGGGGAGTATCAAAAATATTCAGTTCATCTGAGCTGCGAAGCAGCACATCCGAAATTTTTGGTACACTGTAGCTGCGAATTTCCGACACATAGCAATATTTCAAAAGCAGATTTCTTTCATGCGACGGCATATCGCCCAATACTACTGCATCGTACTGATCTATTTTATTTTTTATTTCCTGCATCTCACATTTGTAGGAAATCGCCTCACAAATCTGATATTTATCATCGCGGGCATTCATCTTATCCATAAGATGATAATCTTTTCTGTCCCCTTCTATAAAAAGCATCCTTCTCGGTGGAAACACTCTTCTATAACCGGTCTGAAAAATCATTGTCCACATTACAATAAACGCAATTTCTGCCGCTGTCATCGGAAGAAGATACACCGGATTCACAAAACGCCTGTCAATAACTGCAATCTGAAGATAGGTCACAATATTCGCAAAAAGAACTGATATGATCTGTGAATAGATCAAATTACCATTTTTCAGATAACCGATTTTAAATCCTCCATATGTACTCATAAAAAATGTAAGCAGGATTCCATATATCAACACCATTACCCAGTTACCGCGCCGATAAAAAGGCGCCTGCAATATGGCTTCATTATAATATCCGCTCCACACTACTGCATAAAGCAGGCATAATCCTAAAAGCATAACAGCAGCAAAGCTTAATTTTATCAGACGTTTGTATTGCTCTCTTATCTTTCTGTCTTTCATAATATAATTTCACTCAATTCTTCCCTATATGCAACCAGGAGTTTTTAATATGATAAAGGCATAATAAACCTTTGTACAGTATAGCATCTAATACCCTTTTTCGCAACTTTACAATAACCTAAAACACTTGGAAATCCTTTAAGTTTTTATTAAAAACGGTATATTTTACCATAAAGACAAAATTGGTACTTCCTGTTTTTATGAAGTACCAATCTTAGTAAAACATTATTCATTTTTTCTTTTTCTCATAATCGCCGTCCCCATCATAATCATAAGGAGCATAATGGGAGTCACCATTGGCACACTAATATTTACAACAGCTTGTGTACAATAGCATATTGCGGCAAAAGCCATAGCCATTACAACGGGCTTTTTTAACCCTTCCCGAATCATTTTCACAAAAGAGGTTCCAAGGAATGCCAGATACGCAGTCAGTCCCACAGCGCCAATGGTTACAAGATACTGCAGATATTCATTATGAACATTTTCGTATTTCTGGCTTGTGGTATTCAGCATATCATCCCAGAAATTCTGAACTGTAATTACGCCAAATGTATCCGGACCATGGCCAAACAATTTATGACTCAACGGGAAATCGCGGTATATCTCCATTGCGATTCTCCATACATACCCTCTTTCTGTTCCCCAGGAGTCATTCATTACCACATAATTGGCAATAGAACCATATCGCTCGCTGTTTCCAGCTATGTTCGCATCGTACAGTACAAATGCAACTCCTAATGCCCCAAGAACTACCAGTCCAAGCCACAGATACCATAAAATACGGCTTTCTGTTCTCTTCTGTCCCTGCCTTTCTGTTCTGCTGTTATAGATATACAGCCCGGCAGTCAACGCCCACAAAACCAGAGCAATCGCCCATAAACCAGGTATGCGGGTAAATAAATTGAAAATACCACTGATTTCCTGAACACGCTCGCCAAACGTATACTCAATCCAGTCAATTCCCAACAAAACAGTCACAAACGTAGCCAGAATTGCTGTATATGAATAGACTCCCTTTCTGCTTCTGAAAAGATACAGCGGCAGAAAACCTAACAAGGCAAATAATGTTAAATATGCATTATCACTGACTCCCATGATCAGCGCCATGAATGCAAATGTCATACAGATGTAATACCATATTTTGCGCTTTATATCCTTCTCTGTGGCAAACATAACTGCGCCTGCTCCCATAGGAAGTGCAAGATATGCCGTATATGTGTTAATATTTCCAATCGTGGATACAAAGATATTATAATCATCCTGAGAGATCTCTTTTTTAAATCCCAGCGGATCCAGGTTGAAGAAATGCAGAATCCCCAAAAGACAGACGCTCAATCCAGCTCCTAAGAATACATCCATATACCATCTTTTAAATTCCAGACACCGGGTTACAAGAAAATAGCATATTGTATATAGTAAAATCAAAAATAGTCCGCAGTACCGGCCTTCATTTCCCCAAAAGGACTCGTAAAGATATTCTGACTGCAGGGTAGAAATGACTGCTGACAATGTGAATGCAATCATAGCCCAGTCTACAATCGTGAGAGATGATATTTTTATCTCGCTGCGTATCGTCTTCATCACTTCACCGCCATAAAGAAGTCTGTCCCGGCGAATATAAACAAACGCTGCAATAGCTGTAAATACTGCCATTCCGATAATCATTGCACAGTAATAATAATATTTTACAACCAGAATATTAAAATAATAATCCTGATATATAATAGGAAGCCCTGCCAGAATCAGAAGTGTAAATGCACCGACAATCCTGCTGTTTGTCTTACGCCATTCATCTCTGAACTGACTGATCTGCGCCTCCATTGAATACAAACTTTGATTTTGTTCCATCTTTAACCTCTTTTCGACTTTACTTCTGTGTGGTATATTAATTTTCACGTTGTATAGTATATCATCTTGCCCTTAAATACGCAATGTATATGGTGCTTTCTTCTTGTGATTTTCCTTGTATTTTCTGTACTCCAAAAACCTTCTGCCCCCCCCACTATGTAGCGATAATTTTCCTTATCGGAAGTATAATCTACTCGTAATGCAATTAAGGAATTTCAAAAAGTATTTCAAAAACAAAAAGGAGAGTGCATTCATTATGAAGAAGCAGACAAAGTTAGTTGCTGTACTTTCAACAGCAGCACTTCTCGCTATCGGCGCTTCCATGACTTCTTTCGCAGCTACAGGCTGGGCAGAGGAAGACGGAACATGGGTATACTACAACCGTGACGGCGAGAGAGCAACCGATTCCTGGAAGAAGTCCGGAAACAACTGGTATTACTTAGACAGCGACGGTGAGATGGCAATCGATCAGCTCATCGAGGACGGCGATAACTACTACTACGTAGATATCAACGGTGTAATGGCTTCCAACCAGTGGGTTGCTATTGAGAATGAGGATGCTGGCGAGGATGACGAGCCAGAGCACTACTGGTATTACTTCCAGGCAAACGGCAAGGCTTTAACCAATGGTGACAACGATAAGGTTTCCTTAAAGACCATCAACGGTAAGAAGTACGCTTTCGATGACGAAGGTAAGATGCTGTACGGCTGGGTTGACGATGCTTCTGCAGAGCGCCTCGACAATACGGATGGTGACGGCTTCAAGGATGCCGATTACTACTTCGGTGGCGAAGATGACGGTGCAATGACCACTGGCTGGCTGCAGATTGATATTACTTACGATGAAGCTATCAATAATGACTATAAGTATACTGCTGCTGCATTCAATGATGATGAGGATCAGACACGTTGGTTCTACTTCAAGTCCAATGGTAAGATGATTAAATCTGACGAAGGAGACAGAACCAAGGATAAGACTATCAACGGTAAGAAGTATGCATTTGACCAGTACGGTGCAATGGTAGCTGAGTGGTCTCTGGATTCTGATGATGAGAAGGAAGCTTCTGACAATGTAGGTCATTATGCAGCATCTACTAACCAGACTGTAGCAAGTGTCAGCGAAGCTTGGCAGGGTAAGGGCAACTATGCTCAGTATAGTAAAGCATGGAAGTACTTCAACAGCGTTGAAGATGGCGCTCGTGTAAGCAAGGGATGGTTTAAGGTAGTTCCTGCTGAGTACCTGAATGAGGGTAAGTATGATGACGATGAGGACTTCTGGTACTATGCAGATGGCAGCGGCAATCTGTATGCTGGTGAGTTCAAGACCATCAAGGGCAAGAAGTATGCATTCCGTAATGACGGTCGTATGCTGACTGGCCTGAAATTCATCTTGGAGGATGACGATAACGATAATCTTACAGTATATGCTGATGATGATACACCGAACTTTGATAATGAGGAAGATTTCCTTGATAATGCTGTAGCTTTTTATGAGCCAGGTGGTTACAAGTGCTACTACTTCGGCGGTGGAGATGATGGTGCTATGAGAACCAATAAGACCACTGTTGAAATTGATGGTGAGAATCACAACTTCTACTTCGAGAAGTCCGGAAGCAAGAAGGGTGCTGGCGTAACTGGCGAGAAGGATGACAAGCTGTATCAGTCTGGTATGCTGTTAAAGGCTGACTCCGATGACAAGTACGTTGTTGTTGATAAGACTACAAAGTACACAACCAATGCTGCTGGTGAGAAGGTTCTTGATTATGTAACCTATAACAAGTTGGATGATGCTAAGGAATTTATGGCACAGGATGATGTACTTGAGTCAAATACACCAGTAGATGCTGATGGTAAGATCGATCTTGGCAATAACAACAAGAAAAAGGCTGAGGATATAAGTGAAGCTTACACTATCGGATATAAAGCGTATGCAAGCAGCGATATGACAACACATGAGTATTTCCTTGTAAATACTTCTGGTAAGGTTATCGACAACAGAGGCAAGAATAAAGATGGCAGTGATTATTACTATGTAACTGATAACAGCGGTAAGATTACCAACATCTATGTAGAAGACTAATCTTCTATTAAACAAAGTCAATTTATCTAATATGACATAAGGGGGAAGCGTTATAGCTGATATAGAGATATGTTAGCTGTAACGCTTCTTTTCTATATGAAAATATTTAACCCATTTATAAGGAGGACATATATGTTCAAAAAACACTTATTATGCTTTGGATTAGCTGCTGTAATGGCCGTTTCCTCTTCCTATCCTGCCTATGCAGCAGTCAACACCTCTCTTTCTGGTACTACAATGGAAAACTGTGGCGCTTATCTTTTTGAGTGGCGTCCTATTGACTGCGGAAACGGAAATTATTTTGCGATTCTGGTGGGCGGAAACACTATCGCAGAGAGCAATGTGATTTTAAACAGAGGCTATGATTATGCCTATACCTTTGATCCCATGACTTACGCAAGACCATGGGGTACTGTGCCGGATCTGGTAAATGTTGACGGCGTATGGGCGATTCCTGAAAATTGGGGAAGTCTGCCGGAAGGCACTCAGCCGGTGCTCCAGATTGTTCTGAAAACCAACAATAAAAATCTGGATACAGATAAAAGATATGTAAATGTCGTACATCTTCCCGGAGATGTTGATCCTTCATCCCTTCCAACAGAGGTACGGAAATATCTGATCAATGTAGATACTTCTGATGCTGGCGCTTACAATGGTACTGTTACTCCCGGATGGCAGACAGAAGCCGATGGCTCCCAGAAGTATTTAAAACCAGATGGAACCTATGTAACTGGATGGCTTACCCTGGATGAGGATCAATATTACATGGATGAAAACGGGGTAATGCTTAAGGATACCATCACACCAGATGGGCATTATGTAACCGCAGAAGGGAAGCGCGTATCTTATATGCCGGGCTGGTTCCAGGACAAAGACGGCTGGCGTTATATCCAGAAGAACGGCTACTATCTGGCAAATACCTGGTATCAGGATACAGACGGAAAATACTATTATTTCAATATGGCTGCTATAATGGCTGTAAATACAGATACGCCAGACGGATATCATGTAGATGAAAATGGTGTCTGGGACGGAAATGCTTCTACTGTGGCAAAAGAAACCGTAAATCTCGGCCCCGGTGTTGCAGAAGGCTGGGAATCAATTGATACCGGATGGAAGTTCATGCAGTCTGATGGCTCCTATCTCACCAATAGCTGGAAACAAGATCCGGATGGAAAGTGGTATTACCTGAATGAAGACGGTTGGATGTTAAAAGATACTACTACTCCTGATGGCTATTATGTGGATGAAAACGGAGTGTGGAACGGTACAGAAGTATAGTATAACTTAACAAAAAGCAGGTAACAGTTCAGCCATGCGGCTGATCCCACGTTTTTTACACCGGCTAAAATATAGCCGGTGTACCCATGAATAACTTCTTTACATTCTCAAGCAGTCCCATATTTCTTCTTTTTAATGTCTCAATAACTGTCAGTATGGCACAATACATTTCGTTCCCACTCTCTTTTCGGAACCCTCCTGCCATTTTTTCGCGGTTTTTCGCTTTCCTTAGATCACGTTCACTCATATTGTTATCAAATGGAACTGTAAAATCGTGCAGAAACAAAAGATGGTTTTCTCTGTATTTTTCCATCCGCTTCAATAATGCTTTTTCTTCGTTCTTTGCATATTTGTGATGGGTATTTTTATTCTCTTCACAGCCTTTTTGGATCAGTTCCATATATCTTTTTTCGTATTCTGACACGCGCTCCCCATGAAAACTGCTTTTTTCGTTCCCTATTCATTTCTATTAACAGCTCCGCCATCTTTTGGGACCATGGGTTTCCTGCTTCTTCCGTATTTTTTCTCAAATATCTCAACAGATGGACATTGCATTCTCCATGCCCTGTCCCGAAATGGTATAATGCCGTTTCATGGTCATGGATAAGGGTTCCTGTATACTTTCTTAAAAAATCAATCTCCCCCAATTCCCTGAGAGTTTTCCCCTTCATCGCCTTATATATAACTGTATCTTTTACACTGAAGTTACGGATATTGGCCTGCCTTCCGTTTATTCTTACTGTCGTCCCATCCGTTGCTGCAGCCTCCTGGTCCAACTGTTGTCCTGTGAGTAAAATGTAACTATTCCCTTAGTCTTTGGGGGATTCATGAA
>ERZ779820.2395-NODE-2395-length-10449-cov-2.280354_pt1 | contig 10449 bp, 6 predicted proteins | sample MGYA00511563_ERZ779820 | MGnify/ENA primary metagenome ERZ779820 (study PRJEB29588, sample SAMEA1964852) | human gut metagenome | biome: human gut; feature: human-associated habitat; material: faeces | place: Denmark | collected 2008/2010 ...
AAACCAAAGCATATGAGATGGGTTTGTTTCTTTCGACGAAATCAAAGGCCGGTCACGATTGCGTTCCATCATGATAATGATATTCTTTGTATATACTTTGTTTATAGATGTTGAATTGATGTCTTTATGTGTGATATATTTTAGAAATCACCGTGTAATTTAGTTTCTATTTACTTGCAAAAGTCAAGGACTTTTGCGAATATTGCATATATTATGTATAATTTATAAAATATTTTTTATCACACCAACAGGCTAGTATAATATAATGGAACAAGTTTCAGATTTATCATTATTCAATGAACTTTTTACAATATACAAAGGTCGTTTCGTCCGGTTCGCACAAACCTTTACCCGTGATGCTACTATAGCTGAAGACATTGTGATAGATTCCCTTATTTACTATTGGGAACATAGAACCGAACTTAATAAAGAGTCTAATATACCTGCATATGTGCTTACGGTTATCAAACATAAATGTTAGAATTATCTTCAACACAAAACAGTTATTAAAGAAGTATCTGAACAATTGTACGAACATGCCCAATGGGAACTGAATACCCGTATTGCCACCTTGGAAGCTTGTGAACCTTATGAAATTTTTGCGGCTGAAGCACAAAAAATAGTCAATGACACTTTGGATCTTCTGCCAGAACGTACCCGAGAAATTTTTATAATGAGCCGTATTCAGAACCTTCCGCATAAAGAAATTGCCGAAAAGCTGAATATCAGCTATAAATCGGTAGAATTTCATATCACAAAAGCTTTAAGAGAACTACGGATCCAACTAAAAGATTATCTACCTTTTTTTATTTATTTCCTTTTAAAATAAAAAAAACACCTTTTTTCATTAGGGATATGAAAGCATCACTTGCTTATATGTATAGTAAGAAGATAAATAAATTTATATTATCTTTTATTATACAATATAACAGAGTATGGATAAAAATTTGTTAATACGTTTTTTTGAAGGTCAGGCTACTACGGACGAAGAGATGAAAGTTCGTAAGTGGATGGAAGCATCAACTGAAAACCGTCGTACTTATTTTAAAGAAAGAAAGATGTATGATATGACATTGCTTCTGAGTAAAGACACGAAAAAAGAAACTGTTTCACAGTCTTCAAAAAAGAAGTTTAAATTTAGGAAATTTATAGAAATTGCAGCGGTTGCAGCGATTACTCTGGTCATCACACTATTTTACAAGAACCAAGAGCGACAAGAATATTGGCTCACTGCTCAAAAGATCAGTGTTCCAGCTGGTCAACGTATCAATTTGGAATTGTCTGATGGAACCAAAGTTTGGCTGAATTCTCGTACTAAAATTGAATATCCTGCAGTTTTCGCAGATAAAGAACGCTGGATTAAACTTGACGGTGAAGCCTACTTTCAGGTTGCTCAAAATATTCATAAACCTTTTATTGTACAAACTCCAAAAGGAAATGTAGAAGTGCTTGGTACCCAATTTAATGTGGAATCTTATTCGGATGACAGTACCTTTGCGACAGCGTTGATGGAAGGGGCTGTAAAGATAACCGCAGGCAATTATCAGTGCCAACTCAAACCTAACCAGATGGCTTATCTTAAAGATGGAGAAATAAAAGTGGCTCCTATTGAAGATTATAATCCTTATCGTTGGCGAGAGGGGATTATCAGTTTCAAGGATGCAACTTTCCCTTATATCATTCATAAATTTGAAAAATACTACGGTGTGGAAATCCGTATAGAAAATAAAGCTGTGATGAATTATCGTTGTACAGGTAAGTTCCGTCATTCTGATGGTGTGCGATATGCTTTACGAGTGCTACAAAAAGATGTGGATTTTCAGTTTGTACGCGATGAAGAAAACCATATTATTTACATAAAATAAATTTGCCTATGAAACAATACTAAGAAAACACATTCCTTTCAATTGAAAAAAAGAGTGCCGACAAGTTTGGCCGCATGTCAGCACTCACTATTAACACAATTCTAATAACTGTATTAATCATTAAAGTGTAACAAAGATATGAATAATATTTCTTTGTGGGAAATTTTATACCCCCAAAAATTACGGACAAATCGAATTTATAAGATTATGAAAATTACCCTGACTCTGGTATTTGTGTCAATTTTCAGTATGTTTGCGGGTAATATACACTCGCAAAACGCACGCATTACATTCACCAAGAACAATGCTACTCTTGAGTCTGTTTTAAATGAAATTGAAAACCAAACAGATTACTTGTTTATTATCAATTCGAATATCGATACTCATCAAAAAGTGTCGGTAAGAGCAGATGACACTCCTGTATCTAAAGTTTTGGACGAACTTTTTCATGATACTGAAATACATTATACTATGGAAGGAAGTCATATAGTCCTTTCAAACAAGCCCCAACCTGCCATTTTGCAACAAACACGTAAAATAACGGGACGTATCTTAGATGAGAATGGTGAACCTTTAATAGGTGTAAGCGTCATGCTTAAAGGTACTTCAAACGGTACTATCACCAATATAGACGGTGATTATACGTTAAGTGGTGATATTACCGATAAATCAGTGCTGGAAGTAACTTATATCGGAATGAAAAAACAAGAAATAACTGTGGGAAACCGTACACGCATCAATATCACCATGACTTCAGATAATGAGATGCTGGATGAAGTGATAGTCGTGGGATACGGTACACAAAAAAAAGTTAATTTGAGTGGTGCTGTAGAAAGTGTAGGAGGAAAAACTTTAGCCAATAGAGCAACCAATAGCATAGGAACGATGTTACAGGGTATCGTACCTAACCTTAATATAAGTATTGGTGATGGCCAAGCTAATTCTGTTCCAACCTTCAATATTCGAGGTGAGACTTCTATTAATGGTGGTTCTCCTTTAATTGTGATTGATGGTATTCCAACCGAAACTGCATTCTTTAGCCGAATGAACAGCTCGGATATAGAAAGTATATCTGTTCTTAAGGATGCATCATCAGCGGCTATCTATGGTGCAAAAGCCGCTTATGGGGTTATTTTAGTAACTACTAAAAAAGGAGAAAAAGGGGAAAAGATCAATGTTGATTTTGACAACTCCATTACAGTGCGTAAATTGGGGCGCATGCCTAAAATCGTAAAAGATCCTTATATACAGGCTAGCTATAAAAAAATTATGGGTAAGCCTTGGTACGATCTTTATTCAGACGAGGATTTAAAATACATTGAAAAGATGAAAGAAGACCCAACCTTACCTAATGTGATTCCAAGTTTCAGTAATCCAGAATATTATACCTATTTAGGGAATACAGACTGGTTTTCGGAAATATATGATAACACAGGTATAACTCACTCTCATAATTTAAGTTTGTCAGGCGCTTCCGAAAAGGCTTCTTATTATATAGGTATGGAATATATGCAGGAAAGAGGGCTCTTAAAAATTAATAAGGACATTATGGATCGTTATAATTTCCGCTCAAAAGTAGATTTCAAAGTAGCCGATTGGTTGACTTTTGGCAATAATACGTCTGCTCTGTACTATACATACAAGCGACCTAGTTCCTTCTATTCATGGTTATTTAATAGGATTAATGATACCAATACTTTAATGACCGTGAAGAATCCTGATGGGTCATGGACAAAAGAAGGAGCAGAATTGATTGGATCACTTTCTGAAGGAGAAGCCCAAACGACAGAACTCAGTCTGCAATCGCAATTTACTATGACACTGGCTTTGATTAAGAATGTATTATCTATCAAAGCCGATGCAACGGCCCGATTGGGAAATAGAGAAACAGAACAATGGGATAGTGATATGAACATACCTTATAAACAGGGGCCTAATCTTGCCGATGAATATTTAGGTTGGGTAGATATGGCTCAACTTGCCAAGGAAAGAGATTACTATACTAGTGTAAATGCTTATATAGACTTTACTAAGTCATTTGGTAAACACCAGGTAAGTGCATTGGCTGGATTTAATCAAGAATATAACTCACACCGATATATGCGAGGTGAGCGTGAAGAATTAATTAGTTCATCATTACCCAGCGTAGAATTAGCTACCGGAAGTGCACGTGTGCGCGAGGATAATTATGAATGGGCCACGCGTGGTGGTTTTTTCCGTCTGAATTATATTTATAACAATAAATATATTTTTGAAGCAAATGGACGTTATGATGGGTCTTCTCGCTTCCCCAAAAATGATCGTTTCGGTTTCTTTCCTTCTATATCAGCTGCTTGGATTATTTCACAAGAGAAATTTATGCATGCCACCCAAAATTGGTTGAATTACGCGAAATTGAGAATTTCGTATGGAGCTCTAGGCAATCAGGATGTAAGCTACTATGAATATATTGCAAGTATGGGATCTAGCGAACAACAATTGTTGATTAATGGTATAAAACCTATGGGCGTTACCCCCAGTGGCCTAGTTTCAAATTCGTTGACTTGGGAAAAAGTATATACCAAAAACATAGGATTGGATTTGAATTTCTTTAATAACCGGCTTACCTTTTCGGGAGATATATATCGCAGAGATACGAAAGATATGCTTACGAAAGGTAAGACTCTTCCTAGTGTGTTGGGAGCTTTAGAGCCACGCATTAATGCGGCAGATATGAAAACTGAAGGTTGGGAAATATCCTTGGGATGGAGAGACTTGTTTAATTTGGGGAATAAGCCTTTTAGCTATAATGTCAAATTTGTCCTGTCAGACAATCGTTCTTTTATTACTCGGTTTGATAATCCTACTGGTAATTTGGACGATTGGTATGAAGGCTGTGAGATAGGAGAAATATGGGGATTAGTGACAGAAGGATTTTTCAAAGATCAAGCAGATATTGATAACCATGCTGATCAATGGGATGTAACTTCCTATCCTGGTGACCGTCCTATTGAACCGGGAGATTTGAAATATAAGGACTTGGATAACAATGGAAAGATTAACAATGGTTCTTGGACTGTAAATGATCCTGGTGACTATAAAGTAATTGGTAACAATGCGTCACGATATAATTATGGTGCTGATTTTACAGCTGAATGGAATGGACTTGATTTCCGTGTTCTGTTGCAAGGAGTAGGCAAAAAGGATTGGTATCCGGAAAGTCATTATTTCTTTGGCATATATAGAGCTCCTTGGGGAAATGTGCTTGAAAATAATTTAGACCATTGGACTCCAGAAAATACTGATGCTTATTTCCCAAGATTAAAATCTTATATTGCAGAAGGTGGAAAGGACTTGGCAATTAATCAGACGCGATATTTGCAAAATGCAGCCTATCTCCGCATAAAGAATATCACTATCGGTTATACATTACCTAAAAAGTTTACGATGAAAGCTAAATTAGAACGAGTAAGATTATATCTTACAGGCGATAATATTTTTGAGTTTACCAAGCTTTCAAAGAATTATGACCCTGAAATATTAGGAACCAGCCATCCTATGCAACGATTGTTCACCTTTGGATTAAACTTATCATTCTAAAAATACTAATTATGAAAATAAAAAAAATAGCATATATTTTATGTGGACTATTACTGGTCAGTTGTAATGATTCCTTTCTGGAAAGGTATCCTGATACCGATTTGTCGGATAAAACATACTTTACTTCCGAAAAAGATTTGGAACTTTATACTAATACTTTCTATAATGAGTTAATCTATTATTATCACGATTACGCGACAGACAATGCTTCTATCTATTCTGAACCTACAGAAATAGTCAACATGATGCATGGAGGAATCACCGAACAGTCAGTAGGAGGTTGGGATAATTGGGGTACTTTGAGAAAGTATAATATTCTTCTGGAGAATGTCCATAAGACAAAAGGATCACCTACGGTCATCAATCACTATATTGGAATTACACGTTTGATGCGTGCTCAGTGGTATTATGAGATGATAAAACGTTTCAATGAAGTACCCTGGTATTCCACTTCACTTAAAGATACGAGTACAGATCTTCTTTACAAAGGGAAAGACAGTCGTGAGTTAGTTGTCGATTCTATCTTTAAAGATTTGGAATTTGCGGTCAACCATATCTCGGCAGATATGAAGAATAGAAGTGTCATCAATAAATGGTATGCTTATGGCATGATGGCTCGTATAGCGCTGCATGAAGCCTCTTTCCGTAAATATCATGATGAATTGGGGTTACAGGTCAGTGCCGAACATTTCTATAAGATAGCTATAAACGCTTGTGAAAAAATAATGGAAACCCATTTGTTTTCTATTGATAAAAGAGGGGGAATAGATAATGCTTATGAAAATCTGTTCATAAGTAATAATTTAGGAGATAGTCCGGAAATTCTCTTGTTTAAGGATTTTGATGACAAGCAAAACATTAAACATGATGCAGCAAGAAGAGTTTTCAGTTATGTGAGCAGTTTAAGCCGTAGCTTAATGGAAAATTATGAATACATCAAAAATGGTAAAGCTATTCCATTCACCTCAGTTCCTAATTATGATAAGATGTCTATGCCCGAGACGTTCAAGAACCGGGATCCCCGTTATAAACAAACTTTTATGTATCCAGGATATATTCGTCCGGGAGAAAACAGGCCTTTTGTTCCTAACTTATACTTAGGAGGATATCCTCAGACTAAATTTGTAGCTCAAACAGCTGACCAAATGGATTGGTTTCGTTCTTACAATGACATCCCGGTAATGCGTTATGCTGAAATTTTATATATTTACGCTGAAGCTAAAGCGGAGTTGGGTATTTTGAAGCAGGCGGATTTGGATGCAACCATCAATGTAGGAAGAGATAGAGTGGGTATGCCTGCCATATTATTAGCTTCTTTGAACTTGAATGCAAATTTGGAAAAACAATATCCTAATGTAACAGGTCCCCAAAAGGAAGTTATTCTCGAAATTCGTCGTGAGCGAAGAATTGAATTTGCTTGCGAATGCTTTAGATATGATGATTTGCTTCGATGGAAATCAGGGAGATTATTTGAAGAGATTCAGCAAGGTGTATATATTGACCAATTTGGATTACACGACTTTACAGGTGATGGAATTCCTGATGTAGGTATTTTTGAAAGTGAAGCAGCTAATACAATACCTGAATCGGAACGAAACAACTATGTATTCTATTACATGAAAGAAAGTTCAGGAGCCCAAACTGCGATTTGTCTGTCAGAAAAAGATCATGGTTACATCATGTCATCTACTGAAGTAAATTCGAACACACGTAAATTTGAAGAACCTAAATATTATTATTTTCCTATACCAAAGCAACAGCTTAGACTAAATGAAAACCTTAGCCAAACTAAATTTTGGTAATTATACAATTATAGGCTGGGGATAACTCCCTAGCCCTATAATAAAAAATAGAATTATAAATAGAAGATAGATAGTTCATGTCTTCTATAAACCGTATAGCTCATTTCTATATCATGAAAAAATATTTCTTAACTCTAGTCATCCTATGTGTTGTTTCCCTACAGTTGTCTGCGGTGTCTGTTCCACAATGGATTACTGCTTTTGAGAATCAAAATGCGACAAATTCTTGGATATGCTTTCAAAAGGAATTTAATATAAATGCTGTTCCTGCCAAAGCTTTAACTCGTATTGCAGCAGACAGCAAATATTGGCTTTGGATTAACGGCAAACTGGTTGTCTTGGAAGGTGCCGTAAAACGTGGTCCTAATCCCAATGACACCTATTATGATGAAGTGGATATAGCCCCACACCTCAAGCAAGGACATAATCTTATATCTGCGTTAGTATGGTATTTTGGCAAAGAAGGATTTTCATATAATCCCAGTGGTCAAGGCGCTTTCTTGTTCGATTGCCAAACTGCTGAGCTCACCTTGCAGAGTGATGACTCGTGGAAAGCCGCCATGCACCCTGCTTATTATACCCCATTGGCGCCGTATCCTAATTTCCGCTTACCTGAATCAAGTATCGGATTTAATGCAGAACTCGCTATGGACAATTGGGAAAAAGGTGAAAACGCAGCATGCCAATATTGGGCCAAAGCACGTGTGGTTGGAAAGGAAGGCGATGCACCATGGAATAAACTGCATCATCGTATCATTCCGCTTTGGAAAGATTTTGGTTTGAAGAATTACGTCTCACAAACTGTTCACAGCGGTACAATAAATGATACTTTAGTTTGTCAGCTTCCTTACAATGCTCAAATTATGCCTTACATGGAGTTGGAAGCAGAGAAAGCCCATTCAGTCGTTACTATATTTACAAGCCACTATCAAGGAGGAAGCGCATATAATGTCAGAGCAGAATATCTGACCAAAAAAGGAAAGCAGTCGTATGAAAATAAAGGTTGGATGAACGGTGAGAAAGTATATTACATTTATCCCAAAGGAATAAACCTTACCAAAGTACAGTTCAGAGAGACAGGATATAACACAGAATTCGAAGGATACTTTCGCTGTAACGATCCTTTCTTGAATAAAATGTGGGAGAAATCACAACGCACACTTTATATTACCATGCGTGATACTTATATGGATTGTCCTGACAGAGAGCGGGCTCAATGGTGGGGTGATGAAGTGAACGAATCAGGAGAAGCCTTCTATGCATTGTCGGTGAGCAGCCATCTGCTCATGAAAAAAGGGATGTATGAACTCATGGGGTGGCAGCGTCCTACAGGAGAAATCTTCGCTCCTATCCCTTCGTCCAACTATCACACTGAACTTCCCGGTCAAATGTTGGCGTCTATCGGTTACTTTGGTTTTTGGAATTATTATTTGAATACAGGAGACCTTAAAACCATTAGAGATCTATATCCCAAAATACAAAAATACTTGGATATTTGGCAGAAGAATAACGATGGTACCATCACCTTCAGAGCCGGAGAATGGACTTGGGGTGATTGGGGAAAAAATATTGATATCAAAGCGCTCTTTAATGCTTGGTACTATATTGCTCTAAAAGGACAGCAACACATGGCTACCGCTTTGGGAATGAATGCAGAAGCAGATGCTATACTCCAAGAGATGAAAGCACTGAAAAAGGCATTTAACGCCGCATTTTGGAATGGAAAAGCTTACCGTCATCCTGATTATAGGCTAAAGACAGATGACCGGGTACAAGCTTTAGCCATCGTGTCTGGCTTAGCAGATAAAGAAAAATATCCTGCATTGATTAAAGTATTGAAGCAGAATGAACATGCCAGTCCTTATATGGAAAAGTATGTCATAGAAGCTCTTTTTAGAATGGGGGAAAATTATTATGGGATGGAGCGTATGAAACGGCGTTTTGCTGAAATGGTGAACGATTCTGAACACACGACCCTTTATGAAGGATGGGGGATTGGTCCTAATGGATTCCCCGGTGGTACTACCAATCATGCCTGGAGTGGCGGCGGTCTTACTATCCTGTCGCAATATGTGTGCGGTATAACTCCTACGGAAGCCGGATATAAGGCTTATCGTATAGCTCCGCAACCTACAGGAGTGAAAGAGGCTGAAACTTTAGTTCCCACAGTAAAAGGAAACATTAAAGTTTCCTTTAAAGATGATGAAAGGACGTTTCAACTTCAGGTAAATTCACCACAAGGTCCACGTGCTACCATCTGCCTGCCTTCCCAATGCAAAAGCATCACGTTGAATAACAAGCTAATTTGGAAAAACGGGAAAGACATATCACATAAAAACAGCATAGTCAAATGCATTCATCAAGATAAGGATGAAAGTATCTTTATCACTATGAAAGAAGGTGGAAATTGGACATTCAATATAAACAAATAGTTCGAATATGAAACGATTTTTATTATCAATAATATATTTATACTTGGCAGGTATGCTTGTAGCGCAAACTGCACCTTTAGAAATACTTCCTTATCCCAATGAGGTAAAGGTTCATCCGGGACATTATCCTTTTATGTCCTGTCAGCTTGTTTATCCCAATGCCTTGAAAAATGAAGCCGATTACTTAAAACAATTGTTGTTAGAGGAACATGGACTCATCGTACAACACACCAAGCAGGGAAATATGCAATTGACTTTATCTAAGTGGATTCCCCATCCTGAAGGATATCGTCTTACTGTAAACGAACAAGGTATCCGTATTGAAGGTTCCACACCTCAAGGTGTGTTCTATGGTCTGCAGACTTTCCGTCAGCTTATTACCACTCATCAAGGACAAATAAGAATACCTTATGTAGTCATTGATGATGCTCCGGCTTTTAAATGGCGCTCATTCATGCTTGATGATGGAAGAGCCTTTAAGGGCATGAAAGAGGTAAAACAATTGTTGGATGAAATGGCTATTTTAAAAATGAACACTTTCCATTGGCATCTTACCGAAGACCAGGGATGGCGTATAGAAATAAAGAAATATCCGCTGCTCACAGAAATAGGTGCGCATAGAGATTCTACTCAGCTCAACTGGTATGAAAGCAAAGTGTTCGATGGTAAGCCGTTCGATGGATACTATACACAGCGTGAAATAAAAGAAATTGTTTCCTATGCCCGGAATCTTCACATTACAGTTGTTCCTGAAATAGAGATGCCGGGACA
>ERZ779820.2399-NODE-2399-length-10409-cov-4.233630_pt1 | contig 10409 bp, 8 predicted proteins | sample MGYA00511563_ERZ779820 | MGnify/ENA primary metagenome ERZ779820 (study PRJEB29588, sample SAMEA1964852) | human gut metagenome | biome: human gut; feature: human-associated habitat; material: faeces | place: Denmark | collected 2008/2010 ...
CCGTCCCGGCGCTTCGGACTATCGTTCCATCATACTGATAGACTCTATTCCTACGCTTCCTCCCCGGACAACTTCTATTGTTTTAAATTCTTCCTTCATTAATTTTACGACCGCGTCGTTTTTCGTAGCAGTCTGAACAAACTCCACAAGCACACTGTCTTTTCCGTAATCGATCACTTTCGCCTTAAACGTTTCCGCAATCTGAAACACTTCAACTTTATCCTCAGGTGTGCATTTAAACACTTTCACATATAAAATTTCTTTCATACGCACAAAGATATTTGTAAAATCAATCACTTTGATCACTTCTACCATTCGGTTCAGCTGTTTTTTGATCTGCTCAAAAGTTTCATCATCGCTCACTGTAGCGATCGTCATTCTTGATACTGTCGGGTCTTCCGTTGTTCCTACTGTCAGACTGTCCAGATTATATGTCTTTCCGGAAAAAAGTCCTGTAATTTTTGAAAGTACGCCGACTTGATTTTCAACATAAAGGGAAATCCATCTTTTTTTCATTTTATTTTCCATATTCACGCGCTCCCTTCTAACATTCCACAATCATTTCTTCCAGTGTTCCGCCCGGTTTTATCATCGGATAAACCATCTCTTCCGGATCAATGATAAACTCGATCAAAGTTGGCACAGTTGTATTTTTTCCGGCTTCTTCAAAAGCCTCCTTTATCTCTTCTTTCTTTGTCACGCGGATTCCCTTTGCGCCGTAACTTTCTGCCAGACGCACAAAATCCGGTGTATATTCCGGCATTTCTTCCCCATTTGTTCTTCGGAACAACGCCCCGGAACGCAGATTCGTCATCCCGTAGCGTTTTCCATAAAACAGTTTCTGCCACTGACGGACCATACCGAGATATTCATTATTAAAGACGCACAGAATCAACGGAAGTTCCTCCAAAACAGCAGTCGCAAACTCCTGTATATTCATCTGCATTCCGCCATCACCGGAAATCGCGATCACGGTTCTGTCCGGATTGCCTATCTTCGCTCCGATCGCAGCGGGGAATCCATATCCCATAGTTCCGAGTCCGCCTGATGTAACGAGCTGCTTCTTTTCCGTTATTTCTGCATACTGCGTCACAAACATCTGATGCTGTCCTACATCCGTTGTAATAATAGCATCGTCAAACTGTCTGTTCATCTCTTCGATAATATCTCTTGGTCCTATCGAACCGTGAACTTTCATTGTAAGCGGATGTTCTGCATTCCACTGCGCGATACGTTCTAACCACTCTTTTGTCTCACATGGTTCCACATATTCTCTCATCTTCGCCACAGCTTCTTTCGCATCGGCAACAATAGGCACATGCACATGAATATTTCTTGATATCGACGCTGTATCAATATCTATATGTACAATCTGTGCATTCGGTGCAAATTCATGAAGTTTCCCTGTAATCCGATCATTAAAACGAGTACCGATAGAAAACAACAGATCGCATTCGCTCACTGCCATGTTCGCGGCATACGCCCCATGCATTCCCAGGTTTCCGATAAACAGCGGATGATCTGTCGGAACCGCGCCTCGTCCCATGATCGTCGTCACTACAGGAACGTTTGTTATATTGACTACTTCCGTAAACTCTTTATTCGCTCTTGCGATATTCACTCCGCCTCCTGCAAGAAACAGCGGTTTTTTCGCCTTATTGAGCATCTTAAGCGCGCGTTTAAGCTGCCCCATATGAACGCTCGTATTCGGCTTATATCCACGAAGATTTACCGTTTCCGGATATTCCGGGCTTCCAAGCTCACTCATCACATCTTTCGGAAGGTCGATCAGCACTGGTCCCGGTCTCCCTGTCCGCGCAATATAAAACGCCTCTTTAATGATCCTTCCAAGATCTTCTCTTTTACTCACGGTCACACCGTACTTTGTAATACTTCGTGTGATTCCTACGATATCCACTTCCTGAAACGCATCGTTTCCGATCAGATGGCGGGCCACCTGACCTGTAAAACAAACTAACGGCACACTGTCATAATTCGCCGTTGCCAACCCGGTAACAAGATTCGTCGCTCCCGGACCGCTTGTCACAAGGCACACGCCGACTTTCCCCGTTGTCCGCGCATATGCATCTGCCGCATGTACAAGCGCCTGTTCATGTCTTGGCAAGATCACTTTGATCTCATCTTGTCTGTATAACTCATCGCTAATATCAATCGTACACGCTCCCGGATATCCGAAAATCGTATCGACTCCTTCTTCTTTTAACGCTCTTACGAGCAGCTTATTTCCCGTAATCTGTCTCAAAATCTTACCTCCTCAAACTAAGGGTCTGTCTCTCATACTCTCATTGCCTGAAAAAACAACAACTCCGAATCCAAATTTTCTCTTCCGGCATCTTAAGCAATATGATACTTTGTATCCGGTATCTTGTCAATTTCCTATCCTTGATCTTTTTTATCTATGGCAGCAGTTCAGCCATACAGACGTCCGCCCGTTCATGAGTAAAACAGCAGCACCGGCCACAAGAAGCACCCGTGCGGTTTTACGAATGACGCAGTCGGAACTGTTACTTTCTGCATCGTATCATTCCGACAATAGAATACACCGCTAGAGCCGCAGCATTTACGATGACAACACTTGCTCCTGCGGGAGTTGCCCATACATAAGAAATCGCAATCCCGATCACAAGACATAAAACAGATATTACGGCGGAATTTATAATGACAGACCGAAATGTTCTGCATACACGCATCGACGTCAGCGCCGGAAAGATGATCAGACTGGAGATCAAAAGAGCTCCCATCATCCGCATCCCAAGCACGATTGTCACGGCTGTCAGCACAGCGATCAGCGTATTGTACAGATTGGCTTTTACTCCCGTTGCCTGCGCAAATGTTTCATCGAATGTGACCGCAAATATTTTATTATAAAAAAGAAGATACAAAACGAGAACGATTCCCGCCAAAATAACACTCAGCCGAACATCTTCGGCGCTCATAGCCAAAATACTGCCGAACATATAATTGTACACATCTGTATTCATTCCTGTCGTCATGGAAATCACCATGACTCCAAGGGCAAGAGAGGTTGTCGAAATAAGCGCGATTGCCGCATCACCTTTGATCTTGCCGTTTCCCTTTATCCTTAAAATCAAAACAGCAGCAAGTACAACAACCGGGATCGCAACAGAAAGCGGAGCTGCCTGAAACGCAGTTGCCACCGCAAGAGCGCCAAAACCAACATGAGACAAGCCGTCTCCTATCATCGAATATTGTTTCAGCACAAGACTGACGCCAAGCAGCGCGGCGCAAAGGGCAACTAATGAACCTACCGCAAACGCCCGTACCATAAACGGATAAGAAAACATTTCCACAATCGTATCAATCATGCTCTTCACCTCCGAGGAATTTCTTTCCGATCCGGCTTTTACGATAGTCTTCTGCCGTTCCGAAAAATCGGACCGTCTCCTGCAAATGAAGAATATGACTTGCATTTTCCACTGCAGTTTCTATATCATGAGAGACCATCACAACCGCGATATTTGATTCCTGATTGATCTTTCGGATCAGATCATAAAATTCTCCTGTTACGATCGGATCAAGTCCCGTCACAGGTTCATCAAGTAAAAGTAGGCTTTTCGTCGCACAAAGCGCCCTTGCAAGAAGCGCTCTTTGCTGCTGTCCGCCCGAAAGATCCCGAAAGCATTGGCGCGCCAAATCTGTGATTCCTAACATTTCCATCTTTTCTGCCGCAGCTTCTTTATCTTCTTTCCTATAAAACGGCTTCCACCCACGGCCGTTTAATCTTCCCGACAAAACGACTTCATAAACGCTGGCAGGAAATCCTTTTTGCTCTTCATTTTTCTGCGGCAGATATCCGATCTCATTTTTCTTCAGTCCGTCTCCGTATATGATTTTCCCCCGGTCTGCGCCTTTTAGTCCGAGCAGGCTTTTGACAAGGGTGCTTTTACCTGATCCATTCTCTCCGACAATGCAGAGGTAATCTCCCCTTTCAATAGAAAAATTCAATTCTTTTACAACCGTTTGTCCTTCGTAACCGATGGAAACATTTTCACACGTTATCAGCGCCATCAGTTCAAAACCTCCTTTAACGTATCTGCGTTCTTTTGCATCATCGTAAGATATGTCTCGCCTTTTTCAAAATCTTCTGCCGAAAGGTTATGGCAGCTATAAAATATTCTCACTTCCGTACCGGAAGCTTCGGCTACCGCATTTGCAATGTCTGCATTGCTTAACTCCATTTTAAGCACTGCCGGAACGTTCTCGTCTTTTGCCTTTTCAATCAAAAATACCATTGTCGCCGCGCTCGGCTCTGTATCACCTGCGCATCCCGGAAATGCCGCATAATATTCCAATCCATACTCTTTTGCAAAATAAAGAAACGGAAAACGATCTCCGAATATTAATAAATTTCTTTTTGACTGTCTCACAACTTCTCGAAACCGCTTATCCAATTGTGCAAGCTCTGTCTGATATCTATCTGCGTTTTCCTCATACGCCGCTTTATTTTCAGAGTCTTTTTGAATGAGAACTTCTTTGATCTTCTCCACGATCACAGATGCATTGACAGGAGACGTCCATACATGTTCGTCAATTTCATGGACAGATCCCTCATGTTTCTCTTCACCGTGCATTTCATGGTGAGAGTCTCCTGCCGGTTCTTTCATTCCTTCTACATGTTCTTCTTCCTCCGTTTCAACACAATCGAGAAGTCTTATCGAAACCCGGTCTTTATCCGGCATGGAACTTAAAATATCTTCAACCCACACATCATTTTCCCCGCCGACATAAATGAACACGTCACTGTTTTCAATAGCGATCATATCTTGCGGCGTCGGCTCATAAGAATGACTTTCCTCCCCGGGTTTTAAAAGCATTTTTAAGTCTACGCAGTCTCCGGCGATCTCCCTTACAAAATCATACGGAGGAAAAATTGTCGTCACAACACTCAGCCGCCCATTTTCATTTGTTTTGTTTTGTTCTCTATGCCCCCCGTCTTTATCAGCCGGGTACCCCGCACATCCCTGCACAATAACAGCAAGGCACAGAACGAGAACCGCCGGTCCCCGTCTGCGCCATATTTTTTTCTTAACATCTTTCATATGTTGTAAAACAAAATTCCAGATCAAAACAAGTCTGCTCCTCACTTTCCTGCGTCATCTTCCACTCGCTCATCTCATCCAAATTCGGGAAATAAGTGTCTGCCTGAAATGCACGATCCACTTTTGTCACATAAATTTTATCACAATGCGAAAGCATCATCTTGTAGACGCTCTCTCCTCCGATAATGTAGATTTGTTCCGTATCATACTTTCCGAGTTCATTCATCAATTCTTCTTCATCGTGAACGATCACCGCACCTTTTGCTTCATAGTTTCTGTCTCTTGTAAGCACAATATTGATCCTGTTTTTAAGCGGCATCCCATTCGGGAAACTTTCCAGTGTCTTTCGACCCATTACGATAACTTTACCTGTCGTTGTTTCTCTAAAAAACTTCATATCAGACGGAATACTCACAAGAAGCCTGTTCTTGTATCCGATTCCCCAGTTTTTATCGGCACATACGATTGCTCTCATACTCCGCACACTCCTTTCTCTACTCAAACAGCAATCGGAATATTTTTAATCTGCGGATGCGTCTCATAGCGATCCAGTCTGACGTCATCCGGTGTAAAATCATAAAAGTCTGTAATCTCAGGATTCAGCCAGAACGTCGGCGCCGGAAGCGGTTCTCTGGAAATCAGTTCCTCGATCATCGGAACATGCCTGTCATAAATGTGCGCATCTGCGATCACATGCACAAACTCTCCTGCTTTCATTCCGCATACTTGTGCAAGCATATGAACGAGAACCGCATACTGACACACATTCCAGTTATTTGCCGCAAGAACGTCCTGAGATCTTTGATTTAAAATAGCATTCAGCGTCAATTTCTCACTGTCTTTTTCTTTTGTCACATTGAACGTCATACTATATGCACACGGATAAAGATGCATCTCATGCAGGTCATTATGAACATAAATGTTCGTCATGATACGTCTGCTGTACGGATTATTTTTCAGATCAAATATGACACGGTCCGTCTGATCCATCCGGCCTTCTTTATACTGATGCTTCACTCCCATTTGATAGCCGTAGGCTTTTCCGATCGACCCTGTCTCATCCGCCCAACTGTCCCAAATGTGGCTTTTTAATTCATTTACATTATTTGATTTTTTCTGCCAGATCCAAAGCAGCTCGTCCACACAGCTTTTTATCGCTGTACGGCGCAGTGTCAACGCCGGAAATTCTTTCGATAAATCATATCGGTTCACAACGCCGAATCGTTTGATCGTATATGCAGACGTTCCGTCTTCCCAGACCGGACGCACTTTTTCTCCTTCTGTGCTCGTACCGTTGTCAATAATATCACGGCACATATCGATAAACACTTTATCTGCGTAACTCATATATCTTCTCCTTTTATCAATTCCTTTTCCGCTCTTCCGGCTCATTTACTTCCGCCTGCTCTCACGGATCTGCAATATTATTCAATATCTTATCCAAATTCTTTCTAAGAGCTTCTGTTTCCCTCTTTGTCATCCCTCTCGTCAGTTCTCTGTCCAGCTTGCGCCTGTCAGCTTCCATTTTTCTTCTAATATCATAAGCTTTTTCCGTAAGATAAATTATCTTTTTTCTTCTGTCGTTTGCATTCGGTACACAGAAAATATATCCTTTTTCATCTAAGCGCTTCAGTATTCCGGTCACAGTCGGATTTTTCAGATTCAGATTTTTCTCCACATCTCTCTGACTCACTTCATCTTTACTCGTATGAAACAAATAATCGAGCACCGCGCACTGGGATGATGTGATTCCTATTTTTTTCAATCGTTCATTAAGATCTTTTTCATATACATTATTGACCTGTTTTATGATAAAACCGATCGGCAAACTCCGATTTTCCATCTGCACTCCTTATTCGGACTTTTTGAAAATTCAACTGCTCCCGCCCGGCATCTAAAATCCGGCGGCAGTTTCTATCAATACTCTCTGATCATGCTGCTCACTTCAAAAATACTTTTCATTTCCTTCAACTCACAAAGCGCGCTTCCCATATGTTTTTCTTTCACTTTCTCCGTTACGATCACAAGCTCCGCTCTGTCCGTCTTGGCGTTTTTCTGTACGACTCTTGCAATACTCACCTTATGTTCCCCGAACACCTTCGCGATCTGCGCCAGAACACCCGGGCAGTTTTCAACCTGCATCCTAAGGAAGAATTTATTTTTCACATCTCCGAAATCTTTTACGGCAAGCTGCTGATAACATGTACAGCTTATCCGTCCGCTGCATCCGTATTCAATATTTCTCGCCTCGTCGATCACATCCCCTACAACCGCGCTTGCCGTCGGCATCTCTCCTGCGCCTCTTCCGTAGAACATCGCATCGTCCACTGCATCTCCGTGAATAAATACAGCGTTAAAAGAATCTCTTACAGATGCCAGCGGATGATCTCTCGCGATCATGACCGGGTAAACTCCGACCTCGATTCCTTCCGGCGTATTTCTCGCCACACCAAGCAGCTTGATCACGCTGTCAAACTCTTTGGCATAGGCGATATCTGCCGGCGTAATTTTTGTAATTCCTTCCGTATACACATCCGCAAACACGACTCTTGAATGAAATGCAATAGAAGCCATGATCGCCATCTTCCTTCCGGCGTCAAGACCTTCTACGTCCGCCGTCGGATCTGCTTCCGCATAGCCGAGTTCCTGCGCTTTTTTCAAAGCATCCGAAAATTCCATTCCATCCTCAAACATCTTCGTTAAAATATAGTTCGTCGTACCGTTCACGATTCCGAGTATGTCTGTCAGGTCGTTGCCCGCAAGACACTGTTTCAGTGGTCGGATGATCGGAATACCACCTGCCACTGCCGCCTCAAACAGAAAATCTTTTCCCGCTGCCTGTGCCGTGTCAAAAATCTCTTTTCCTTCTTCCGCAATCAGATCTTTATTTGCAGACACAACGTTTTTCCCTGCTTTTAAAGCCTCCAGTATCATCGTTTTCGCCGGTTCGATACCGCCGATTACCTCAATTACGATCTGAATCTCATCATCTTCTATAATTTCTTTCCAATCATCTGTAAGAAGCGTCTCATCGACTCCTTCTCTTTTCTTATTCTTATTATGGACAAGAATCTTTTTAATCTCAAGCTGCGCACCGATCGTCTTATCCATCGTCTCCGCCCTCTTACGAAGAAGCTTGTACACACCCATTCCGACAGTTCCAAGTCCGAGAAGTCCTACTTGTATTTTACGCATATCGAAACCTCACCTTTTCTTTCCGTTCTTTTATAAATCTAATCTCTGAGATACATGTTATTTATTATACTTTGAAAAAAACAAATTGTAAAAGACTTTTTAACGTATATCATCTATTATATAGTATAAAATAAAAAGCACTCGCATCTCATCTGAGATATCAAGTGCTTTTTAAGAGCGACAGACGGGGTTCGAACCCGCGACCCCGACCTTGGCAAGGTCGTACTCTACCAGCTGAGCCACTATCGCGTTTGTTTTGTGTTCCCCTCGGAACAATATATACTATACTACAGGAGTTCTTATCTGTCAACAACTTTTTTGAAAAAAATTAATTTTTTTGAAATTTCTAATTGTATGTTCAAATCGTACTGTTTACACCAATCCCTGCCTGTATATTACAATATTCAAAAAGAGAATTATTCTCATCGACTTTTTTGCTATGATGTGTTAAAATCGAAAAGAATCATTCTTCAGTCCAAAAGAGGAGAATGAAATAGAGGTCAAAAGGGATAAGGGAGCTAAGGAACAGGAGGAAAAGGTATGATGGCAGCAGCGATAGGAATGATAATTGTAGCATTGGCGCTTATGATTTTTTGTGTTGCGGTAATGTGGAAAGTATTTTGTAAAGCAGGAGAACCCGGATGGGCGTCATTGATCCCGTTTTATAATTTGTATGTAATGACCAGGATAACCTGGGGGAGAGGATGGCTGTTTATTTTTGGATTCCTGCCGCTGGGGAATCTGATATTTGCAATTTTTACAATGATAAAACTGGCAAAAGTATTTGGAAAGAAAGGTGGATTTGCCTGTGGGCTGATTTTCTTAAGTATTGTCTTTCTTCCAATCCTTGCGTTTGGAAAGGCAGAGTATACAGGTCCGGATCCGGAGAAAAGTACAGGAGCGATCACTGGCGGAATCGGTATCATTCTGTTGGTACTTGAAGTGATAGCAGTTGTCGCACTGGGCCTGTTTGCAGTTTCAGATCTGACAGTACAACAGACACAGGATGCGGTGATTTCACAAGAAGTTCCGGAGGAAACACAGGAAGAACCAGATGTGAAAGAAGAGGAGGACGTTCAGAGAGAATATGAGGGCACTCCGATTGAAGGATATGAGGATTTTGAGACAGTATCCCTGGATGGTTATCAATGGGTTACGGATGTCACATTGTTCAAGGACGGGGAGAATACAGTTACGGAGTCCACAGCAACTTCCGCAAAAGATGGAATTGAGCTCAAAGCAGGTTTTACACTTCTGGCTGCGGATGAAACGATCGAGCAGAGAATCTCGGCAGAAGTGGAAAATATCCGAAAGACATTGGAAAGTCAGGCGGGAATCTATACGGATATTACTGCAGGTGAGATGGTAGCAGAAGACGGATTCGTGATGCAGCAGCTGATCTGCAATCAGATCGGGGCAGATGGAGTAGCTTATCCGTGCACTGAGATCATACAGGTTCAGTTGATGGAGGACCGGGAAATTCTGGTGAGCAGTGTATCTTTGAATACTTCTCAGGCAACAGAAAACACAGAGCGATTGTTTACACAGGCCTGTGAATTATATGGTATTGCCTTTCAATAAGGTCAGCTATGGATAGAAGAATGTCCGCTTTACTTTTCGAAAAGATTTTGTTACTCTATAGAAACAGAAGTCTGTAGACGGAGCAAAGAAAAACAGTGGATTCAAAAACAGAGGTGAAGAGTATGGAAAATAAAAAGATCAAAGTGGCATTGCTGGGACTTGGAACAGTTGGAGGCGGAGTGTACAAATTGATCCAGAGGAGATCAGAAAGTATGATACACACAGTCGGCGCCGAGCTGGAAGTGGAAAAGATCCTGGTACACAGTCTGCATAAAAAAAGAGAAGGTGTGGATACAGAGCTTCTCACAACGGACTGGAAATCGATTGTAAACGATCCGGAGATTCAGATTGTGATTGAAGTGATGGGCGGGATCGAACCGGCAAAGTCCATGATCGAGGAAGCACTTGGAGCCGGAAAGCATGTGGTGACAGCGAATAAAGATCTGATGGCAGAACACGGAGGAGAGCTTTTGGACCTTGCGGCGGCACATGGCTGTGATCTGCTGTTTGAGGCATCGGTGGCAGGCGCTATTCCAATCATCCGCCCGCTCA
>ERZ779820.2403-NODE-2403-length-10393-cov-3.622848_pt1 | contig 10393 bp, 12 predicted proteins | sample MGYA00511563_ERZ779820 | MGnify/ENA primary metagenome ERZ779820 (study PRJEB29588, sample SAMEA1964852) | human gut metagenome | biome: human gut; feature: human-associated habitat; material: faeces | place: Denmark | collected 2008/2010 ...
GCGGCTGTTAACCGCAGTGTCGTTGGTTCGAGTCCAACAGGGGGAGTTTTCGGAAACATGAAGTCCGATATCAAATTCAATTTTCTACCAGGCTCCATGGTCAAGCGGTTAAGACACCGCCCTTTCACGGCGGTAACAGGGGTTCAAATCCCCTTGGAGTCATTATGTAAGATTTCTTACATATAATAAAAAGTGAATATGGTGCCATAGCCAAGTGGTAAGGCAAAGGTCTGCAACACCTCTATCCCCGGTTCAAATCCGGGTGGCACCTCTTGAAAAACCTTAGAAATATCTTCTAAGGTTTTTTTGTGTTAATGTATACTGACACTTGCGATAGTGACACAGGATTGATTCTGATAATTTCTGGAAGTCACAGAAATAACAGGCTACAGGAGAGGGAATTTCGGTGGCTCCTGAACTGTCAGATGTTCACCGATCAGCTTCTCCATCCAGACCATATTATACCAGTGGTTGAATTTGTAACCGCATTTATGGAACTCACCTACAAGACGATATCCCATATGAGTGTGAAATTCCACACTGTTTTTGTCAAGATGTTCATCTTCCTTTGGAGGATAGGCAATGCAGGCATTCATATTCAAGATACCCTGCTCACGTAAAGCGGTTTCAAGGGCATCATGAAGCCTGCGGCCTATTCCTCTGTGTTTAAGAGACTGATCAACATAAATAGATGTTTCCACAGCCCAGTCATATGCAGGTCTTTCATGGAAAGGACCTGCATATGCGTATCCAAGCAAAGTTCCTTTTTCCTCAGCTACAAGGTAAGGGTATTTTCTCAGAGTGTGTTGAATCCGGGAAGCAAATTCTTCTGTGGAGGGAACATCATATTCAAAGGTGATGGCTGTATTTTCTACATATGGTCTGTAAATTTTAAGCAGTGCCGGCGCATCTGCAGCAGAAGCGGTACGGATTATTATTTTATTGTCCATGATAATTTCCTTTCTGAAGTGTGTTTGAAAAATATATGTAATTATTCATCAAATTCTGCAGTCACTATAAAACCTCGCGGTGTATGTTCAATATTTTTTACGATTCCTTTTCTGGATCTGATGCGTTCTGCATTTGGATAACAGCCGGACATTGCCACAGCCGGTTCAATGATATAACTGTAATTCATAAAAGACTGATATTCGGAAATTTCTATTTCATCTCCCACATTTATTAATCCCTGACGTTCCATTTTAAATTTTTCCTGACGCATATAATTCCTTCTTTCTGTGTCAAGCGGATAAAATCATCCGCTTTGCTATGCAGCTTTACACCGAATAACTGCTCCGCAGGGGACTTACCTGATTCGGTTAAATAGAGTAACAGTTCAGTATATGGTTGTTTTACCAAAGTGCTGTCATAAGTGAAGCTGCCATATAAGTATAACACAAAAAAAGTAAACAACAATGATTGTTATAAAAAAGTAAAATAAATGAAAAAAGTACTTGAATACGTAGGATTAAGCATATATAATTAATAGAAATTGTGCTGTTTACAGATAAATGTCAGAACTTTGCGACTGACAGGATTTTGGAAGCTGCTTTTTATATTGATACGGAAAGGGGAAATTACATGAAAACGATCGTCGTTTGTGATGATGTTGAGATTGAAAGACTTCTTTTAAAAGAAATATTGTGTCAGTATTTTGAAGAAATAAATGAAGAGGTTTCAATTGTAGAATATGATTCAGGAGAGACGCTTATAGCCGATGTGGAAGAAGGATACATTGCTATGGATCTGCTTTTTCTGGATATTTGTATGAAGAAACTTAATGGAATGGAAACTGCAAGAAAATTGAGACAGATACAGTGTAAGGTGCCGATCATTTTTCTTACCGCCTCACCGGATTATGCCATAGAGAGTTATGAAGTACAGGCTTCCGGATATTTGTTGAAATCATTTTCAGAAGAGAAACTGATGAAACTTCTGAACAGGATTCTTAAAACGGATATGAAAAGGCGTGTTGCAATCAAAAACAGAAGACAGTACCGTTATCCATGTACAGATGATATCATGTATATTGACAGCGATAAACATAATGTCACCCTGCATCTGTCAGATGGTTCCGAAATTATAACAGTGGACAAGCTGGGAGAAATTGAGAAGAGAATTAATGAGAAACGTTTTCTGCGCTGCCATCAGAGTTATCTGGTGAATATGGATTATATTAAGGATGTAGAGGACGATTTTATTATGGAAGATGGAACACTTGTGCCTATACGTGTTCGTGGGCGGAAAGAAATACTGGATACATACTATGATTATTTTGTAAATCATTTTGGAGACTCAAAGGACACTTTTGCAGAATAAATTGCTGAATTTGCATAAAATGAAAAGTAGGCATAAATGCTGATATAATACACATTAAGGTACAGCTGATATAAAAAACAGATAAACTGGGAACGGGGAATGCAAGACACAGTATTATTGTTTTAAATCAGTCGTTATACCTGACCTATTATTAAAAAGTGTGTGAAAAGTGTGTGTTATAAAATGTGTGTGAATGTGTGAAAAATCCCCACCGAAAGTCAATGTTTCCTCGGCATTGAGATTTCGGTGGGGATTTTTTGATATAATATTATCTGATATCAGATGTATCAGAAGAATCCTGTTCAGCAGTTGTCAGGGCAAGCTCCAGAGAAGTGTCTGTGAAGAAGGTATTAGCATTATACAGGTACAGAATTTCCTGAACATTTTCAACCTGCATTAACTGCTCCAGATCTCCAAAGTAATAACGGGGATCAATCATTATGATCTTTCGGTAATGCTGAGCAAGAAATGGGATGAAGCTGTTTGCGTATGAATCCTTAAGCACAAGCAGTGTATTATCTGTTTCAGTAGGAGTACTGATCTTTATCTGAGCGTGGTTTCCACCAAAGAATAATGCATATTTATCTCTTGTCTCAAGTTTCTCGGTATCATAGAAGCTGGCACTTTTTTTCTGTTCGTCTACATAATTAACTACAGAAGAGAGCGCCTGATCTCCGGTGGGGAGAAATACATCGATCTCATCTTTTTCGCCGGAGCGGAAACCGCTTTTGGCAGACAGTGTTCCCTGAAAAGAACGGGTGACAGGTGCTTTGTCATAAGTGTCTGCTGAAGTATCAATTCCCATATCTTTGGCTGCCTTAAGATAGGCATAATAAGCACCTTGGGTAGTCCAGTGATGATCAGTGTGATAATAGAGGTCTTCCATATTGTGATCTTTAAAAGTGCTGCGAACATCAATAAAGGTCACACCTGCATCGGTCAGGGAGGCAGAGAGGCTGTCAAGCCAGGAATTCTGATCCTGGACAGGGGCAAAAGCAGGAAGCCTGTCGCTCAGGATATTCACAGAATTTGGGGCGATCAGTGCATATTGTTTCAGATCAGAATGTTTTTGCGCAAAGTCAGTCATTGCTTTTACAGTGGCGTCATACTGTGTCTGATCAGGCGCTTTAAATTCTTCCATAAGATATCCGGATTTTCCAACGTATACGCCATTAGATTCTACTTTTCCCATCAGACGGTCAGTTCCGGCTTTCAGGGTAATCCACAGATCGCGAAGTGGAAACTGATCATTTTCATAGGTTTCAAATTGTTTTTCAAATCCGCCGGAAGCAATCTGACTGCCGTTTAAATGAGGCAGGGAAGAAAGTACGCGGTTTTCTTTTTCAGAAAACCCTCTGTCAGGAAGCACAATGCTCAGAATGAGTACGATCAAGGGGATAAATAAAAACAAAAGTCCCATTCTGTGGAAAAATAAACGATAATTTCTTAATGATTTTTTCATATTGTTTACCTTCTAAAATTTTGCATATAAAAATGGTGTGTAAGAGTTATAAACCATATAGGCAATCGATAATGCAAATAAAATAAGATTTATGATCACTGCAGCAACAGGTCTGCGTCTGACCAGACGCTTAAAGTACTGGTAAGGAGCAGGACGGCACATAAGAATACTGATCAGAAGAAGGATAAATCCTGTCTTGAGGTAGTAAAGTGCAGTTTTGTCTATGAAACCGGAAGCTCCGATCCCAAACATAGTTCCAAGGTAATGGCCAAGGGCACCAAAGTCTGTCTGGCTGAAGAATACCCATCCGATTATGACTACAAGCATAGTGTATACAGTGCAAAGCCAGGATGGTATTTTTTTCAGATATTTCTGAAGTACAAATTTTTCGAGTAAAAGGAAGAGTCCGTAATAAACACCCCATAGTACGAAATTCCAGCTTGCACCATGCCATAGACCGGTAAGTGCCCATACCACAAGGATATTTCGGATATGTTTCAGAGTGGAGACCCGATTACCGCCAAGCGGGATATAAATATAATCTCTGAACCAGCTTCCAAGAGAAATATGCCAGCGTCTCCAGAATTCAGAAACACTGGTGGAAATATAGGGATAATCAAAGTTCTTATTAAAATCAAATCCCAGCATTTTTCCCAGACCGATGGCCATATCCGAATAGCCGCTGAAGTCAAAATAAAGCTGCATTGTATAAGCCAGAATGCCAAGCCATGAAGTAAATACAGACATCTGTGGATGACCACAGATACTGCTGTATAAAACCGAGAGATTATCTGCCAGAAGAACTTTCTTTGCAAGACCTTTGACAAAAAGCTCTGCACCGATACCGAATTTGGAGATATTGATGGTACGCTGCTTCAGCTGCGTCTCTATATCCGTATATCGTACGATTGGTCCGGCAGAGGTATAAGGAAACATTGTGCTGTATACGGAAAAGGTCAGGAAATTTCGCTGCGCACTGACCTTACTTAAATAAATATCAAAAAGATAGGACAAATTACGGAAAGTGTAGAAAGAAAGTCCTATCGGCAGCGAAAGCTCCGGATGAGGGATATGGATACCGATGATTCCTCCGATTGTGTTAAGTAAGAAACCATAATATTTAAAAAACACAAGTACTGCAAGATTTATAATGATCGAGAAAATCAGATTAATTTTCTGTTTCCTGTCATCATAATATAAACGTTCCAGTTCTGTACCCATATAATAGTTGAAGATACTGGAAAACAGCATGAGGATCACATATACAGGTTCTCCCCAGGCATAAAAGATCAGACTGCCCAAAAACAGCAGCAGATTGCGGAGCTTTCCCGGTACCAGGTAGTAGATCAGCATGAAAACCGGAAGAAAGCAGAATATAAAAAATATACTGTTGAATACCATATTAAAAGTTCTCCAATCTGGATATTATGAATATTATAATAATTCTCTTAACTGCATTTTCTCTTAACGGTATTATTAAGAGGACTGCCATAGTAATGGTTCTGCAGTCCATTAGCGTAAAATGCGGAACAGTTACGAGGATTAAAGTAAAATGCTTATATCATGGAAAGAAAGGCAGTGCGCCAGTTCTGTGCGTCTGCGCCGCACATATAATATACATAGTTTCCTTTTTTTCCAACAACTGCATTGTTCAGAAGAGCCATCTGATCTGTGCCATATCCCTCAAATACCTGCTTCTGACCGGAGAGATGGGCGTTTGCATTTTCAAGCAAAGTATTTGCCTGGGTATTGTCAGTGGCCTTCATAATACAGATTTCTTCTACTGCCATGGGTGAAGCGGCTTTGTAGAAGAAATAACCGTCAATATTGCGGTCATCTGTCTGATAATAATGTTTCAGATCGGAACGTGCTTCTTTATTCAAAGAAGTGATATCAGAATCCTGTTCCATAGTCTGTGCAATCTGTTCCATGGGTACATTCTTTGCGCTGTCGGAGGTATACAGGACAGCCAGATATGCGATAAGGAAAAGAACAAATGCACCTTTGATAAAAATATGTAAATAATTTTTCATGCCTTTAACCCCGCAATCTGTGCCATATTTGTCAGCCATTTGGGATAGTAGTCCTGAATCACATGTTCACCGTCCGGTTCATACAGATTCTCTGAACTGTCTGTTACAATCGTTGAATTGTCAATAAAGGTACATCCCATTTCCTGACAGAGTTTGATAAGTCCTTCATTATAATCAGGGTAATATCCAAGATCAGGAGTCTGTGCGATCGCTTCATCAGTAATCGGCAGAATGCAGTTGATATAAATTGGGACATCTGGTAAGGCTGTCTGGATTTTCTTTATCTGCGTCCTGTATGCATCAATAAATTCTGATGAAGCCGAACCATATATTTCCAGGTCGTTGGAACCAAATGCCATGAATACATGAGAGGGATTCAGAGCAATTGCCGTACTGATCTGATCATCGGCTGCACCTACATTTAATCCTCGTTTGCTGACTACCACATCCGTATCCAGATATCCGTATTCTACGATGGATTCTGTGATAGAGTCACCGATGATGACGTTTCCGGCAAAAACCTGTCGGATTTCTACATCACTTAACAGGGTAGATTCAGAACCGTCTGAAGCATCAGAACCGGAAGAAATGCCGGTTGTCTGTTTCAGAGCCTGAAGCTGTTCTTCTGTCTGTGAAATGTCTGAATTTTCCAGAGCCTGAAGGCGGGCTACATTTTCTTTACAGACAGAATCATTCTCATTTCCGCGGGTGCATAAAAAAATTACTGCACCGGCGAGTATAACACCGACAGGGATAAGAAATAAAACTTTATTCTTTGGTTGTTTTTTCAAAATAAATCCTTCCTATGGAAAAATATCCATTTTATGACATAGTTTTATTTATAGCAATGCTCTCAAATGTATTATTTATGAGTATCGCTATAATTATAATACGCACTAAAAAAACTTCAAGGAAAAATTCACAAATTTTATACAAAGTCATGCAGTTGCCTGTGGACGAAGAGAAAGAAAGAAGTTATACTATTTTAGAAGAAATGGAATAGTATTTTTAACCGAATCAAGTAAGTCCCCTGCGGAGATTGCGAAAAGCAATAAGAGTGGGTGTGGACTTGCTATCATACAGTCAGGAGGAAAAGGTTATGGGGAAAAAAGTTTCTGATTTTTTAAAAAGCGAGATTTTATCATCGGTTTTTTATCTGGCATTTGGTCTGTGTCTGCTCCTGGTTCCGGACCAGACCGTAAACATTATCTGCAAGATTGTATTCGGACTGGTAATGATCGCTTCCGGTATTTATCACATTGTTATTTATACAGCTGAGAAGGAAAAGGCAACGATTCTTGATCTGTTTACAGGTGTGATCGTCATGGTGCTTGGAATTTTTCTTTTCTTTACACCGCAGATCGTGATCAAAATCCTGCCATATTTACTGGGAGCCTTGGTACTGGTTGACAGTATCTGGAAGATAAAGGGAAGTTACAGACTGAAAAAAGCCCATAGAGGACGCTGGAAGATTATTCTTATTGGCTGTCTGGTATTTATTGCGCTGGGTGTTTCCATGTTGCTCTATTCTTTTTTGAGTGTAACCCGGATGATTCTGTTTTCCGGAATTATTCTGACTGCTGATGGAGTGGCAGACATTGTATTTTTGATCATGATTCGTCTTGGAATGAAAAAATCCGAAAAACTCTGTGCTGAAAAAGAACAGGAAGAGAATGGCAAAGAGAAACCATGGGATGACCCGGCAGATGCAGGTCTGGACGAAAAAGTGCAGGATAAATCTTTAAATGAAGATGAAACAGAATGGAAGCAAGATACAGATTCTCAGGTTCAGGAAGCGGAGATGGAAATAGAAACCGGGAAGACTGCAGATGCAGCAGATGCAGACGCCATTCTGGATGCAGAGATGCAGACTCCGGATGAAGGCGTGGAAAGTCCCGGCAGAGAAATCCGGGAAATGCTGAAAAATCATGATGAACCGCTGGAAGAATGGAAGGACTGAGTGAAATATGCAGGAACAGAATCCCATTGTACTGATGAATTTCTCCGGAATTTACAGAGAAGAAGAATTCTGGAAAAACAGACAGGTATCCTGGATTGAGCTTCAGGATGTCTGTGGGACAAACTGCTATTGTGATGAGGAAGCAATCGCAGAGATTAATAAACGAACAAAAAATTATCCAACTGCCGGAATCCATTTTATTGATTCCGGCAATTATCACTATATGAGCAAATTGCTGCTGGGACTGGAAAAAGAAGATTTGTTTTTAGCCGTATTCGACCACCATACCGATATGCAGCCGCCGGCGCTTCTTCCGGTGCTCTCCTGCGGTTCCTGGATCCGGGATGCTGCCGGGGCGTATCAAAACATCAAAGGAATCTGTGTGATCGGCCCGCCGGAGGCGTCGGTGCGGGAGACAGAAGCGATGGAGCATGTCTGGTTTGTGACACAGGAAGAGCTCGACGACGGAAGCGGAGCGGCGAAGATCAAAGAGATTTTTGCATCCCATGCGGGAACATTTCCGGTATATCTGTCGGTCGATAAGGACATTCTGTCAAAGGAGGAGCTTGATACGAACTGGGATCAGGGAAATGTGCGTGTGGATGAGCTGCTGTCCCTTGCAAAGGACTGTCTTGCGGGGAGAAAGGTGCTCGCGGTCGATCTCTGCGGAGAGCCGTCGGCGAACGCGCCGGAGGCGGAGTGCAGCGCGGCAAGTCTGGTAAACCAGAAGCTGTACGGCGCGCTTGCGGCAAAAATCGAAGATTGACAAAGTCTGGGCAAAAGAGTATCATAAATTCATACCCAGACGGGGTATATAGAGTGACGGAACACAAGGAGGAAACCTCATGGGTGAATGTTGTACACACTGCAGTGAATGCGACCGGAAAAAAGTGCGGGACGAAAAAGAATACAAAGATCTGATCCACCGTCTTTCGAGAATTGAAGGCCAGGTGCGCGGAATACGGGAAATGGTGGAGAGCGACCGCTACTGCGTCGATATCCTGACCCAGGTATCCGCGATCCAGTCTGCATTAAACAGCTTCAACAAGGTACTGCTTTCCAGCCACATCAAATCCTGCGTTGTGGAGGATATCCGGCAGGGAAAAGAAGGCGCCGTGGATGAGCTCTGCAAAACCATCCAGAAGCTGATGAAATAAGAAGGAGAAGAAGAAAATGAAAGCATATGAAAGATTACTGAATTATGTTAAAGTGCCGACACCGAGCAATGAGAAGAGCGGAACCCATCCGTCTTCCGAGTGTCAGAGAGTTCTGGCAGACCAGCTTGCAGAAGAAATGAAAGCGCTCGGTGTATCGGATGTCCGTGTATCCCTTGTTTCCTATGCAACACAGTTTGTCGGAAACCCGTATGTATGGGGTGGAACCAGTCTGACAAGAGGGGCGGACTGTTCCGGATTTGTCATGAGCGTATTTGCCAACTATGGCATTTCACTTCCACATTCTTCAAGAGCACAGGCAAACTGTGGTACAAAGATTTCCGCATCGGATGCACAGCCGGGAGATCTTTTCTTCTACGGCAACGGAAGCAGTATCAATCATGTGGCTATTTATATTGGAGGCGGCCGTGTGGTACATGCAAGTTCACCGAAGTCCGGTATCAAGATCTCAGGAGCATACTATAGAACACCGGTCAAAGTAGTCCGTGTGATCAATAATTAAATTTAGGCATTTACAACAGAAACAACCCATGCTATAATAGCGGAGTATGAGTTTAGCCCATATTCGGTAGATGGACACTCCGACCTTTTACTGAGTATCATATCCCGGCACAGCCGGAACGGGCGTTTAATAAGAAAAGGAGGATCATAACATGATCGCAAAGGAAAAGAAACAGGCAATTATCGCAGAGTATGGCAGAACACCGGGAGATACAGGTTCACCGGAAGTTCAGATCGCTATCTTAACAGCACGTATCGAGGAGTTAAATGCTCATCTTGCTGAGAACAAAAACGACTATCATTCAAGACGTGGTCTTTTAAAGATGGTTGGTCAGAGACGTGGTTTACTGGCATACTTAAAGAAAGTTGATATCGAAAGATATCGTTCCTTAATTGAGCGCTTAGGTCTTAGAAAATAAGATCTTCTCCATACAGAGCCGCTTCCGCATGGAGGCTGGCATGTATGGATACCGTATGAAATCTGTTTTCATACGGTTTTATCGAGTGGAGATTTACTCCACTCGATTTTCAGTTAAAATAAGAAAGAATCCTGTGAAAACAGGTTCTTTGCCAAAGGCAGAAGTATATTTCCGAGACCACTGAAAAATGTATGAGAGGTCGTGGATTTTTCAGTAGTTTCGGTGCTTCTGTCTCCACAGAGAAAAGGAGAAAACGCATGTATAAAAGTTTTTCAATGGAACTTGCAGGCAGAACACTGACCGTAGATATCGGCAGAGTATGTGCCCAGGCAAACGGAGCCGCATTATTAAAATACGGTGAGACAACAGTTTTATCTACTGCTACCGCATCGGACAAGCCGAGAGACGGAGTCGATTTCTTCCCGCTCAGCGTTGAGTACGAAGAGAAAATGTATGCAGTCGGAAAAATCCCTGGTGGATTTAACAAGAGAGAAGGTAAGGCATCCGAGAATGCAATCCTTACT